>ENA-OQJX01000343-OQJX01000343.1-human-gut-metagenome-genome-assembly--contig:-NODE-343-length-27539-cov-10.521998_pt1 | contig 27539 bp, 27 predicted proteins | sample MGYA00242615_ERZ504782 | MGnify/ENA primary metagenome ERZ504782 (study PRJEB26092, sample SAMD00036354) | human gut metagenome | host: Homo sapiens | study: EMG produced TPA metagenomics assembly of... | reverse complement strand
CGAGCTCGGCTCGCCCGACGCCCACCAGCGCGCCGCCGTCACGCACCCATGCGCGCAGGGTCTCCACGAGCTTCGGATTCGCCCACACGTCGCCGCCAGTGAACGCCGTGTCCACCGGGCCGCCGTTGATGATCACGTCGACGTCCGGGTCCACGCCGTGCTCGAGGATGTCATCGAAGCTGACGAACCTGACGTTGACGCGCATGCCGGACAGGGACTCCAGGATCCCGTAATACGAGTACGTCTGCTTGTTGGGCAGCGCGTGCGCCACGGTGAACGCCATCCAGGAGCGCATCCTGCCCCACGAGTTCAGGATCGCCACGTTCAATTCGCCCTCGGCGGCCACCCCGTCGGTGCGATCGTGGATGTCGCGGAACTCGTCCGCGATGTGCGTGACGGTGTCCACGAACTTCGGGAACTTCGCGGCCAGGGACAGGTAGCCGCCGTAGCCCATGCGGGAGATCGGGGACCTGAGGATCGCGCGGCGGGCTTTGCGCCAGTTGTCGAGCCCCTCGATGCTCGGGTCGTTGCCCTCATAGAACGTGTCGGGGAAGAAGTACGGCAGGAAACGGCCCTCCGTGTATTTGACGCCGGGAATGTCCGCGATCATGCGGGTCGTGGTGCCGTCGCCGATCGAACCCACCACCGCATCCAAGCCCAGCTCGTCGAACCCGTCCTTGTAGGGTTCAGTGCCGATCCATTGGTCGCCCAGGAACATCATCGCCTCCTTGCCGGCCGCATGGGACATGTCCGCCAGCTGCTTGACGTTCTTGCGCACGAAGCCAGACAGGAAGTCGATCCAGTCGCGCTGGGCCTTTCTGGGCACACGCCATGCGCTGTTGTAGGCGCCACCATCCACAAAGTCCTCAGGACGCAGACGATATCCATATTCCTTCTCGAAGTCGTCCAAGGCACGCGGGCTCACGGTGCAGGCACAGCCGAACCAGTCGACCACCTTTTCGCGACGCTTGGCGTCGAACAGCAATGTGAACTGGTAGAAGAACGTGGTGAAACGCACCACATCAGTCTGCGGGCTGTCCTTCAGCCACCTCGCGAACGTGTCGAACACGAACTTTCGGGTGGCGGGATGGTAGATGTCGAACGGGATCTCGTGCTCCTTGTCGCCCCAGTCGTTGGTCAGATGGTTGTACATCTCGACCGGATCCCAGATGATGTAGGCCAGGAACGAAACCGTGTACTCGTGCATCGGCACGGCAGCGGTCACGTGCACGGTATCCTCGCCCGCGTCCAGCGTCCACTGTTCGGGCGGCACGACTTCGCCCGTCGTGCGGTCCACGACCTCCCAATACCTGTGCGGGTCCGCGTCACGGTTCGGCTTGAGCTGCTCCTCGAAGAAACCATCCATCAACGGCACATCCACCGCATCCGACTCCGCCAGGATACGATCCGTCAGCAGGTACACCTGCGGCGTCTCGTCCATATGCAGAGTGATCCACTCGTTATGCGCACGCGTCGGGAAATACGCACTGTATATCTTCTTGCCAAGAGCGAGCACATCCTCATCAAGATGCGTGCCATCCGAGTTGCGGATAGCATCCGCGCCCCACAATTCGGCAAGCTCCTTGGTCTTCTCAGCAAAATTCTCCTCACTCGGCAAAGTGAAGCGGCCAGTACTCATGAGTTCTCCTCTATAGAACGGTCGAATGGGAAAGCATGGCGACGAAATGCCACAACAAAAAATGGCCGGCGTCATCGCGGATCCTAGGGCCCTGACTGCGTAGATCCTTGACGCTACGGTGACGCCGGACGATTGCAATAATGTCACTCCGATAGAGAAGGGGGCGCCGCCCGGCATCGGAAGGAGTGACATGTTATGCCGGGCGGTGGATTAATTAGCCCTTGACCGCACCGGCAGCCAAACCGGACTGCCAGTAGCGCTGGAGGCCGAGGAAGAGCACAATCACCGGCAGCACACCGAGCAAGGCACCCATCATCAGGCACCACGATCGGTGAACGTAGACAGCGAGACCATGCCATACAGACCCAAGGTCACCGGCTTCAGGGTGTCGGAAGACACCATCATCAACGGCAGCACGAAGTTGTTCCACGTGGCCACGAACAGGAACAGGAAGATCGTCACCATTGCCGGAGCCAGCAGGCGCAGCACAATAGTGAAGAAGATTCGTGCCTCGCTCGCACCATCAATGCGGGCCGCCTCGAGCAACTCATCAGGCACTGAGCTCTGCGCGTACGTACGGCCCAGGAAGAAGCCGAACGGGGAGACGCAGCACGGGATGATGATGGAGAGCATCGTGTTGGTCAGGTGCAGGGTGTGGAAAATCGAGTACTGCGGGATGGTCAGCAGTGCGGCGGGCATCAGCATGCAGGCCATGATGACGCCAATAGCCGCGTTCTTGCCGCGGAAGTTGAACTTCGCAGTGGCGTAGCAGCCATCACAGACACGATGGTGCCGATCAATGCCGAGACGCCCGAGTAGATCAGGGAGTTCAGCACCCAGCGCCAGAAGTTGCCACGAGTCCAGCCAAGCAGCTTGGAATAGTTAGTGGCGATGGCATTGGGCAGCTGGTCAAGCGGCACAGCAAACCACATGCCGTTGCTACCGGTCATCTGGCCGGCGTCTTGGTGGACGCGATGATGGCCCAGTAAATCGGGAACAGGAAGTAGATCAACACCAGTACCAGCAGCACCACGGTGAGGGTCTTCACGGCCGCGGACGGTCGCATGGAGCGAGGCAAATCGTGTTGCGCAGCCTGACGCTGCTTTTCGAGCTTGCGCTCGGCCTTTTTGCGGGCGCGTTCTTCAACGGTTGCGGAGCTCATTACTCGTTCACCTTCCTTTCGGCCAAGGTGTACAGCACGGCAAGCACACCTGCGATCAGAGCCATGACAATGGCGATGGCCGAAGCCGGACCGTCACCAGACGGGGTAATGCTGCCTGAGAAGTGCTCATAGCCATCATCATCGGTGTATACGACTTGGAAATACCCGGATCAGCCGTAGACATGATCTGCGGTTCGTTGAACAGCTGAATGGTGCCGACGATGGAAAGCAGCATGGCCAGCAGGGCCGCGCCACGCACGTTCGGCAGCTTAATCTTCGTGGCGATCTGCCAACCATTGGCGCCGTCGATACGGGCAGCTCATAGAGGTCATGCGGGATGGCCTGCAATGCAGCGAGGAAGATCAGCATGTTGTAGCCCGTGAAGGTCCATGTGGTGATGTTGGCCATCGAGCCGAGCACGATGTTCTTGTTGAAGAAGTCCACATTGACGCCGATGGCGGCAAGTCCCTTGACGATCGGCGAGATTTGGCCGTTGTACAGGTAGACCCAGATAATCGAGGCCACGACGCCGGGGATGGCGTAGGGCAGGAAGTAGCCCAGACGGAAACCGGTGACATGCTTGACCACGAACGAGTCGATGACGATGGCCAACGCCAGTGCGGCGATGATCATGATCGGCACCTGAATCAGGGTGTAGACCAGCACCCTGCCGACGCCGGACCAGAAGTTGCCGGAAGTAATAACATACTGGAAGTTCTGGAATCCTACGAATTTATTGACCAGCTCGCCACCGCCGTATGCGCCACCGCCCTCGGTGACCTGACGGAAGAAGCTGGAATAGATGGCCCAGATGATAGGCAAGATGAACACGAAAGCGAACAGGACGGCGAACGGTGCCATGAACGCCCAGCCGGTGCGGTTCTCGCGCTTCTGAGCGCCGGACCGCTTCGGCTTGGCGGCGGCACGCCTAGGTGCTTTGCCCTTCGCCTGAGTAGTGGATGCAGTCATAATACAAAACCTGTCTTTGCAAAGAACAGTAAAACAATAACAAGGACCACAGCGCCCTTGCAGCAACACCCCCAAACAATACGGAAGGCCGGAGTATGTGCCCCGGCCTTTCGCTATGATGATGCGAGGCATCGGAGGTCTTGGATGGCCGGCTATTTCAAGCCGGCCCGTTGACAAGACCTAGTGAGGTCACTCCTTGACGGACAGACCGAGGTTCTTCAGCGTATCCACCGAGGTCTTCTGAGCGGTGTCGAACACATCCGAAACCTTGGCAGAACCATCGGCAGCCTTGGCGGCGGTCTGCTTCATTGCAGCGCCGACTGCGGAGAAGCCAGGCATGTAGGTGAAGTCACCCATGTTGTCGTTCGCGGTCTTGAACTCAGCCATGACATCCTGTCCGCTGAAGTAGTCGGACCACTTCTGCGGGGTCTTGGCATCCGCGGTGGTGGCGGCCACGACAAGGCCCTGGGAGACAAGGTCATCAACCTGGGTGTTGAACCAGTCAAGGAACTCCATGGCTTCGGCCGGGTGCTTGGAACCCTTGAGCACGGCCACACCGGAACCACCATTGGCGCCGGTCTTGGTGCCATTGCCGAACCAGTCACCGAGCTGGGTGACCTTCCACTCACCAGCACCAGTGCCACCGGCGGAATCGATGAACAGTGGGGCTTCCCAAGCGGCGGCCACGGTGCCGATCAGCTGACCGGACTGGATGGAGTTATCAAACGATGCATCCCAACGCGGTTGGTGAGGGCGGCCTTGTTGTCGATCAGCTGCTGGTAGACATCGGCCACGGCCTTGGAGCCTTAGTCTGGGTGTTGACAACCCAGGAGTTGCCGTCGACCTTGTACCACGGACCGGAAGCGCCGGCCTGGCCGGACATCATCATCATGGCCTCATCAGGTGTGAAGGTCATGATGTACTTGCCTTGGGCAGCGGTCTTCTTGGCGGTCTCAATGAGCTCGTCAGCGGTCTTCGGCACGGTGATGCCGAGCTTCTCAAATTCAGCGGCGTTGTAGAAGTAAGTCAGCGGGCCGGTGTCCTGCGGCAGACCGTAGGTCTTGCCGTCCACCTGCATCAGTGCGAACGGGCCGGAAGCGAAATCGTCCTTGTACTTGGCGGCCTCATCGGTGACATCCTGCAGAAGGCCCTTGGTGAAGACCTCAGGAACCTCGGCGTAACCGACCTGAGCCAAATCCGGCGCATTGCCAGCCTTGACGTCGGTCTCGAGCTTCTTGATCATGTCGGCGGCATTGCCATCGAACTTGGTGGCCTTGACCTGAATGTTCGGGTGCTCCTTGTTCCACTTGGCCACAATGTCGTTGACCAAGGTCATGCCTTCGGAATCGGGCAGACGATGCATATAGGTGATGTTGACCACACCGCCATCGCTGCCGGACTTCGTGTCGCCGGCAGTGTCGCTGCCGCCGCAACCGGCCAAACCAATACCCATTGCTGCTACCGCGGCAAGAGCAGCCACGATGCGCTTGTTGTGCGATACCATATCTCTACTCCTTCGATAATGGCGTCATCACTCCTCTGTGACGACTGTTAATCAGTTTAGGCGCTCAAATCTTTATTGTCAACCTAACTAACAATTTCTGCGCGCCCCAGTGGAATAGTGACATTAACCCGGTTTGATTCCCTATTACGCTCGTTTTGTCATTTTATTAATACTCCTTACAAAGCTACATACTTATGGTCTACCAGTGGACCATGCGTGAAATACGAAAAAGCCCCGGATTGCTCCGAGGCTCATCGTTCACAGGCGGACAGAGCGAGATTCGAACTCGCGGAGGGTTGCCCCTCAACGGTTTTCAAGACCGTCTCTTTAGACCGCTCAGACATCTGTCCTTATGCACATGCGCATGTGCACGATATTTGATTATACAAAAGGGAAGGATTTGGGGAGCGGACACAGTCGAACTCCCCCATAAGCCTTACATGCAGCTAATCTGCCAGCGGGCTGATGAAATCAGGCCTCCCATTTAGTCGGCTCGATGACTTCCTTGCCGCCCATGTAGGCACGCATGGCCTTCGGAATCTCGATGGAGCCATCCTTCTGCTGATGGTTCTCCATGATGGCAACCAGCCAACGGGTGGTGGCCAGCGTGCCGTTGAGCGTGGAGACCGGGCGAGTGCCGCCGTCTTCCATACGCTCGCGGATGTTCAGACGACGAGCCTGGTACTCGGTGCAGTTCGAGGTGGAAGTGAGCTCACGGTAACGGTTCTGGGTCGGCACCCAAGCCTCACAGTCGAACTTGCGGGCGGCGGAGGAGCCGAGATCGCCGGCGGCGGTGTCGATGATGCGGTATGGCACCTCGACCTTGGCGAGCATCTCCTGTTCCATAGCCAGCAGGTGCTCATGCTCCTTGTAGGAGTCCTCCTGCTTGGCGTAGACGAACATCTCCACCTTGTCGAACTGGTGGACGCGGATGATACCGGAGGTGTCCTTGCCTGCGGCGCCGGCCTCGCGGCGGTAGCAGGAGGACCAACCGCAGTAACGCAGCGGTCCATTGCCGAGGTCGAGAATCTCGTTCTCGTGCATGCCGGCGAGCGCCACTTCGGAAGTGCCGACCAGGTACTGGTCATCGGGCTCACGCAGGCGGTAGATCTCGTCGGCGTGGGAGTTCAGGAAGCCAGTGCCGCGCATGACTTCGGGGCGCACGAGCGTCGGGGTAATGGCCAGCGTGAAGCCGTGCTCCTCAGCCTGGTCAACGGCCATAGTGAGCATGGCAATCTGCATGCGGGCCACCTGGCCACGCAGGAAGTAGAAGCGGGAGCCGCCCACCTTGACACCGCGGCGCATGTCGATGCCAGCCACGCCGGTGCCGAGGGTCAGGTGATCCTTGGGCTCGAAACCTTCAGCCGCGAAGTCACGAATCTGGCCGACCTTCTTGACGACCACGTAATCGTCCTCGCCGCCCTCAGGAGCTTCCGGCTCCACAATGTTGGAGAGCTTCCACATGGCGGTGGTGTATTCCTCAGCAGCTGCATCGGCCTTGGACTTGAACTCGGCGACCTTCTGGGAGAGTTCCTTGGTTTCGGCGATAAGCTTGGCCTTTTCGTCAGCCGGGGCAGAGGCGACCTTCTTGCCGATTTCCTTCTGCTGGGCGCGGGCCTCTTCAAAAGCCTTGAGCGACTCACGACGGACAGTGTCGGAGGAAAGCACTTCGTCGACGAGTTCCACGGACTCGCCACGCTTGCGCTGGGATTCCTTGACGATATCGGTGTGTTCACGAATGAATTGAATATCAAGCATGAGCACCAGACTAGCCCCGCAAGCCGACACCCTCAACAAAGAAATAATAAGGAGTAGAGCATGCTCTCTCATACATCTTTTACGGCCGATGAAACCGCACTCGGACGGTAGCAAATTCCACCAGACGGAATCAGGGTGAATAATAATCTCGCTTAGAGTGGGCGCATTCCGTGCAGGAACTGTTCACGTACTTCCTGAATGCAGCGAAAAGAAGCCGTCTCACGCTAACAATAGGAATCATGCCCCAGCCTGCGCTCACTGTATTTCTTGTTGTGGCCGCGATCGTTATCGTCGCGGTATGTGTTGCCGTCATCGTCATCGCGTTGCGGGCGCACCGTCGCCGCAAACTGGCCGAGACATTGGAGAAACGCAGGGATGACGAGGTGCAGTATGCGTTCGTGGTGAACCCATCCAAGCCACAGGCCACCGCACGCAGGCTCCACATTCAGGAGTTCTGCAAAGCCAAGGGTCTGAATCGGGTGCGCTTCTACGACACCCAACTCGACAAGGACGGACGTGCCTGTGCGCTCGAGGCGCTCGAAGACGGCGCTGACGTGGTGATCGCGGTCGGAGGCGACGGCACTGTACGCACGGTGGCGAGCGCCGTATCCGGCACCGGCCACGCACTGGGCATTGTGCCTATTGGCACCGGCAATCTCTTTGCCCGCAATATGGGCATTCCTGTGGACGATATCGACGCGGCCCTGACCGTGGCCACATCGCACGGATCGCGCATGGTGGACATGGGCCGACTCACGCTGCTCGATCATCCCGAGGACGACCACGGCCATGCGTTCCTGATTATCGCCGGCATCGGCTTCGACGCCGCCATGATCGACGACACCGATCCGGACTTGAAGGCGAATATCAGCTGGCTGGCATACTTCGTGGGCGGCGTGAAAAACCTGTTCGCCCCGAAATTCCGCGGCAATTTGACCGTCACCAGCGCCGACGGCTCCACACACACCACCAATAATCTTGCATTTCGCACGGTGATGGCCGGCAATTGCGGGCAGATTCCCGTATTCTCGCTCATGCCCGCCGCGTCCTATGATGACGGCATCCTCGATTTTGAAATCATCGACACCACCGGCGGCATCCTGGGTTGGGCCAACCTGTTCGGCGACGTAGTGCACCAAACCATTATCGGCAAGCCTGAGCAGAACCCGCTGTCCACCAACTCGACCATTGAGCAGGTGCAAGGTCTGAGCGCGGAAATCGTATTGGGAAAGCCAGCCAAGGCCCAGGTGGATGGCGATATGCTGCCGGAGACCAAACACATCCGATTCTCAGTAGATCACCGGGCTCTGATCGTACGCGTACCCGATGCTTCCGCACTGGAGAAAACCGCTCAGGTGGCGGCGCAGAACGCCACCGCTGATTTCGCGGAAACGACCGGTACCATCGAGCCGATTCGCTGATTCACTGGCCCATATGCGCCAGCTGCGGATGGTCGGGAATATCCGAGGAACGATTCTGATTCGTTTGATCCGTGACTCGTGCCACATGCAATGTCAGGTAGGCAACCTCGTCTTCGGTCAGCGTGGTATCGAGGCGCAGTTCAATAAGGGATGCGATAAGTCTCGCGCATTTCGAGGCTTTTGCATAGGAGCTCATAATCGAGGAAACGATTGCCTCCGGCTCCCTGCTGAGCTGCTCATGCTGATGAATACGTACGAACAAATACCGAAGATGGGTGATGAAACGGCCGACATTAACCGAATGCTCATCCAGCTTGATGTTATAGGTGCTTTCGATGACAGCGAGCAACTGTTGGATGACGCCGGTCATCATATACGTAGGAGAAAGGTCGCCTGTGGAGAAGCCGGCATTCACAAAATGCAGCGCAAAAGCAACGCTCTCGCTGGGATCCAGCGCATCGTCCAATCTACGGTTCAGCGCGGCGAGCAGTGCGCAGCCCTGCTGGTATTCACGCTTATACAGCGAACGAATTTCCGAGTTCAGCGGATACGGCACAGGCGGAATGCCGTTCTTGGCGCGGCGTAAAGCACCGCACACATGGTCCGCGAGCGCCATGACCAACGTCGAGCTTTGTGCGGCCTCTGAACTCAGGCCAATCTCATCCATGGTCTCGGAAATGAGACGAATGATTTCAGGAGGAATATCGCCCAGCAACTGGGCCATATGGTCAGGGTCACGGCCTTGAGCCGGCACGAACACACGAGCCACTTTGGCATCGTCAACTGTCATGCCGGGCTTGGCCTTGAACCCCAGACCCCGGCCGGTAAGGATGACTTCGCGCCCCCGATCCTTCGCCAGGACGACGTTGTTATTGAAGACGCGAAGTATTTCCATGACATCCCTTCCGGTCGGGATCTTCAGGTTACGGTTGCGAACCGACCATGATTACTGTTCGATGGCGATGACTTCGTCACCGGCCGCAACGTTCACATCCGTCTTCGGAGTAACGGACTTGAGCGCTGCGGTGTTCAGTACCGTAACCAGCGTAGTGGTGCTGAATCCAGCCTTCTTGACTTCGTCGAGATCGACAGTCGCCAACAGGTCACCGGCATTCACTCGGTCACCCTTGGCCACATTCACCACGAAACCATTGCCATTCATTTTAACCGTATCAATGCCGACGTGTACCAGCACTTCAATGCCATCGTCGGTTTTGAGACCAAAAGCATGGCCAGTCTCAGCAACGGTCTGCAGCACACCGGACACCGGAGCCTTAACCGTGCCGTCAACCGGCTCGATGCCCACGCCCTCGCCGAGGGCACGAGAAGCGAACACCGGATCGCCGGCATCGTCAAGGGATACCACGTGGCCCGCAATCGGAGCGAACACGGCGGAAGTGGCGGTCGCAGCGGCAGCCGGGGCATCGGCAACGGCAACAGCGGCGGTTGCGGTAGCGGTGGTGGCGTCACCACCGTTCACAGCCTTGGCGGACTGAGCCGCGGCACGGGCCTTGGCTTCGGCTTTCTGCTCCGGAGTGCGGTAGTCAAGCATGATAATCATAATCATGGCGGTGAAGAACGACACTGCGATGGAGACGCCGTAAACCCACATCTGGTTGAACACCGGCACGGTGAGCAGCGAGGTGAAAGCGAATGCAGTGGTGGTCACGCCGTGCACGGTCTCGCCGGAGGCGACGGTGGCCGGGAAGAGCCAGCCCATGACGGCGATTACGACGCCGCCCACGCCGCAGCCGACCAGCATACGGGAGTAGATGAGCTTGTAACGCAGGTGGATGCCGTAAAGGCTCGGCTCGGAAACGCCACCGAGCAGGCCGGCGGCAAGAGCACCGATGGAGGTCTGGCGCATGTCCTTATCCTTGTCGCGGATGGAGAGGAACAGCACACCGGCAGTGGCACCGAAGCAGGCGAAGTTCCACACGCCCATCGGGCCCTGAATGAAGTCGTAGCCCAGGGTGTTGATGTTCATGATCATCAGGCGTTCAGCGGCCAGTGCAGACCCAGCGGCACCAGGAACGGGTACAGCAGCGGGATTGCGATGGCGAAGATGAACGGAGCGTGAGTGTTCATCCAGGCGAGTCCGGCGCCGAGGCCGTTGCCGGCCCACACACCGATAGGTCCGATGATGAAAGCGGTGAGCGCACCGACGATGATCATGGAGAAGAAGGGCAGGAAGACCATCTGGACGCTGTCCGGAATGATCTTCTTCAGACCGTGGTACACGACCGCGAGCACGGCGACCATCAGCAGCGGCACGAACACGTTGCCGGAGTAGTCGGACAGCTGCATCGGCAGACCGAACACCGTGGCGGTGCAGGAGGAGGTGCCCAGCGTGGTGTTCTCCACGCACTTGACGGCGTCGCCCCAGGTCTTGGTGTCAGACAGGGATGCGAACTGCGGGGTCATGAGCATGCCCATGATTGCGCCGCCCAGCCACGGATCCACCTTGAGCTTCTTGGCTGCATTGTAGGCGACCATAATCGGCAGGAAGTAGAACACACCCTTCCAGATGGCCTGCACGAACACCAGGCCGGTGGTGGCGGTGTCGTTCGGAATCAGGCCCAGGGAAATGCACAGGTTGACCAGTGCGATGATGATAGACGCGCCAAGCAACACACCCAGAATCGGGCGGAAGGAGTCGGCCAGGTATTCGAAGAAGCTATCGAGCCATGCGACCTTGCCGCGAGCCTTGGAACGAGCGGCGGCCTTGACCTCCGCATCAGTCGGCTCATCGGCATCGTCGTCAACGGTGCCGGCGCCGAGACCAGCCATTTCTGGCAGGTGCATGATCTGCTCATACACGGAGGCGACCTGACCGCCGATAACGACCTGGTATCGGTCGCCGGACTGCGGCACGGCGCCCAGCACAAGCTTGTTGGCGTCGAGCGCGGCATTGTCAACCTTGCCGGCGTCATTGAGTTCAAAGCGCAGTCGCGTGGCGCAGTGCGTCAGCGACTTGATGTTGGCCGCGCCACCAACACTGGTGACGATTGCTTGATATCGTCTTGATGCGACATCTCTTACTCCATTCCTTTTCCACGGTTAAGCCAGTACCTACCAGAGAAACCACCCTGTTCCTGAGCATCTGCGTTCCAGGAACCGGCAGTCACGCCAAATAACAGAAAAGACCTGAGATATGGACGCCATCATGAATACACATGACTACGTCAACATCTCAGGTCTTGCCTCAACATTTGAGTAGCAACCCTGCTAATTACTGACTGAACAGCGATTATAACGAGCTGATAACAATCCGGCAAATCACACATATGGTCAAAGCCCGCCTATACCTCAAAACATAAGACGAGAGTAGGGAAGAACAGGCTTTAATCAGCGATGAACATCCGGCGTGTCTTTCTTGGACGATGCATCCGCAATGAGACGGCACGCAAGCCCACGCTTAGGCTCTTTGTGCCAGACGTGCGCCACCGTCATACACTTATTCGCACAAAAGTTGACAACTTTTAACACAATCTTGCCCCAGACGGCAAAAAACGTGGCAGAATGAAAGTATGGTAGCAAACAATGCGGGTCAACCCGCCACCCCAGCAGATCTGATCAATGTCGATGAGGTTATCGGCAAGTACTATGACCTCGTCCCCGACCCCAGCGTTCCCGAGCAGCGTGTCATCTTCGGCACCTCCGGTCACCGTGGATCGTCTCTGAAGACCTCGTTCAACGAGGCCCATATCGTTGCCATCTCCCAGGCCATCGCCGAATACCGCAAGAAAGCCGGCGTTACCGGCCCGCTGTACCTCGGATCCGACACCCACGCGCTGTCCGGCCCGGCCAAGAAGACCGCCATCGAAGTGCTCGTCGCCAACGGCGTGCACGTGCGCATCGATTCTCGCGACGACTTCGTGCCTACCCCTGTGGTCTCTCAGGCCATCCTGACCCACAACCGTGCGGCCGACGGCACCCAGCGTTTTGAGGGCGAAGGCTTAGCTGACGGCATCGTCGTCACGCCGTCCCACAACCCGCCCACCGACGGCGGCTTCAAGTACGACCCCGTCACCGGCGGCCCGGCTCCGGCCGAAACCACCAACGCCATCGCCGCCCGCGCCAACGAGCTGCTTGCCGACTACAAGAACGTCAAGCGCGTGCCGTACGAGGAGGCCATCAAGTCCGAGTACGTCGAGGGCTTCGACTTCCGCGAGCACTACGTGGACGACCTGGAGAACGTCATCGACTTTGACGTGATTCGTTCTTCCGGCGTACGTCTGGGCATCGACCCGCTTGGCGGCGCTTCCGTGAACTACTGGCCGCTCATCAATGAGAAGTACGGCCTGAACATTGGCGTGGTGCGCCCTGAGGTCGACCCGACCTGGCGCTTCATGACCATCGATCACGACGGCAAGATCCGTATGGACCCCTCTTCCCCGTATGCCATGAAGGGCTTGGTTGACGAGCTCAACGGTGGCGCTTGGGACAAGTACGACCTGGTCGGCGGCACCGACCCCGATGCCGATCGTCACGGTATCGTCTGCCCGAACTGGGGCGTGATGAACCCGAACCACTACATCGCCGTGTGCGTGGAGTACCTGTTCGGAGGCAACCGTCCAGGCTGGCCCGAGGGTGCAGCCGTGGGCAAGACGCTGGTTTCCTCTTCCCTGATCGACCGCGTAGCCGCGTCGATCAACGCGAAGGTGCTGGAGGTGCCGGTGGGCTTCAAGTGGTTCGTCGACCCGCTGTTCAGCGGCGAGGTTGCGTTCGGTGGCGAGGAGAGCTCCGGCATGAGCTTCCTGCGCAAGAATGGCCGCGTGTGGACCACCGATAAGGACGGCCTGATTCCCGACTTGCTGGCCGCTGAAATCACCGCCAAGACCGGTAAGAACCCGGCCCAGCTGCATCAGGAGCAGGTTGAGCGCTTCGGCGAATCTTGGTACAAGCGCGTAGACACTCCGACCACGCTCGAACAGAAGGCCAAGTTCGCGGCACTGTCCGGCGACGACGTGACCGCCTCCACCCTGGCCGGCGAGGACATCACCGCCAAGCTGACCGAGGCTCCCGGCAACCACGCCAAGATCGGCGGCCTGAAGGTCACCACCAAGGACAACTGGTTCGCCGCCCGCCCCTCCGGCACCGAGAACATCTACAAGGTGTACGCCGAGTCCTTCGTCTCCCCTGAGGCGCTGGACAAGGTGCTCGATGAAGCCACCGAAGTAGTCGACAAGGCCCTGGGCGAGTAAGGATTACTCAGCAAGCCGCTCCGGCAAAACTCAGATGAGGGCTTGATTGTTGGTTTCCGCCAATAATCAAGCCCTCATCTTATTGGTCAGCGTTTTCATATGAAAATATGCATCTCAAGCGGCTCTGTACTGCTTTATCGTGGGACAACACGAAAAAATGGCCCTTTAGAAGATGTTGTCCCACATAATATGGGACGACATTGCAATAGATCGTTTTAAATTCATGTTGTCCCAACGGAGTCATTCCAAGAACCGCGGAAAACCGCCATTCTCACGACAATCGACGGAATCTTCTCCAATGCCGTGTGGGACAACATGGAAAAAACGAGCAAATTCACATGTTGTCCCACGCTGAATATCATCGCAGCAATGCTCGCATCGTATAGCACCCCAAGATACGAGCCAACAACGCTCCGAGAACGATTCGACCATCGACATTGACTCAATGGCTAAGACTCCGCAGCTCTGCAACAACATTCAAATTAGGAGGCATATAAGCAAACCAGAATCGCCCCCGTTGGCACCGCACCCAATCCTCTTTCCCGATGCTAGTGCACAATGCCCATCGCAACGCCGAGATACTTTAACCCTGCCGACGGAGCCGAGTCTCAGCCAACTGCTCAATAGACATAGCAATTACCTGAAAATCGAATACCGCACCTCGCAAAGCAAGAGCACGTGCCACATTGAATGAGAATTCTGCACATGCAGCCTCGTCCGCAAGATTAGCCGCCGTCGCCACGAACGTAATCCACTGCCGGGCAACCAACTTGGATCTTTTCTCTTGATCCCTACGCCACTGCGTTTTATTGGTGCGATGATGGTCGCCATCATATTCGATTGCGACCTTGAATTCGGGCCACGCCAAATCCAACGTTACAGGAGCCCCAGATCTAAAGGTCATGTCCGGAACTACATAATTCACCACCGGCTGAGGAATACCATGAGTCAGCAACGACAGTCTTTCTTCCGACTCTTTTGGCGAGTCCACACCAGGCATAATCAACGACAACGCACGAACGCACATCGTTCGTCCTTTGAAACGAGGAAGCTCTTCTACAAACCGTATCAGATCATGATAAATGGTTACGGCATCACGGCTTGAGACAACGCCGGCTGCTACTCATGGCGGTAATGATGGCATCGCCAAGCACAATCAGCGTTCGTAGAGATACATGCGCCGAAAGTTGCGCCCATGTATGGAATAAATCAAGCGCATAAACATTTCGGCTGATTTCCACGACACCCGCTCGGGCCACGTGTTTCCAAATATGAGTGCACAAAGGTGAGTTCTTTACTCTGATCCGTTTGTTCTTAGCGCTGGAAACGGTATGCAACAACGACTCGTCAAGATCACAGTCAACGGGGAGCGGTACAGATTGTAGGACAAGGGACGTGGTCATACCGAAAAGCATTTTTTTATTTAACCGCTTTGCTTCTTCAATGCAGCGCGCGATTGTCTCTCGTTTACGCTGGTCCAAGCTCTCGGACATGGAAGGCGTCATCGCACTGTCCGATCCGCTACTCACGGCGGTTGCGGGCGGAATCATGGACTCCGTTTCCCAGTCCTCTGGAGGCAAATCATACGCCGAAACCGGCATCATTACAGGTGCAGCACGATTTATACCATTGCTATTTACTCCATTCATGAGCCCACCATATAGGCACGCAAATCACGAAGGAAGCCAAATCGGGGTATGTGGTTCCAGCTTCGCCGCAATGCTGTAAATGTGGATAACTTGCTCGACAATCATGCCGATTTGACAGCGTAACTGTATTTGATATAGTTACAGTATCGATACTGTACACAGTACAGTTACAGTTGATTTGGCAAGGAGGAGTCCGTGAACGGAGACTATTCACTAGCAGTGCACGCGCTGGTCTATTTGGATCACCGCAATACGCACCTGCCCAGCCAGATCTTGGCCGAGAACATCTGCACCAACGCAGCTCGCGTGCGCAAGGTGATGCGCCCGCTGGCCGCAGCCGGTCTCGCCGCCACCAAGGAAGGCACCGAGGCGGATACGCGCTGGCTCAACCCGCCGCCGACATCACACTGAGCACAGTGGCCGAGGCCACCGGCACCACTTTTGTGGACGCGAACTGGAAACCGGGAGATATCCACGAGGAGTGCCTAGTGTCATCCTCCATGGGTGCGGTGATGGACGGCATTTACGATGGGCTGAACCGCACCTGCCTCGAGCAGTTGGCACACACCACCATTCACGACATCACCGAACAGATCTTCAGCGGCGCTAGCAGCCAAGCAAACTAGACCGCCCCGATCAGTTTCGGCCCTTCGCAATTCCCGAGGAATGCAGTAGCATCACAGCCCGCTACACACCTGCAAATGGTCAGGCTGCAACATCCGCGAACAAGGAATTCATGCCGGCACCAGCGCACCGCACGCACCGCAGACCCCGGCATCATCGCAACGAATCACACGGCGTGCGCCACAACTCAGCACGCCTACGCCACACACAAGGGAACACCGTTGACCGCGAACACGGTCGCCCCCCCCCCCGCAAATTGTTCACACCTCACACAAGGAAGCATTCCATGACCACCAACACCACTTTCTCCCCCACCATCACCACAGATGTCCTGATTATCGGATTCGGCAAAGGAGGCAAGACATTGGCGGCCAAGCTCAGCGCAACCGGCCATAAAGTCGTCGTCGCAGAAGCGAGCGCCAACATGTACGGCGGCACCTGCATCAATATCGGGTGCCTGCCATCCAAGTCGTTGATTCTTTCTGCCGAACAGGCGAATCGAACCGGAGAAAGCCTGACGACCGAAACTCGCGAGATGGCATTCAAGAACGCAATCGCAGAAAAGCGCCGCGTCACCTCCATGCTGCGAGACAAGAATTATCACAAGCTCGCCGACCAGGACAATATCACCGTGCTGACCGGCCACGCTCGATTCATCGGACCGCACAGCGCGGAAATCGCCACTGCCGATGGGCCAGTAACCGTAACCGCCGGCAAAATCTTCATCAACACCGGCGCCACGCCGCACATCCCGGATATTCCCGGCATCCGCACTACACCCGGCGTGTACACCAGCACTGGTCTGATGGATATTGACGAGATTCCACAACGATTGGTGATTATCGGCTCAGGTTTCATCGGACTCGAGTTCGCCTCGATGTTCGCCGACTTCGGATCGGCGGTTACCGTGCTGCAGCATAGCGCCGAGTTCCTGCCACGCGAGGATGCGGATATCGCCACTGCAATCCGGGAACAGCTGGAGGCCCAAGGCGTCAAATTCCTGTTCCATGCAGAGACCAAAGAAATCGCACCGGCGAGCGCTGGCGGCGTCCGACTTTCCGTCGCGGTAAAGGGCTCAACAAAAGCCACACCAGAGAAGAACGCCTCGGCCAATTCCACGACCACACCGCTGCAGGAAACATACGAAGCAGACCAACTGACTTCAGCCGCCCACCCTTCCGAGGCTCAATTCTGCCTGACTGCGGATGCCGTTCTGGTGGCCACCGGCCGCACGCCAAACATCGAAGGCCTGAATCTCGAAGCAGCCGGCGTGGAGCTCACCGAACGCGGCGCGGTGAAAGTGGACGAGCTGCTGCGCACCACCGCACCGGATATCTGGGCTCTGGGCGACGTGAACGGAGGTCCTCAGCATACGTATATCTCGCTGGACGATTACCGCGTGGTGTTCTCGCAGCTCAACGGCTCCGACCGCCCATACACGGTGAACGATCGGAAGAACATACCGTCGAGCACTTTCCTGCACACGCCGTATTCACGCGTGGGCCTGAATGAGCGGGAGGCATCAGCCGCCGGGCTCGATTATGTGGTCAAGAAACTGCCGGTGGCCGCCGTGCCGAAAGCGCAGGTGATGCGCCAGCCGGAGGGTCTGATGAAGGCGATTGTGGAGCGCGGCACCGGCCGTATCTTAGGTGCTATGCTGCTCTCCGCCGAATCGCACGAGGTGATCAATATCGTCAAACTAGCGATGGACCTCGGTGCCCCGGCCAGCACCTTACGCGACATGATCTTCACACATCCGACCATCGCCGAAGCATTGAACGACTTGTTCGCGTAGCGGCTATCGCCCATCACCCAGCATCCCACCCAGTGCGATAGGGTGGGATGCATGACGATTGTTGTATCTACTGACGGTTCCGCACTCGGCAATCCGAACGGACCGATGGGCTGGGCGTGGGCCGATCACGACAAGAACGCAGGCGGTACTGCCGGTCATGAGCATGACGATCACGCTATGACGCCGGTGGCGCCACCAACGGCACCAACCAAATCGGCGAACTGTGCGCGGTGCTCGAGGCGCTGCGCGCGCACCCCGGTTCAGAGCCGCTGCTCATCGAATCCGACTCGCAGTATGCCATCAACTGCTCAACCACTTGGGTCAAGGGTTGGAAGAAGAACGGCTGGAAGAACTCGCAGAAGAAGCCGGTGAAGAACGTCGAGCTCGTCAAGGCTATCGACCGCGAGATATCGCAGCGCCCCGGACCGGTGAACTTCAAGTGGGTCAAGGGCCATGCCGGCAATGAAGGCAACGAGCTGGTCGACGAGTTGGCACGCACGTACGCCGGAGACTGCCGTTCGGGCGCACGCGATGGCTACCTGCCAATCGAGGGCTGGCAGTCGCTGCTAGGTTCTGAATACGCGCGTGGCACCGACGTGCCACCGGACGTGCAATTGGTACTGGATGGCAAAGCGGATGCGACAAGTCTGCGCAAGCCGGTCGCAGCCGACCCCAATACCGCACCGGGAGCACCCCCCACCAAGTCAAGCCTTCATTGGAAGAATTACTGACCGAGCCGGAGGGAGTGCCGGATTGGGGCGACGACACGCCTACCGCCGAGGCGCCCACCATAACAATTGACGAGAAGTCCGTCAGCAACGCGGCAACCAACGATACGCCACGTAACGCAACGTCCTCACCCAATGCGGCACAATCGCCGGCAGCCGAACAAACTCCAGCTGCATCAACATCAACAGCAACAGCCGCCCCGACTCCCACGCAGCCGGCACAACCAGCCGCGACCACCCCAACGGCCACCCCCAGCGGCCTGACGGTTTCAGGTGCCTTGCGCTTCTCCCCCGCGCCGAAAACCAGCCCGTATTTTAACGGCCAGCCCATGCCCATCAGAGGCAGTATCGAGGTGCAGGGATACGTGGACGGCGACGGCAACTTGGTCATCACCAATGCGCCATTCACGCGACACTAACACTGAACCACACGAATACATACCGCAATCGGACACGATGTCACAAAATCGCTCATTCGCGTTAGGATAAGGAGTAAGGCTTCACGCCGTTAATCCATGCGGCGGAAGCAAGGATGGCAAAGGAGAAACCATGGATAAGGCACAGCAGGATGCGCTGAAGAAGGCGGCCGGCATCGAAGCCGCCAAGCTCATCGAAGATGGCATGATCGCCGGTCTCGGCACCGGTTCGACCGTTAAGTTCCTGGTAGATGAGCTCGGCCGCCGTCATCAGGAAGAAGGCCTCGAGTTCACCGGCGTGACTACTTCCCGCCGCACCCAGGCTCAAGCCGAAAGCTACGGCATCAAGATCGTGGACATCGATGACGTGGACCACATCGACGTGACCATTGACGGCGCTGACGAGGTCGATAAGAACTTCAACGGCATCAAGGGCGGCGGCGCTGCCCTGCTGTGGGAGAAGATCGTGGCCACCAACTCCAACCAGATCGTGTGGATCGTGGACGAGTCCAAGGTGGTGGACACCATCGGCAAGTTCCCGCTGCCGGTCGAGGTCATCCCGTTCGGCGCCGGCCATGTGATCAAGAAGTTCGAGGAGCGCGGCTACAAGCCGGTGCTGCGTCTTGACGCCGAAGGCAAGGAAGTGCGCACCGACGAGAACAACTTCGTGGTGGATCTGCACCTGGAGCGCATCGATCACCCGCAGGAGCTGGCCGAGGACCTCATCAACACGGTCGGCGTGGTGGAGCACGGCCTGTTCCTCAACATGGTAGACAAGGTCATCGTCGGCGACCCGAACGGCCCGCGCGTAATGACCAACGCCAATAAGTGATCGTTCGCATCACTCAAGCTTCTCAAGGCCGCATCTGCATCTCGCAGGTGCGGCTTTGTTGTATTGCACGAACCAACTTTCGTCTCGCCGCGTGACAGGAACGCACCGGTCTTGACGGCATCGAAGCAAAAGAGAAACCCCGTGACCGTAACGATCGCGGGGTTTCCAATGCCTTGAATGCAGGTAAGACTACTTGCGCTGGTGGCGGGTCTTACGCAGCAGTTTGCGGTGCTTCTTCTTGCTCATCCGCTTGCGGCGCTTCTTGATGACAGAACCCATCTGAAGCCTCCATTCCGATTAATCGTAAAAGTTGCAACTCGCCCAATAGTACACGTGTTGCCAGACAGAGGGAACACGCACGCACAATTGCGCAACCCACCGGCGGCGACAACGGCAATCACCGGCATATTTGCGCAATACGTTGCGCTTTACAGCGGGAACTTCTGGTAGAAACGCTCGACGGCGGCCTTGGCGCCGGTGGCCCGGAACACCACGGTATCGTTCTGCCAGATAGCCACGGCGTTCTTGTCGTCCAAGGCATCCACCTTAACCGTGTAGGAACCGGTGGTGCTGCCGGAGACCTTCACATTGCCGGCAGCCAATTCATCACCGGTCTGAGCCGAAGCAAGAGCATCATACTGGGTCTTGGCATTGTCGGAAGCGGACCACTGAGCAATAATCAGCGTCACATCCTTGGCCTTGTCTCCGGTGGAATATGTAAGCGTGTACTCTTCGAGCGGCGTGGCAGCGGTCCAAGTGGTGGAAGCCTCGGCCTTGGTGCGCGCATAGTTCAACACGCTATCCGGCATGGCCTTCAGCAGTTCAGTGGCATCATCCGGTAACGCCGTGGCCTCGATGGTCGGCTTGGTGGGCTCGGCCGATGCGGCGGCCTGCTGCTTGCCCTGAACACTGGTTTCGTCCTTCTTAATGGCCCAACCCGGCCATACGAAAGCCGAAAGCACTGCAAGAATAATGACGACCGCAGCGGCGACCACTACTGCAATCAGCTTGCCATGGGACTGCGTAGATGAAGAGTTCTCAGTATTAGTCATGGCTTTGATTCTCTCACAGCCGCGTGACGCTGGCGACTATGTCGTTCCTGATTGAGGTGAATATATCGTGAATCGGTAGAAATCTACCGCTTTGTATATCACCGGCTACTGTTGAAGGTATGGCGAAATCAAGTGTGCAGTACGTGTGTTCCGAATGCGGATGGAACGGCACGAAGTGGTATGGCCGTTGCCTGAATGTGGGCAATGGGGAACGGTCGAGGAGTTTCATGAAGCCCGTCCGGCTGCGGGTTCACACACCGCTGCGCCCGGGCGGACATCACGCACACGATCGGCGGCCGTGCCGGACACCGCGCGTGCCGCAGCCAAGCCGATTACCGAAATCGGTACGGAAACCGTGGAACGCTTGGGCACGGGGTTTTCCGAATTCGACCGTGTGCTGGGCGGCGGCGTAGTGCCGGGTTCGGTAACGTTGATTGCCGGTGAGCCCGGCATCGGCAAGTCAACACTGCTGCTGCAGACGGCCGGTAATATCGCCAGGACAGTGGCTGAAGGCCAGACAATCAACGCTGCTGGGAGAGGCCAATCATCGCATCGGCCTTCCGGATTAGCCTCGACTCGCGCTCACACGGTGCTCTATATTTCCGGTGAGGAGTCACAGGCACAGGTGCGTCTACGCGCCACCCGCATTAATGCAGTGGAACCGAATCTACTGCTTGCCGCCACCACCGATCTGGCTACCGTATTGGGCTTAATAGAGCAGAACAAACCGGCACTGGCCATCGTCGATTCGGCACAGACCATTGTTTCGCAGGAAGTCGATGGCATCTCGGGCGGTTCCACACAGGTGCGAGAGGTGGCAAGCGCCCTGATCGACACCGCCAAAACTCTCGATATCCCCGTGTTTTTGGTGGGTCATGTGACCAAGGACGGCTCGATTGCCGGGCCTCGTACCCTCGAGCATTTGGTCGACGTGGTCTGCCAGTTTGAGGGAGACAGCGAAACGGCCCTCAGAATGCTCAGAGCAGCGAAAAACCGTTTTGGCCCGACCGATGAGGTGGGGTGCTTCGACATGAGCGGCGAAGGCATCGAAGAAGTCACCGACCCCGCCGGACTGTTCTTGTCCGGAGATGGCCCGGAATCAGCCAATGACGCTCCCGTGGAGGGCACATGCGTGACATTCACGCTGGACGGCCATCGCAGTCTGCCTATCGAAGTGCAAGCATTGGTCACCAATTCAGTGCTGCCTACGCCAAGGCGTGCCGTCAATGGCGTGGATCCCAGCCGCATTGCCATGTTGGTCGCCGTGCTGTACCGGCACAGCAAACTCAATCTGCTTTCCAACGATCTGTATATTTCCACCATTGCCGGAGGTCAGGCCAAGGAGCCCGGTTCGGATCTGGCCATTGTTGGAGCGCTGGCAAGCGCGGCCACATCGAAGCCGATTGTCCGCTCCACCTGTGCCATCGGAGAAATATCGTTGACCGGGCAGGTTCGTCCCGTACCGCGCATGGAATATCGTTTGCGCGAGGCAGCACGCCTCGGGTTCACTACGGCGGTCATTCCACCCTTGCGCAAACCGGTGCATGTTGATGGGCTGAAACTCGTCGAGGCGAGCACGCTTGCCGATGCGCTTCATGCATTAGGCGTACGGAAGTAATGGGCAGTGTCAAGCGGTAAGGCGCTTGGTTTCCTCCACATTGCGCTTGAGTTCCGCAACCAGCTGGTCCGGCCCATCGAACTTGACTTGAGGGCGCAGGAAACCCACGAATTCCACGCGGACATTGTGCCCATACAGGTCGAGCCAGTCGTCGGTGATGGCATATGCCTCGACCACACGCTCGTGAAGTCCGGCCTTCTCGCTGAAAGTAGGCTTGGTACCGATGGAAATGGCGGCAGGCCAACGGTTGTCGCCATCCACCAGCCAGCCGGCATAGACGCCGTCCACAGGAATGTATCCCTGTGTTTCCGAGCCGAGATTGGCGGTGGGGAATCCGATGGTACGGCCTCGCTCCTCGCCGTGCACCACTTTGCCTTCGATGGCGTGCGGCACGCCCAAAATGGCGTTGGCGTCTTGAATGCGCCCGTGGGCAAGCAGATAGCGCACATTAGTGGAACTCCAGGCGCGCATGGCCTTGGCTTGATTCTTCTTGCTCCAGGCACGGCGCTCGGCTTGGTGGCATTGGCCAGCGGGTCGGCAGGCTCGCCCCATTCGGTCGGGGCTTCGGGCCGGAAATCACGCGGAATACGCACTTCGCCAGGACCACGGTCATCAACCACATCAAGTTCAAAGACACCGGTGGCGGCGGCGAGGTTGGCGATATGCTTGACATCGCCTGCGCGTCCCTTGCCCATGGCGGCGTCCTGGCCAAGTACCAACGTGCGCATGCCGAGCTTGCCGGTCAGCTGGCCAAGGAAAAAGATGTAGGACTTATCCGCAAAAGCCAGCGTGTAATGAACCACCAATACATGATCCACGCCAAACTCTTCAAGACGATGCAGACGCTCGTCAATGCCGGTCAGCGCATCGGCATCCACATTGCTCTGTGTCGGTTCCTCACCGTTGTGCGCGCCGGCCCAGCCGTGCACGAACGCAGGACGCGGATCAAACAGAATGACGATGGAAAACGCGTCATGCCGATGAGCGAGTTCCACCACACGGTTGATCACGGCTGATGACCCAAATGCATGCCATCAAATGCGCCCAGCGTCACCACGGCCTTCTTGTCGTTGCTGAACGAAGGCCAGGCAATCGAGCCTTCGGCGTCAGGAGTCAAGTGCGTGATTTCCATAAGTTGTGTGGTTCCTTTATTCGTGCATTCAATCAAGTCTCGCTGTACGCGAGTTTACGCGAGGGGGAATACGGTGATCGGCTTGGCCTGATGGCCATTCGCCCTCTCGATGATGGCCACCACATCATGGGTTTGCGGCACGATGGCGGCGGCAGGCTCATGAATCGTGCGCTCGATGCGACGCCCAAAACGCAGCTCCGCAGCTTCCTCCGGCGTGATGTCAAGAGCGGGCATGGCGCTGCGGGCGGCCTGTTCCATGGTCAATGAGCGACCAATCAGCCATGCGCATCGACCAGCGCCGTCAAGCCCTTCCGGGGTGTCGAGCACGCACTTATTGCGAGTGATGGTTTCGCCTTCGCGATTGGTAAACGTTTTCTGCTCGGTATGAGCCGTGACCGTATGGGTCTGCGTCTCGCTCACCGCATCAGACGAAAGAAGCCCGCTGGTGTCGTCCGGCAGGGCGAAGTTGCCGACTCTGGTGCGGCGCAAACGGGTCAGATAACCACCGACACCCAATTTGTCGCCCAAGTCGCGGGCCAATGCGCGAATATACGTACCCGACGAGCAGCTGACGCGTACATCGACGTCCAATACTGAAACCATTCCGCGCTCTTGCAGCGCTTCATCAGACTGCTTCCCCGTCACGAATCCACTGCGAATAGTCAGCACAGTGAATTCGCTGATAGTGACCGGACGTGGCTTAAGCTCCACATCCTTGCCTTCGCGGGCCAAGTCATAAGCCCGCTGACCATTGATTTTGATGGCGGAAAAAGTGTTGGGAATTTGCTCGATATCGCCGGTGAAGTTGACGGCGATAGTGCGAGTGAGTAGCCGCTGCCACGAGGAGGCTGGCAATGATGATGGTTCCTCGCTATGACCACCTTCAGTCAGCTGCGACGACAGCTCCAGCCAGCGGGAGCGGACTTCGTCATCGACAAGCACCTCGCCTTCGGCATCGTCGGTGGTGGTGCGCAAGCCGAGACGAATGGTGGCCTCATAGGTTTTATCATGTGCAACGATGGCATTGAGCAGACGCGTGGCATGGCCGAATGCGATGACCAACGCTCCGGTGGCCATCGGATCAAGTGTGCCGGCGTGACCGACTTTCTTGATATGCAACGCACCGCGCACGGCGGCCACTGCATCGAAACTGGTCGCGCCTTGCGGCTTGTCGATGACGAGCAGGCCGCTTGGAGTTGTTTGAGGCATATGCGGTGTTCCCTTTATCCATGCCTTCGGCATGGTCTCTCCCTCCGCCCCCTTTGGGGCACCTCCCTCGTCAGAGGGAGGTTGCGGGGAAACTACTCTTCGTCGGAAGAGTATTCCTCATCGTTGAGGTCTTCATCTTCCGGCTCGTCGTCGTGCTTATAGGGGTCGGCGTCGCCGGCGTAGTGAGCGGTGGCGCGGGCGCGCGCAAGATCCTCATCGCGCTTCTTGGCCATAGCCAAAATATCTTCGATCTCGTGGGCCTCGCCGGGCACTTCATCGAACACAAACTGCAGTTGCGGGGTCAGGCGCAAGCCGGCCTTGTGGCCCACCAAAGTACGCAGATGTCCCTTGGCCTGATCGAGAGCCTGCTGGGCACGCTTACGTTCGCCATCCTCGTGGCCTTCATGACCAAGCTGGGTCCAGTAGATCTTGGCGATCTGCAAATCATTGGTCACACGCACTTCCGTGACGGTGATGCTGGACAGTCGCTTGTCGTGCAGCTCATGCTCGATGGACGAGGCGACCACACGCTGAATCAGAGCCGCAATACGCGCGGCACGTGGGTTGGTTCCTGCCATGGGAATTTCCTTTTCTGTCGTGTTTCTAGCTCCCCCTCCTAGGGGAGCTGTCGTCGTTAGACGACTGAGGGCTGAGCCGTTAAGCGAACAGCCAGTGGGCTGTTCGTAGGCGAAGTAGCGGCGATAGCCGCAAATCAAATGAATACAAAAATAGAGGAGGCATCCAGCAAAAACCGGAGCCCCTCAGTCTGCTTCGCAGCCGGCTCCCCCTAAAAGGGGGAGCCGATAAAAGTGAGGGGCTCTCCTTGAGGAGAACCAGAATGACTACTTGCGCTCGACTTCCTGCATCTCGAAGGTCTCGATGATGTCGCCGAGTTCAATGTCGTTGAAGGTGCCGAGGTTGATACCAGCCTCGTAGCCTTCCTTGACGGACTGAACGTCGTCCTTGAAGCGACGCAGCGAGGAGATCTCGAGGTCGTTGACCGTGGCCACGCCATTGCGCAGGATACGGCACTTCGTACCACGCTTGACCTCGCCGTCCTGCACCATGACGCCGGCGATGTTGCCGAACTTGGAGGAGCGGAAGATCTCGCGGATCTCGGAGTGAGAGGTGACGGCCTCTTCGTATTCCGGCTTGAGCATGCCCTTGAGGGATGCCTCGATGTCTTCGATCGCACGGTAGATGACCGAGTAGTACTTGATCTCCACGCCCTCGCGCTCGGCGAGGTCCGCCACCTGACGGTTCGGGCGCACGTTGAAGCCGATGATAACGGCCTTGTCGACCGTGGCCAGGTTGACATCATTCTGGGTGATTGCACCGACGCGCGGTGGATGACCTGGATGCCGACCTCGTCGGATACCTCGATCTTCATCAAGGAATCCTCGAGCGCCTCGACCGAACCGGACGAATCGCCCTTGATGACAATATTGAGCATGTCGATCTCGGACTCGGCGAACTTCTTCTTGAAGTCCTCGAGGGAGACGACCTTGCGACGCTTGGCCAGCTGGGCGGCACGCTCGGTGGCCTGACGCTTCTCGGCGATCTGGCGAGCGGCACGATCATCGGAGGCGACCAGGAAGAGGTCACCGGCGGTCGGCACGGAGGTCAAGCCCAGCACCTGAACAGGTGTGGACGGACCGGCCGCTTCCATCGGCTGACCGTTCTCGTCGAGCATGGCACGCACGCGGCCGTACGAAGTGCCGGCCACGATGGCATCGCCACGTGGAGCGTACCCTGCTGAACCAGCACGGTGGCCACGGCACCACGACCCTTGTCAAGTCGGGCTTCGACGGTGGCACCACGGGCGTCCATGTCGGGGTTGGCGCGGAGGTCCAGCTCAGCGTCAGCCGTGAGCAGCACGGCTTCGAGCAGCTTGTCGACGTGCAGGTTCTGCTTGGCGGAGATGTCGACGAACATGGTGTCGCCACCATACTCTTCAGGGACCAGGCCGAACTCGGTGAGCTGGCCGCGGACCTTCTCCGGGTTGGCACCGGGCACATCGATCTTGTTGACGGCCACGACGATCGGCACTTTGGCGGCCTGAGCGTGGTTGATGGCCTCAACGGTCTGGGGCATCACACCATCGTCGGCGGCGACCACGAGGATCGCGACGTCGGTGAGCTCGGCACCACGGGCACGCATGGCGGTGAACGCCTCGTGGCCAGGGGTATCGAGGAAGGTGATCTTGCGCGGTTCGCCTTCAAGGTTCACGGTGACCTGGTAGGCACCGATGCGCTGGGTAATGCCGCCGGCCTCACGTGCGATGACGTTGGTCTTGCGGATGGTATCCAGCAGTCGTGTCTTACCGTGGTCGACGTGGCCCATGACGGTGACGACCGGCGGGCGAGGCTTCAGATCCTCATCATCCTGCAGTTCTTCCTCGTCAAGGTTGATGTCGAACTGCTGGAGCAGTTCCTTGTCTTCCTCTTCTGCGGAGACGAGCTGGATGTTCCAGCCGATCTCTTCGCCCAGAATCTGGAAGGTCTCCTCATCCAAGGACTGGGTGGCGGTAGCATCTGACCCAGGTGGAAGAGCACGGTGACCAGCGCGGCCTGGTTGACGTTGATCTTCTCCGCCAGATCGGCCAGGGAAGCGCCCTGACGCAGACGGATGGTCTGACCGTTGCCGTTGGGGATGCGAACGCCGCCGATGGTCGGTGCCTTCAGCTCCTCATACTCATGGCGCTTTGCCAGGCGGTTCTTACGGGCCTTCGAGGACTTGCCGCCCTGACGGCCGAAAGCACCAGCGGTACCGCCGCGACCACCGCGGCCACCGCCGCGTGCGGGACCATTGCTCGGGGCTCCGC
>ENA-OQJX01000342-OQJX01000342.1-human-gut-metagenome-genome-assembly--contig:-NODE-342-length-27543-cov-4.814233_pt1 | contig 27543 bp, 29 predicted proteins | sample MGYA00242615_ERZ504782 | MGnify/ENA primary metagenome ERZ504782 (study PRJEB26092, sample SAMD00036354) | human gut metagenome | host: Homo sapiens | study: EMG produced TPA metagenomics assembly of... | reverse complement strand
GCTTTCCAAGTTATCGGTTGCATATTCTTTAGGATGTATATTCTTCTCTTCAAAATATATTTCTACCCTATCCGATTTTTCTTTGAAATCAGACAACTCAAAATAATCAAACATTCCCTCTCTGGAAAGATAAAACGAAGAAATTGATCGTAACTCATCTCTTTTATTTTTTTACTGCCACTAAGATACGATTTTTCCCCTCAGGATTTCGGATGATCCCTAAAAGGTATATGGTATGATTTTTAAATGGCTTAAAAAACTATTTGGATTATATGATAGTTCACCAACTGAAATCCCTGCAAATGGTGAGCCCAAACCATCTGTACCCAAGTCACTTTATGATGAACTTGACAAAAGGAAAGAACGTGTAAAGCAAAATAGGGATAAACTTAAACAATCATCAACAGATTGGTATTCTTTAAATATTCCTCCCCAAAAAGATGAATTACAAACCCGTGTCTTTTCACCGCATAAATTTGAGAATACACCTTCTCTCCAAGCCTTAAAGGATGAAAGATTAAGAAAAGAGGCACATGAATTAAAAGTACGAGAAGAAAAGGCAAAATCATTATTGAATAAACTTGAAATTCTTATTACGCAACGAAAGTTTCAAGAAGCAAAGCAAATAATGGATGAAATTACGCATGAAATAGTGCGTATAAAAGATTCGGTTATAAGAAAACAGTACACGGATATACAAACATCTTTATCTGAATTAGAAAGAGAATTAGAACACGAAAGACTTGTTAAGTTAGCCGAAGAACAAAAACGCAAAGAGGAAGAAGAACGCAAAAAAAGAGAAAAAGAAGAAAAGGAGAGGGCAGAGAATGAAAAAAGAATAGCAGAAGAACGAATACGGAGACAACAGGAAGCAAATAGACTAGCGGAAGAAGCCAGAAAAAAAGAACAAGTAGAATTAGCAGAAAAGGAACGATTAGAGGGCTTATCTATTGAGCGAAAAGAAAATTGGTCTGAGTTCAAACAAGTATTGGACAATAATGGCATTCAATATCTATATCATTTTACAGATAAACGAAATATTCCATCTATTAAGTTGCATGGTGGGCTATACTCTTGGCATTATTGTAAGAAAAATAATATAACTATTCCGTGTCAAGGTGGTGATTATGATTCTCAAGAGTTAGATAAAAAATATGGCTTAGAAGATTATGTTCGTTTGAGCTTTTGTAATGACCATCCTATGGCTTATCGTTTGCAGCAATCGGGAAGTGATATAGTCATTCTAAAAATCAAAGCTGATGTAGCTTTACTAAAAGGTACATTGTTTTCAGATATTAATGCAGCAGATAAGCTTCATACCCACGGAGGAGAATTAGAAGATTTGGAAAGAGTAAACTTTAATGCAACCCAAAGGAAATATGTCAGTAGAAATGATGCTGACTTTAAACCCCATCAAGCGGAAGTTATGGTAAAGACCTTCGTTTCAAAAGAATATATTGTAAATCTTGATAATTTTTGAATTATGATTTATATAGAAATAAAAAAGAAAATAGAAAAATAAAGGAAGAATATCCCAATGCTATAATACTAGATATTACTTCTAATTCAGAGACAAGATATGCAAAAATATTGAGTCCATTTTATCCACACGGAAATATACCTATTCCTTTTACAGACGGATTAAAAGCTACGTGTGTTGAGGCTGTGTGGCAAGGGCTAAAAGTCTTTGAGAATGCAGGTGTGGATTTTGCAACATTCAATAATGATACAATGCGAGATTTAAAACGAACTGTGCGAAAATATGGAATGCCCAAAGGACATAGTAAGGGAGCTTATAGCAAAGAATTGTTGGGATACTTTGAAGCGAGGATGCTTATCTATCTTCCAACATATAAATGGGTGTTAGATAATATCCCCGAAGTTCACCATGTAATAGAAAGAATAAAAGCGCAGAGCAAGATTCAAGATATAGTATTATTAGATTATAATACAAATATAGACTTTAGAGATGTTTCAAAGCCATTGTCACATGCAGGTTTAGTAAAATTATATATTGACGGAAAATATCCTAATGGCATAGATGGCTACCAGCCTATGACACAAGAAGAAATAGATGCGAAGAAAGTTAGGGAGAAAGAAGTCAAGAAAGAACTAAAGCGTAGGATAAAAGAGCGTAAAAGCGTACAAAATAAAAGCTTGTTTGAAGAATAAGTTAAACATTAGAATTTGTAAAGATGGAAATGATACAAGAATACATCGGTTTAATTATTGCAGTCATCGTTGTTGCTGTTGTTATTGCAGTTCAAATTCATAGTTTCCTTAAAACAAAAGGAAAAATCAAAGAGCTTAATAGCTTGTTTGAAGATGTTGATACCTTGTTGCTACAAGAAACGTCTATTACGCCAAATGTTTTAAGAGACAAAGTATCTCTACGAAAATTTTTGCAAAACATTCCACCACGCCATGATGATGAAAATGGTAATGACAGCAAGGATTATACAGATTTATCACTTATTGTTTTTCATGATAAGAATAAGTCTTTAAATGAGAGATTTAAAATGATTATCAACCATACAAATGAATACTTGTGTAAAAACACAGGAACAAGTGCTGATTTAGGTGTACTGGAAGATATATGTGATAACCAAAAAGAAACATTAGAAGATGAAATACAAAATAGTCTTAATGTTCCTCTATATTTAGGGCTTGCAGGAACTTTTATAGGGATTATTACAGGATTATTAGGCGTTGATTTTGACCAAATTTTTGGCAATACTAATAATTTGAATGGATTACAGCATTTATTATATGGCATAGTAGCAGCTATGTGTGCAAGTTTATTAGGCTTAGGTTTTACTGTATATAATAGTGCAGTGACATATAAGGCTGCTGTAAGTAAATGTAACAACGGTAAAGGGGATTATATGAATTTTCTAAGACGCGAGTTAATGCCGTTATTATCAAATAGTATGGCTTCAAGTCTAAATTCATTAAAAGGTGTACTAGGACACTTCGTAGATAAATTTGGAAGAAATTTAGACGCCTATGCTGATTCTGCTGAATTATTAAACGACAATTTGGAGAAACAACATTTAGTCTTAGCTGAAATAAACAAATTAAGTTTAACTCGAACAGCAAATAAAATTGCAGAAACCTTTATGCAATTAAAAGATTCAGCCGATTCATTGGCTGTTTTCCGTACATATCAAGAACAACTTAATTCAACAATAGCTAATGCCTCAGGAGTTGTAAATCAAATACAAACTTTAATTGGCAAATTTGAAAACTTTTCTACAGGACTTTCTGTTGTAATAAGCAATCAAAATAAAACAACCGAACTTCAACGAGAGTTTCAAGAGGCAATAACAACTCATTTTCCGACAGGGTCAGAAGCTAGGGAGACTTGGAGAAGGGAATTTGATTTGCTTATGTCCGAGGGGAAACACGTTTCTGAGAGTTTATCGGCACAACTTACGGTATCAACGGAACACATTCAGAATTTTGTTGCCAATAACAAAGAATTCTTTGATACATTTGATAAGCTAAAAGAAGTGCTTGATACAATGGTACAATATACACAAGTTCAAGCGGAATGTTATAAGGATATGAAAGGTGAAATTTTAAACCTGAGAACAGATTATCATAATGCCCAACTTGAGGATATAGAATTAAACAAATCTATTCTTAAGGCAATAGAAACAATGACAGACTCTATTAAGAACTTAAAAGAAGAAAAGTAATTATGTCAAAAAAAAGAAGCAATACTTTCTGGTTAAGTTATTCTGACCTCATGACAAGCTTATTTTTCATTATGCTTGTTCTATTTATAGTGTGTGTCGTTAAAATGAAGGGTATTAATGCACAATTAGACAAAGAAGTCAACGCAAAAGAAGAACAACTCAGAAAAATCGAAGAACTAAATAACTCAATTAAAGAGATAGATAATAAGTATTTCGCATACGATGAACAATTTAAGAGGCATACATTAAAAGATATTGAAGTCTCTTTTAATATCTATAGTTCTAATATCCATGATATAGAGCAAGAACAACTTGATAAGTTGCTAAAAGCAGGTCAGGCAATCGTCCGTTTTATGAATAGTGCAAAAAGTAAAATTCCAGAAGCTCAATATATGCTTATCATAGAAGGGCAATCGTCAAAAGATTATTATACAAAAAATTACGAACTTAGCTATGAAAGAGCATTAGCTTTAATTAAATTTTGGTCAAGTAATGGCATCGAATTCGATTCACTTGGTAATTGTGAGGTTCTAATATCAGGAAGTGGACAATCAAGCAAATTTAGAGTTCAACCTGATGTTAGAGGGAATAAAGATAACCAACGATTTGTTATACACATAATTCCTAAACCTGGTATCATAGAATAATTGAAAATGGTAATAAGAGAATATTTATTGTGTCTGCTGAAAATTATAAGGAAAATGATATTCCTGTTTTATTCATTAGTTCGATGCTTATAAATGCACCTAAATGAATGATATTTGAAATATTCTCGCTATTTTTGCCCTCGTAAGAGTTACCCAAACAAGCAAAGCGATGCAGACCACGGCAATTAGGACGGTTGCCTACTCATTACCCGAAAATGATGTAATTCTTTTAACTCTTTTGATTTCAATGAGGTATATTCCTTATACAGATTTACGAAAAAACTCTCGATTTATGGCAAATCGCATAAAAAATGCCGTTGCGATATAAAACCACAACGGCACTCCTATCATATTTTTGAAAATCAAGACTCGGCAGCCGGTTCGCTTTTCTTTACATTCGTAACAATCTCCTGTTTGTCCTTATCGAAGTCGACAACGATCGTATCTCCTTCTCCGACAGAGGCACGGATAATCATTTCTGCCATTTCGTCTTCCAGATATTTCTGGATGGCACGTTTCAGCGGACGTGCACCGAACTGGATGTCATAACCTTTGGTTGCAACAAAATCTTTGGCGGCATCTGTCAGTTCCAGGGAATAACCCAGACTGGCCACACGTTTGTAAAGACCTTGCAGTTCGATGTCAATGATCTTATGGATCGCTTCCTTATCCAGTTGGTCGAACATGATGATATCGTCGACACGGTTCAAGAATTCCGGGGCGAATGCCTTATTCAGTGCTTTCTGGATAACGCTGCGGGAGAAATCCTTATCCGGTTCGCCGGCAGCCTGTGAACTGAAACCGACACCACGACCGAAATCTTTCAACTGGCGCGTACCGATATTAGACGTCATGATCAGAATCGTATTCTTAAAGTCGATCCGTCTGCCAAGGCTGTCAGTCAGACGACCTTCGTCCAAAACTTGCAGCAGCAGGTTGAACACGTCCGGATGCGCTTTCTCGATCTCATCCAACAGGACGACAGAGTAGGGTTTGCGACGAACCTTCTCGGTCAACTGGCCACCCTCTTCATAACCAACATATCCCGGAGGTGCACCGATCAGACGAGACACCGCAAACTTTTCGAGGTATTCGCTCATATCGATACGGACCAAAGCGTCGGCCGAGTCAAACAGATATTCCGCCAACTTTTTGGCCAAGTGAGTCTTACCGACACCTGTCGGCCCTAAGAACATGAATGTGCCGATCGGCTTGTTCGGGTCCTTCAATCCAACGCGGTTACGCTGGATTGCTTTTACGATCTTCTGTACGGCATCATCCTGACCGACCACTTTCTTTTTCAGGTTCTCCGCCATTTCAAGCAGTTTCAGGTTTTCTGCTTTTGCGATACGCTGAACAGGTACACCTGACATCATGGCTACCACTTCTGCCACCTTATCTTCATCCACCGTTTCGCGATGTTCCTGCAATTCCTGTTCCCATTTGGCTTTGGCTGCTTCCAATTGCAAGAGGTACTGACGTTCCTTGTCGCGGAAGCTGGCGGCCAGCTCGAAGTTTTGTGACTTAACGGCAGCGAGCTTCTCTGTTTTGGTCGCCTCGATCTTGGCTTCCAATTCTTCGATACTCTTCGGAACCGTTATGTTAGATATATGTACGCGGGAACCGGCTTCATCCAATGCGTCGATTGCTTTGTCCGGGAAGTTGCGGTCGCTGATATAACGTTCTGTCAACTTCACACAAGCTTGCAGGGCTTCGCGCGTATAGATCACATTGTGGTGTTCTTCGTAGCGGGCCTTGATATTTTGCAGGATCTGCAAAGTCTCTTCCGCTGTTGTCGGATCGACGATCACTTTCTGGAAACGACGTTCCAAAGCTCCGTCTTTCTCGATATTCTTACGATATTCATCGAGTGTCGTAGCACCGATACATTGTATTTCTCCACGGGCCAGGGCCGGCTTCAGCATATTGGCGGCATCCATTGAACCGGATGCTGAACCTGCACCGACGATCGTATGGATTTCATCGATAAACAGGATGATGTTCGGGTTCTTCGACAGTTCGTTCAGAATTGCTTTAATGCGCTCTTCAAACTGCCCGCGATATTTGGTACCTGCCACAATGGATGCCATATCCAGGCTGATCACACGTTTGTCGAACAAAACGCGGGAAACTTTGCGCTGGATGATACGCAGAGCCAGACCTTCCACAATCGCCGATTTGCCGACACCCGGTTCACCGATCAGGACAGGATTGTTCTTCTTGCGGCGGCTCAATATCTGAGCCAGGCGTTCGATCTCCTTCTCACGTCCGACAATCGGGTCAAGACGGTTTTCAGCAGCCGCACGCGTCATGTCCGTACCGAAGTTGTCCAACACAGGCGTGTCGTTCGGTGATTTGGGCTGTGCGGAGCCGGCTCCGGAAGAGGAGCGGGGAGACTCCCGGCGGGAAGAAAAATCTTCGTCTTCATCTTCATCGTCGTCGGTGTAGCCATCGCTGATTCCTTCGAAATGTCCGGCATCTTCTTCTCCGACAAAATCATCCATACGCTTCAAGCTTGTACCGCTTATCAGATAATTATATATACTGCGATACGTTACGCCCGCTTCGTTCAGCACTTTTGCCGCAACATTAAACTCTTCTTTCAGAATAGCCAAAAGCAGATGTTCCGTCCCCGTTTCGTCTTTTTTAAACAAGCGGGATTCAAGCATACTCATACGCAGGACACGCTCGGTTGTTTTACTGATCGCGATATCATGCTGGACAGCATCTTCGGCATCAATTGTATTCTTGATTTCTTGTTCGATCTTTCTTTTAATATCCCATTCGTCAACATTTAGTTCGCGCAGGTTTGCACGGCTTTCCCTTCGCCGTCGCGGATAATTCCAAGCATTAAGTGTTCCGGTCCGATATAACTGTTCTGAAGCCTTGCAGCTTCTTCGCGGCTATATTCAATAACGTCCATTAATCTCTTTGAATAATTATTTTTCATATTATAATAATGTACTATGATAATGCAAATGTAATAAACTCTCGTTATATATCTAACAAAATCCATGCCATTATTCCTTAAAAGAAAATAAAGTATCAAAGACGGATTTGTCATATTATTACAAAAAACAGTCTTATCCTGTCATATAGAAACGTTAAAAAATATTACCCGCAAGTGTAATTCCAAATACATGCACTACTAATCCCATTTTCATGGGGTAGCAGTTTCATTTTGATAGTTCGGAACCGGATGCTCCAGACAAGTTAATTCTAAAATTTCGAGTCAAAAGTTTTCGTGATAAACGGAAAAGCCTTACCTTAGTGCACTTTTTAAAAGGTGAGATATTGAGTGTAATTAATATAAAACTAAATGGTTGATCAAGACAGAATTATTAAGATTAACATCGAGGAGGAAATGAAATCGGCATACATTGACTATTCAATGTCTGTCATCGTTTCACGTGCTCTCCCGGATGTTAGGGATGGTTTTAAACCGGTTCATCGTCGTATTTTGTTTGGAATGAATGAATTGGGTAACACCTCCGACAAACCTTATAAAAAATCTGCGAGAATTGTTGGTGAAGTTTTAGGTAAATATCATCCACACGGCGACTCGTCCGTTTATTTCGCAATGGTTCGTATGGCGCAGACATGGTCTATGCGTTATACGCTGGTGGATGGACAGGGGAACTTCGGTTCGGTGGACGGTGACAGTCCTGCCGCCATGCGTTATACGGAAGCAAGATTAAGCAAGCTTGCCGAAGAAATGCTGCGCGATATTGACAAAGATACGGTTGATTTCCAGTTGAACTTTGACGATACGCTGAAAGAACCGACCGTATTGCCGACTCGTATTCCGAATTTGTTGGTAAATGGCGCTTCCGGTATTGCCGTCGGTATGGCGACAAACATGCCGACACATAACCTTAGCGAGGTGTTGGATGGCTGTATGGCCTTCATCGATGCCCGCGGAGAAATGGAAGTGGCAGATCTGATGCAATATATCAAAGCTCCGGATTTCCCGACTGGCGCAACTATCTATGGATATGCTGGTGTAAAAGATGCTTTCGAAACAGGTAGAGGGCGTATCATCCTGCGGGGTAAAGCTGAAATCGAAACGGAAGGCAATCATGAGAAGATCATTATTACCGAAATTCCTTACCTTGTTAATAAGGCGGAATTGATCAAATATATCGCTGATCTGGTAAATGAAAAACGTATCGAGGGCATTTCCAATGTCAACGACGAGTCGGACCGTAGCGGTATGCGTATCGTTGTGGATGTCAAGAGAGATGCCAATTCGAGCGTGGTGCTGAATAAATTGTACAAGTTGACAGCTTTGCAGTCTTCTTTCAGTGTTAACAATATTGCACTGGTGAACGGGCGTCCGCGCCAGCTCAATCTGAAAGACCTGATCAAGCATTCGTCGATCACCGCCATGAAGTCGTGATCCGCCGTACCAAATACGAATTGCGCAAAGCGGAAGAACGTGCCCATATCTTGGAAGGTCTGATTATTGCTTCCGACAATATCGACGAAGTCATTGCCATCATCAAGTCATCAAAGAGTCCGGCGGAAGCTATCGAACGCTTGATGGAACGCTTCTCCTTGTCAGAAATACAATCTCGTGCCATCGTAGAAATGAGACTCCGTCAATTGACAGGTCTGGAACAGGATAAACTTCGTGCAGAATATGAAGAAATCGAAAAATTAATCGCATATTTGAAGGAAATTCTGGAAAATGACGATCTTTGTATGAAAGTCATCAAAGACGAATTGAAGGAAATCAAGGACAAGTACGGAGACGAACGTAAAACGGACATCGTTTATGCTTCTGAAGAGCTTAATCCTGAAGATTTCTATGCAGATGATGAGATGATCATCACCATCTCCCACATGGGATATATCAAACGTACGCCGTTAAGTGAATTCCGTGCTCAGGGACGTGGCGGAGTAGGGGCTAAAGGTTCTGAAACGCGTGATGAAGATTTTGTGGAATACATCTATCCGGCTTCCATGCATGCCACCTTGCTGATCTTTACGGCAAAAGGAAAATGTTATTGGCTGAAAGTATTCGAAATTCCGGAGGGAGCGAAGAACTCGAAGGGTAGAGCGATCCAGAATTTGTTGAACATCGAACCGGATGATAAGGTCAACGCTTTCATCCGTGTAAAGAAACTGACGACAGATACCGAGTTTATCAATTCTCATTACCTGTTGTTCTGATACAAAAAAAGGTGTGAATCAAGAAGACGCTGCTGGAAGCATATTCCCGTCCTCGTCAGAATGGTGTAAATGCCATCACATTACGTGAAGACGACGGTCTGATCGAAGTTTGTATGACAAATGGCAATAATGAAGTTTTGATTGCAAACCGCAACGGGCGTGCCATCCGTTTCCATGAAAATGCAGTACGTGTTATGGGCCGTACAGCATCCGGTGTGAGAGGTATGACACTCGATGACGATCCTAACGACGAAGTGGTAGGAATGGTTTGCATCAAGGATAAAGAAAAGGAAACTGTACTGGTCGTGTCCGAACAAGGCTACGGAAAACGCTCGAATATCGAAGATTATCGTATTACGAACCGTGGAGGTAAAGGTGTCAAAACCATCAATATTACGGAGAAGACCGGTAAACTGGTTGCAATCAAGAATGTTACGGAGGAAAACGATATTATGATCATTAATAAATCCGGTATCACAATCCGTATGAAGGTATCCGACCTGAATGTCATCGGACGTGCGACACAAGGGGTACGCCTGATCAATTTAGGAAAACGTAATGACGAAATCGCCTCTGTATGTAAAGTTCTGTCACAGACCGAAGAAGAGATCGCTGAAGAAAAAGCACAGCGTGAAGCTTTAGAAGATGGTGCGAACCATGAACATCCAACGGAGAATACCGATTTCGAAGATGTCTCTAACGATATCGAAAGCAATGAAAATGCGGACGATACGGAAGAAACAACTGAGGAATAATTTAAACAAATAGAAATATTAATCTCAAATCACTATCACAAATGAAACGAGTATTATTGACAGTTGCACTATGTGTTGCAGCATCTGCCTCTTTCGCACAGAAAAAGTTGTGAGCGAGGCACAGAGTATTGCTAAAGGCAGTAACGCAGACTTCGGAGAAGCCAGAACCTTGATCAAAGGTGCGTTGGAAAATCCGGAAACTAAAGACGACGCTAAAACTTGGTATGTAGCAGGTTTTATTGAAGACCAGCAGTTCAACGCTGAAAGAGCTAAACAAATCTTGGGACAGCAACCAAACGAACCGGTTATGTACGAAGCTTTGTATGGTATTTTACCTTATTTCCAGAAAGCCTACGAACTGGATCAGCTGCCGAACGAGAAAGGTAAAGTAAAACCTAAATACACAAAAGATATTAAAAGTATCTTGAGTGCAAACCATGTATATCTGTTCAATGGTGGTGCATATTATTTCGATAAACAAGAGTATAAGAAAGCATACGATTTCTTCAACCAGTATGTGGAAATATCCGAACTGCCAATGTTTGAAGGGACTCAGACTGCGGAAAAAGACTCTACATTCATGACGGTTCAGTTCTATGCAGCTGCAGCTGCTTCTTTAGCTAAAGATTCCAGATTGGCTATTTCCGCTTTGGAACGTGCAAGAATACTCCTTATCGTCAATATGATGTTTATCAATATCTTTGCTACGAATACGGAGAAGCAAGAACTGCTCAGGATTCTGTTATGCTGGAAAAGACATTTGAAGAAGGTATGCAGGTTTTCCCGGATTCAATTTTCTTTTTGAATAACTTGATTAATACTTATATTTATTCCAATAGAAATGAAAAAGCCTTGGAGTTGTTGAACGTAGCAATACAAAAGACTCCAGATGATGCTACTCTCTATAATGTAATGGGACACGTGTACGAAAATGGTGTGAAAAATCCTGCCGAGGCAGAAAAATACTATTTGCTTGCTTTGGAAAAAGATCCGAATATGACAATTGCTCTTTCTAACATTGGCCGTGTCTATTACAATCAGGGTGTGAACAAATTAAGTGAAGCCAATATGATTAATGATAGTAAGAAATATCAGGAAGAATTAGGTATGGCAAAAGATTTGTTCAAAAAGGCTCTTCCTTATTATAAAAAAGCTCACGAAGCAGAACCTGAAAAGATGGACAACATGATCGCTTTGAGAGGTATCTATTACAATCTGAACATGGGTCCGGAATTGGAAGCTATCGAAGCTGAAATGAATAAATAATAGATCGGATAAGACTTATTTATAAAAGGAGTTCTCTGAATCGGAGAGCTCCTTTTTTATTTTAAAATTCTTTTTCCCTTGAAAAGTGAAACTGACTTTATATTGTATATGTAGGAGCCCCAATAAGGAACTTCAATAATTCTATTAAACATAATCGTAATTATATAAAGCAACTATCTCAGCCATAGCAGGTTATATGAAGAACACAAAAAAAGCCCGTATCCAACTTCACAGTTACATACGGACCAAACAAATAACAAACTCTACTTATATGAAAAAACAAATACTACTAACTTTAATCATCTTAGGAATTTCTTTGGATGTAATTCCTGATTCATTTTATCATATAACAGCACACAAATCAGTTTGGTTCAGAAATAATGAAAAAAAATTCTCTTCCGGTTAGCTTAGATATGTACATCATAAACTATATAATCCTGTATTACAGAAATATATCATTTATGAAATAACTAATATCATTTTTAAAACATGATCCTCTTTTCTTTCTTGTACTTTTAAAATCAAAATTAAACCTAAAAAAGATATTACCATGAAGGAATTGAAAATGTTTATTGATGGCAGATTCATAGAAAATGAATCTGGAAAATGGATTAAAGTATTAAATCCTTCTACAGAAGAAGTTATCTCATTAATGCCGGATGGAACGGTCGAAGATGCTAAAAAAGCAATTGATGCGGCAGAAAAAGCTCAGGATCAATGGGAAAGAACACCTTCTATAGAAAGAGCCGCTTATCTGACTAAAATTGCGGCGGGTATTCGTAAAAGAGAAAAGGAACTGACTGATATAATTGTTCGTGAAGGTGGAAAAACTCAAGGTTTAGCTAATGTAGAAGTTCTTTTTACAGCAGATTATATCGACTATATGGCTGGATGGGCCCGCCGGTATGAGGGAGAAATCATCCCCAGTGACCGTCCACATGAAAGTATATTCCTGTTCAAGAAAGCAATTGGTGTAACAACCGGTATTCTCCCCTGGAACTTTCCCTTCTTTCTGGTTGCCCGTAAAGCAGCCCCGGCTTTGATTACCGGTAATACGATTGTAGTAAAACCGAGTCAGCTTACACCTGAAAATGCATACGTTTTTGCGCAAATTGTAGAAGAAGTCGGTTTGCCGGCCGGAGTTTTCAACTTAGTGAACGGGCGAGGCTCGGTGATTGGCCATGAATTGGCTGCAAATCCGAAAGTCGGCATGGTCAGCCTTACCGGAAGTGTGAGTGCCGGACAACAGACAATGGCAGCAGCAGCTCCTAATATAACAAAAGTATCTTTGGAGTTAGGAGGAAAAGCTCCTGCAATCGTGATGGAAGACGCAGATATAGATTTGGCGGTAAAGTCGATTATTGCTTCACGTGTTATCAATACAGGACAGGTTTGTAACTGTGCGGAGCGAGTTTATGTCGATAAAAAGATCAAAGATGCTTTTATCGAAAAACTTGTGACCGGCATGAAGCAAGTAAAAGTCGGCAATCCGAACGAGGTCGCAGATTTGGATATGGGACCACTGATCGAAGCAAATGCCCTGGCTGCCATGGAGCAAAAAGTTGAAAAGGCTGTTCAGCAGGGAGCTAAACTTTTGTGTGGTGGTCATCGGATCGGAACAAAAGGATATTTCTTCGAACCGACAGTGTTGGATTGTGCCACACAAGAAATGGATATCGTACGGGAAGAAACCTTCGGCCCTATCCTGCCCGTTGTCGAATATACGAATATCAATGACGCGATTGCATGGGCAAATGATTGTGAGTACGGATTGACTTCTTCCGTTTATACGCAGAATCTGGACCATGCATTCAAGATCATGCGCTCGCTGAAGTTTGGCGAAACATATATCAATCGTGAGAACTTTGAAGCCATGCAAGGCTTCCATGCAGGATGGCGTAAGTCCGGAATTGGCGGTGCAGATGGAAAGCACGGCCTTGAAGAATATCTGCAAACACATGTCGTCTATATAGAAACTAAAGAATAGCAGATCGCCATTGTGCGTCCGTGCCATCGTCATGACACAATTGTGCCAATGCGATGGCACGGTCGTGTTACCGCATTGGCACAAAAGACGAATAACTTATACCTGTTCCAACAGGTAGTATTCGGAAAGGATATCCCGCACTTTCTCCGGAGTCAGACGTCCATAGACTTTTCCGGCAATCGTAACGACCGGGGCCAGCCCGCAAGCGCCCACACAACGTAAACAATCCAATGAGAACAGGCCGTCAGGAGTAGTCTCTCCAACTTTGATCTCCAACTGGCGTTGGAACTCATCCAGGACTTTCTCGGCTCCACGTACATAACAGGCCGTTCCCAGACAGACGGAAATAGGATATTTCCCCTTCGGAGTCATGGTAAAGAACGAATAGAACGTAACAACCCCGTATACCCTGGAAACCGGGATATGTAATCGGCTGGCAATGATCTCCTGCACTTCGCGAGGTAGATAACCGAATATGCCTGAGCGGCATGCAATATGTTGATCAGCTCTCCCGGATCATTGTTATGTTCATCACAGACAGCCAATAATTCATTGATCTTTATCTGAATCAAATGTATTTTCATCTTATCCATCGTTTATCCCTCCTGATTTTCTTGCGTAAACATATTAATGGCTTCCTTACGGTCGAAATAGTGCGTGTGCAACAGTTCATGGGCACGCGGTCCGCACGGTTCTCCCAAATAGTTGGCATAAAGAGCCTGAATATAAGGATTCTCATGACTCTTGCGAAGCGTCTTGCTACGGTCCTCCTGATAAAGAGCCGCCGCACGCTTGCGCAACACCTCCATCCTACCCCTGTGGAACGGTTGGCCGCCACCGCCGATACAACCGCCCGGACATGCCATAACTTCGATTGCATGATAGGGTGACGTGCCGTTTTTGACATCTTCAATCAGTTTACGGGCATTACCCAAACCATGAGCTATCCCTATTTTTATCGGTGTTCCATCAAAGTCTATTGTTGCACTGCGAATACCCTCCAATCCTCGGAGTTCTTCAAAATCAATTTTAGGAAGAGCCTTTTTCGTATATAGCTCGTATGCTGTACGGCAGGCAGCTTCTATCACGCCACCAGTTGTTCCGAAGATGACGCTGCTCCTGTCGATTCGCCTAACGGACGGTCGAAATCGCTATCCGGCAGTTCTGCAAAGTTTATATTTGCATAGCGGATTAGGCGGGCCAATTCGCGCGTATAGATCGAAATATCGACATCAGGATTGCCATCGACCGCAAATTCCGGGCGGCTGGCTTCATATTTCTTTGCCAGGCAAGGCATGATCGACACGACAACGATCTGCTTTCGGTCCACTCCCAACTTTTCGGCAAAATAGCTTTTTGCGATCGCTCCGAACATTTGTTGCGGGCTCTTTGCCGTCGATAGATTGTCTAATAATTCCGGGAAATGCTGCTCGACGAAGCTGACCCAACCCGGACAACAGCTTGTCATCAACGGCATTTTTACTTCTTGATCGCCTTTCAGGTATTTCCCGATCCGTTGTAACAACTCTGTCCCTTCTTCCATAATGGTCAGGTCGGCAGCGAAATCCGTATCAAAAACATAATCGAAACCCAATCCACGGAGGGCAGAAACCATCTTGCCAGTCACCAATGTTCCTGGCTCATATCCGAAATCGCGCCTAAAGCCGTACGGACAGCCGGAGCTGTCTGGGCTATCACTATCTTGTCCGGATCGGCCAACGCATCCAATACCGGTTGTTGCGTATTCCGTCCGCTCAACGCATTTACCGGACAAACCGATACGCACTGGCCGCAATAGGAGCACGTACTACCTGCAATATCCCGTTCGAAAGCAGTAGAGACGGCGGCATTAAAGCCCCGATTGACAGCAGTCAGGGCTCCAACGGTCTGAATATTGTTACACATGGTCTCGCAGCGACGGCACATGATGCACTTATTCATGTTGCGCACGATAGACGGTGAACGGTCTATCTGGAACGTCGACATCTCACCTTTATAGCGAATCTCGCGTATTCCCAGATCATGGGCGATCGCTTGTAATTCGCAATGTCCGTTACTGCTGCAAGTCAGGCATTCTGCCGGATGGTTGGACAGGATCAGTTCCATCACGGTTTTCCGGGCATTCATCACACGTGGGCTGTGTGTCTGTACGACCATTCCCTCCGTACACTCTGTTTTACAGGAAGGAGCCAGATTACGACGGCTTCTATTTCGACTACGCAGATACGGCAGGCACCCGGATTATTTTCATAATGCAAATCCTCCAACTTCATGTAGCAAAGAGTCGGAATACGGATGCCCATTCCTTTTGCGGCATCCAAGATCGTGGTTCCTTTGGGGACTTCCACGGATCTTCTATCTATAATAAGTTTTACTGTTTCCATAATTTTAATTGACAATTGTCCATTGTTTTAGTGCACATAGATGGCGCCAAACTTACATCTCTCTATACACGAACCGCACCGGATACAAGTCTGCGGATCGATCACATGCGGAACTTTCTTGTCTCCTGTGATCGCATTCACCGGACACATCCGGGCACAAAGCGTACACCCCTTGCATTTTTCCGGATTGATAAAATATTGCGTCAGTTCACGACATTGATGAGACGGACAACGTTTTTCCTTCACATGAGCCAGATATTCATCATAAAAGTTATCCATCGTAGACAAAACCGGGTTAGGCGATGTCTGTCCCAAACCACATAGGGCCGTGTCTTTAATCACTCCGGCCAGGTTGCGGAGTCGATTCAAGTCTTCAATCGTTCCGTTGCCGGACGTAATCTTTTGCAACATCTCGTGCAGCCGCTTGTTACCAATCCGGCAGGGAGCACATTTGCCGCATGATTCCTCGACAGTGAAATCCAGATAGAATTTGGCCATAGCCACCATGCAATCGTCTTCGTCCATCACAATCATACCTCCCGATCCCATCATCGAACCAGCAGCTAAAAGATTGTCATAGTCAATCGGCAAATCCAGATGCTTCTCAGTTAGGCAGCCACCCGAAGGCCCTCCTGTCTGCACAGCCTTAAACTTTTTTCCATCTTTGATGCCTCCTCCGATGCCAAAGATCACTTCGCGCAACGTCGTCCCCATCGGAACCTCTATCAACCCGACGTTGTTTACTTTTCCCGCAAGAGCAAAGACTTTCGTGCCTTTGCTTTTCTCCGTTCCTATACTGCTGAACCATTCGGCTCCCTTCAATAGGATAACCGGTACATTGGCATACGTTTCCACATTGTTTACATTGGTCGGACAACCCTTGTAGCCATGTTCACTTGGGAAAGGAGGTTTCACGGTCGCTTCCCCGCGAAGCCCCTCCATACTATGGATCAAAGCCGTTTCTTCGCCACAAACGAATGCCCCTGCCCCATAGCGTATCTCGATATCGAAAGAGAAATCCGTCCCGAAGATATTATCCCCCAGCAAACCGTATTCTTTCGCTTGATGGATTGCAATCTTCAGCCTCTCTACGGCTAACGGATATTCGGCCCGGATATAAACCAACCCTTTCGTGGCTCCTGTACAATATCCGTTGATCGCCATCGCTTCAACGATGGAATGCGGATCACCTTCCAGAATGGAACGGTCCATGAATGCTCCCGGATCACCTTCGTCCGCATTACAAACGACATATTTCTGAGGAGCTTTCACTTTGCGGGTTATCTGCCATTTCAAGCCAGTCGGGAATCCACCGCCTCCCCTACCACGCAATCCACTGTCCATAATTTCTTTGATCACCGATTCGGGCGTCATCTCGGTCAAGGCTTTGCCCAAAGCCACATAACCGTCACGGGCAATATATTCGTCTATATTTTCGGGATTGATGAAACCACAATTTCTGAGAGCGATACGGAGTTGCTTTTTGTAAAAATTGATATGTTTAGAGTCCGGCACCAACTCCTTTGTTTCGGGATTGACGTAAAGAAGCCGTTCCACCTTGCGTCCTTTCACCAAATGCTCCCGGACAATGTCTACGGCATCCGTCGGCTTTACCTGAACATAGAACGTATTGTCTGGAACCATTTTAACCACCGGCCCTTTTTCGCAAAAGCCGAAGCAACCGGTACGGATCACCTGGACGGTTTCTTGCAATCCCTGTCGTTCGACGGCCTCTTTCAGATTTTGAAGTATAAGTTCACTCTGTGATGCACGGCAGCCGGTACCGCCACACACTAGTATATAACTACTGTATTGTGCCATTATGTAAGTATTAAGTGTTTAAGGAAGTTTTCGTTATTCCGGTTTAACAGCCGTGTAAGTAACCGGGATGATATCATCCAGCAATTCTCCGTGCCGGATATACCGGTTGATGATTTCATCCACCTTTGCTTTCTTCACATGTCCAAACACAAGAGGTTCTTTGCCAGGTAGGGTAACTTCGACAGTTGGTTCGGCATAGCAATATCCCATGCATCCGGTTTGTGTCACCAAAGCATCTACTTTTTCACGATCCAGCGCTTCAATGAAATAATTCATGATCTCTTTGGCTCCGGCGGCAATCCCGCAAGTTGCCATAGATACACGGATCTGTACCATTTGTTCAGGATGATTACTTTTCTCTCTAATATCCAAGGTCGATCGCAAGGTTTCACGCATCTTCCGAAGATCATCCAATGTTTTCACTTTATTCATGGTCTACACTATTTTAAGGTATAATACGCTCTAAAAGGTATATCGCAAACATACGTATTTTTCCGGAATAAAGCCCACCTTTTCTCTTTTATCCCAAGGTATTGTACAAAAAATCGTTTGGGATTCCCTAAAGCATAGCTTTAGGGTGTCTAATGCTATGCTTTATGGAGTCTAAAGCTATGGGTTTTGAAATGAAAGTGAAAACAATATGTCGTCCTGTTATTTATCCTCGACAGCACGTGTCTGCAATACTTTGGAATTGGGTGGAACGCTGTGGGTTAGCCAGATGTTACCACCGATCACGGAGCCGTGACCAATGGTGATCCTTCCTAAAATAGAAGCATTGGAATAGATCGTAACATAATCTTCGATAATCGGATGGCGTGGAACGTCCAGAGGCAATCCTTCTTCGTCCAGGGTAAAGCTTTTTGCTCCCAATGTCACACCTTGATAAAGGCGAACATGATTACCGATTATAGCCGTCTGTCCGATCACAACACCTGTACCATGATCGATACTGAAATATTTCCCGATTTGCGCTCCCGGATGAATGTCTATTCCTGTATCGGAATGAGCCATTTCCGTTATAATACGCGGAATCACAGGCACATCGAGCTTTAGTAGCTCATGGGCCACCCGCTGATAAAGAATGGCATGAATTGCCGGATAGCAGAAAATAATCTCGCTGGAACTTTTGGCCGCCGGATCGCCATCTAAGATTGCTTTCACATCTGTCGATAACAGATATTTGATATGTGGGACTTTATTGATAAAGCAATGGCTATTTCAGAAGCACGATCCTTGGAGTCACAACAACATTCGACTTCAAAGCATAGGCCGTTATAGATTTGCTCCTGTAACAGGTCATAGATCTGCTCCAGATATACACCTGTATAATATTGTATGGAATCTGTCTGTGCTTCTTGTTCCGTCCCGAAGAATCCAGGGAAAATGACCTTGCGAAGCAAGGTCATGATCTCCCTGAGTGCCGTCACCGATGGTGAAGGTTTCTGGTGTAGCGGAATGTATTGGTATTCCGGTTGATCTGTCACTGACAGCAAATCTACATTTCTCCGGATTTCTTCTAAGATAGTTGCTCTGTTCATATTCAATTATCCCATATTGGATTATATACAGTGAATTTATTCTTTTGATAGATATCTTGCCCTAAAATATAGATCGATCCATCCAGCATGAACATGTGATAATTTTTCATACGAATCCATAACGAGCGTGAAGTCCATTGTGCTGTAGTCAAATTGTATTCCCAAATTTTTCCGTCGTTGTCAATCATAAAGAAGCTCTTTTTCTGTTCATCATAAACACCAGAAGAAATAACACCGAGCTGTGCAGGTATAGAGGGAATCAGCTCCCATTTCGTCAAGCTATCCGAAGAGACGTAGAAGCCGTTACGAATACCGCTACTCTTTTCTCCTAAACCTGCATATACTTTATCTTCTACAACAAATGCGACGCCTCCTCTTTGGTTTGCTTCGTTCACTTTAGCAATTGTAGTCCATTCTCCACTATTTTGAGTTGAAAGATCATAACGTACTATTTCATTCATATTGCTACTATTGTCAGTTCCACCAAAAACGTACAAGGAATCACGATACACAAAACAGACAGAGTTAAATCGTCCCTTCGGCAACGAAGGGAATTCGAATAACCAACTATTATTTTCAGATGTATACACTTGACATTCTATTCCTGCTTGTTTGTCAAGTCCTCCAATGACATAGGCTCTATTATTGTAGACGGTTGCAGCCATGTGCGAATAGGCGACACTGCATCCTTGTTGGGATTTCCATTCATTTGTTTCCACATTATAACTAAAGAGTTCGTTACTGCGTTTATCTCCTAAATCCCCACCAACGATATAGGCTTGTCCGTTTAGCACAAAGCTTGCCGAATATTGACGGTCTTCACCTGTGTATATGCTCTTTTCCGTAAAGATGTCAGGCGTCTTGAATGTTTGTGTCTGGCCATACCCGACAAAGCTATGTTCATTTACAGCGTAAGCTCTTACATAATAATTTGTAGCCCCTTTTAATGTCGATAAAGCATATGTGAAAATTGAGTCTTCTACAGCAACATGATTATCCTTGATACTCGGTTCCTTATTGCTTGAAGACCAACAAATTCCCCACTCTGTGGCAGCACTGCTTCCGCCATTCTGCAACTCCCCGCCAATGTGAACTGTTCCGTCGCTTTTGATCGAATCAGGGGTGATGGGGAATGTTATAATATTCGGCTTCTCGCTTTTTGTCGAAATCGTAATTTCTTCTTCACTATATACTGTACCGAAGTCATTTATGGCATAGGCCCTTGCATAATATTTTTTGGCCGATTCCAAGCCCCGGATCCTTCCTGTAAATTTACCATCATCCGCAAGATTCGTACAAGTGATTGTATCGGCTTCTATCGTCGGCCTTTCTTCTACACTCCAGCAAAAACCATAGGCACTGACAGATGCATCCCCTTCATTAATCAAGAATGCTGACAGATCGGCAGTGGTGAAAGTCGTACTATCTTTTATCAGGCTCAACTTACCAACCAAAGGTTTGCCATCCGTAGTCCTAAAAGAATCTACATTAAAGGCGAACTCGCCAAACTGATTTTGGGCAAAAGCACGGACATAATACCAAGTTTCCGGCTCCAGATTCGTAATCTGGCAGGAGAAAGTATCGACAGTCGCCAAATCACTCCCTTCGTATGTGATAATTGAATCTTGATCCGAAGGTTCAATATCTCCGGCTTGTTCCTTTTTCTTGTAGTAGAAGCCTAATTTCTCAATACCTACCCCCCTGTTCTTGACTTTTCCTTTCACCCAGGTGGAAGTTGCTTTTACTGTTGCACTATCCACATCCAGAGTTGCAACTTCTCCAATACCATTTATTGTCGTATACGCCCCCTCTGTTTTTGAAAATGCAGTATCTACATCATTAATAGCATAGGCATATACATAATATTTTGTACTATCTTCCAAATTGGACATAGTAGCTGTAAAATTATGGTTTTCTATTTTATCAGCTTTTGTATATCGCTTGTTACGCATGTTATCAAGCGGTTCCGTCCCCTTCTGTGTACTCCAACAAACCCCACATTCTTTTATTGGCAAACCATTTTCTTTCATTATTTGAGCCTTTAATGTGATCGAAGAAGCGCATGCCTCTCCTTCCATTGAAGTCTCGGAAACTTCCGGTGCCTTTGCATTCTGCAAACGCGTATCCATATCCGGATCTTCCACACATCCGGAAAGTATCCATAAAAATGAAACAACTGATAAAAAGATTGAGTATATATATTTCATAAATAATTTTTGTTAGAAAAACAGGCCGACACCGGCATTCAAATCAACATATTTAAAATTCAACGTATTGCACCCTGCACTTACAAACACAGGACCGAACTTGACCATTACATCTAAATCGGCTGCTAACCCGCTATAAGAATAATCTAAATTCTTCGCCCAATAGGATTTTTCTATTTTATAATCCGAATTGTCGATTGTGATATATTCGCATAATAATTCCCGACTGCCATATCCCAAACCTACAGACGTATATAACCAGGATGTACATTTTACAACCAAACCAGCCGTACCGGCATAGCTATTTACCTTCTTCTTGTTCGTGAAATGAAACGGATTATCGGGAGCAGAGCCGACAAACTCATCTGTTCCCCGGCATTCCCCGTCATACTCCTTAAAGCCTAGATTGGTTTTAAAGCGCAGGAACCAACCCAAGCGAGATTTCACGCCTCCCACTGTCAAACCATAAGGAGCTTCCATGGAGTAGGCATAACCAACAAAGAACTTCATCGGTTCTTTAGGCTTGTCCGGCTTTATTGGGTTGACAGAAGGATAGAAAACAGGCTCTACCGGTTTGCGAAATGCTTCCAAACGATCTTGCCAGGATTTAGCCAACGTTTCATTTTTGGAAGTTCCTATCCCCTCGGTATAATAGATTATCAACTGTGAAATAGCTGTTGTATCCTCATTATTGGCCATCAGTTCTAGGCAAGCCCGACACTTGTTCATCAGACTATGCATTGATGGACGCATCCGCTGATTGGCTAACCAAATCGATGTGAGTTGTTCGATACTGTAAGGATCGCATTGCACGACACCTTCTTCATACCACATCCTTGCATCGCTATAGTCCAGGCGTTTCATCGCCTCGTCACCTTTTCTGTTATATTCTGTTTTTTGTTGGGCCAGCAAACACATCGGCAACACAACAAAAAAAATCAAAATCCAAAGTCTTTTCATAAACACGTTAATAATACGTTGATCCTTCATTTACCAATACGCCATCGGCATTATAGATATCGAACAAACCATCTTTACGTTCGAAAGCACGCCCATTTTCAGCAATCCCGACATTACGGTATTTACATGGTATACGCTCATTCGCCTCCGAATCGATCGCCCCGTATAACATGGTCGATTTCTTTCGTACAATTGTAAAGTTCCCGAAAGTCTTCTTCACCTCATATTGAGCTTTCCTGTCGGCCAGAAGTTTGGCTGCTTCCTTTTCGTCACAAGAAATTAAAAGGCGTACGACCTCTTCCGTCAACTTGGTTTCTTTCGCTTTCGTGAAATCTTTCTTTGCGTTCGTAAAGTCCGCTTTTCTCATCTTCTCCTTGCCGGAAGCTATTAAAGCAGCATATTCCGCATCAATCTCTTCAGCAGTAGGCTGTACTGGCTGTATTGTTATTTTATTCTTTTCAGCTGGGACCTGCTTTGTTTCCGGTTGTTTCCGGGGTTCATCAACAACAACAGGCGTAACCTTTTCAGGCTGTCGGGGTATTGCTGTCTCCGTTTTTTATCCTCCTCACCAAGCATAGATTCTTCAATTTTCATCTCTGAAACAGTGGTGTCTTGAGGAATGCTTACTGAATCTTTCTCCTCTCCGACCGGACTAATCAATTCCGTCACACTCGGTTTTGTAGAGACTTTGTTCCCCTGCACCAGAAAAGCAACGGCAGATCCTACGCAGGCAAATATAGTAATAACCACGGATATCAGCACCCTTTCTTTTTCTTACGGGCTGGAAATAATTTCTTCGCTGTTTACAATCGTACGATCTTCGTCATCCTCATTCTGAAGCGATTGTTCATTTGGATGTATAACCGTTGTCTCATCATCTTCTGCTTCCAGCCCGTCTGTATTTTGCAATTCATTTGCAGGTGTTTCTTCTTCCGCAGGAAAATCTAATGCAGTCATCATTTCATCTACTGTTTGGAAACGATCGGCCGGAATGATTTGCATTGCCTTGATTATGGCGGCTTCTGTCTTAGGAGATATATCTTTGTTCAGTTCCGACGGATTCTGCAAAGGACGTGTTGCCCGCAAAATAGATTCGGTCGGAATCTTTCCTGTCAAAAGGTTATACATGGTAGCACCGAGCGAATAGATGTCCGGACAGGGTGAAAAACTTTGTGTCCCTTCGTTATCGTATTGTTCGATCGAAGCAAATCCTTTTGACAAGGTAAGCATGGTCGTACTTGTTTCCTGTTGCTCGATATCATATCGCTTGCTTACGCCGAAATCGATCAGACGCGCTTTCCCTGACGAGTCGATTAGAATATTGCTAGGTTTGATATCCAAATGAAGAATATTCTTTTCGTGTACAAACTGGAGTGCTTCTCCAATCTGCCGAACATACCTGAGAACTTTCGGTTCCGGCAATATGCCTTCCCTGTCCATCATATATTTGAGTGAACAACCGGAAATATATTCCATAGCAATATAAGCCGTGTCGTTTTCTTCGAAAACTTCCAGCACATTCACTATATGGGGATGATGGACTTCAGAAAGTATCTTGGCTTCTTTGATAAGTTTCTCCTTGAATTTATCGAACAAAACTTTTCCAGTCTCGGAATGCACCTTGACAGCAAATGATTCTGTTTCCCTGTAACAATAGTCTTTAAAGAAATATTCTTTTATACAAATAGGCACCTCTGTTTGCACAGTTCCTAACGAGCCCTTCACTTCTGTATACCAGACGCCTTTGTATGTTATACCAAAGCCGCCCTGACCAATTACATGAGTGATCCGATATTTTCCATTCTGAAGAACATGTCCGTTTGGCAAATTCATAACTATACTATGCGCAATTCTATTAATCTGCCAAAATTACGTTATTTATATAAAAGAATAAAGGAAAGAAAGAATATTTTGTTTAATTCCTGTGGAATCTAACACATTTTGTATAGGTATGATATAAAAAGAAAAGTTATCGCGTGTTTTCCCGCTACAAGCGGACATGATTGCATTTTTAATATCTTCCGGACCGCTTGAATGTTTAAATATATCAGAAAGTTCCTCATTATTAAGACGTTCGAGTACACCATCCGAACACATGAACAAATAATCACCAGCCTTGATATCGTTCAAAAGCACGACATCGGTCTCTGTCGGGCGGTCCGTCCCTTGAATGGCCCGTATGATCACATTCCGCTGCGGGTGGTGTACAGCCTCTTCGCGGGTGATTTTCCCTAATTTCACTAACGAATTGACAAGTGAATGATCTTCAGTCTGGAACAAGATTTCTCCCTTCCGGAAATGGTAAATCCGACTGTCCCCCACATGCGCCAAAGTTATGCCGGTAGTGCCTATAAAGGTCATGGTCAAAGTGGTAGCCATTCCTTTGGCTTCCGGATGAATTGCCACATAGTCGTCAAAACGTGCTTCGGTATAACGAATCGCTTTATTTATAAAAGCTACGCTCGGCTCACCTTCACGAAAAGTAGAGAAAAAAGTCTGGAAAGACTCGCAAGCTAACGAACTTGCAACCTCTCCTTTTTCAGCCCCCCCGACACCATCACATACCAAAAATAAGTTTTGATTGGAATTTGCCGTTTCCGGCGGAGGAAAAATGGAATCTTCGTTATTCAATCTGCCTCCTTTTTCGCTGACTGCCCAGGGTTTGCCGATCGTTATATTCATAGCATAGACTAATTTTATTCATTAAACCGGAGAACTGTGCGACCGATAATAATTTCATCATTATTATTGAGTACGACAATCTCTCCATTCTCTAAGTAATTGCTATTATATAACGTATGATTTTTACTATTATTGTCAGAAAGATAATGTTTATAGCCTCCTTTGGCATCTTTTTTTACTTCGATCCGGATATGTTCCCGGCTCATTGATTTATCAGCTGTTATAATACCGATCGTAGCAGTAGAGGCATTGGATTTTCGTCCGATAATATAGACACCTTCCTGAAGGGGGAAAGTTTGCTCCGGCGTATCAGCATTTGCAATTACAGAGAGACGTCCGGTTGTCATACGAAGAGGCTGTATCAGAACCGTTTCCGATTCAGATGCGGTACTCCCTTTCTCCATAGACAGCAAAGAGACAGGAATCGGTTGTTTGCACTTCGGGCATTTGAAAGAGGTGATATCGAGGGGAATTTTCCCCTCGTCTACCTTTAACCCAACATGGCAATGTGGACATTTAACGGAAATCATAAGATAAACGATATATCAGATCCGTCAATATCGGTTGAATATGTATCCAGCATATCTGCGTCGGACAACATAATAGTGTCATCAGATAATGTAATAAAATCAGAAGCATCAATACTTTCGTCAATCATTACAGCATCCGACAAGTCGTTTCCCCCGTCCACATCCACGATAACAGCGTCGGTCAGCATTGCGTCGTCGCTGTCTAAAGTCACGAATGTGTAATCCTCTTCTTGCATAAAATGTTATAATTAAATTTTCTGGAAACAAAAGTAGAGAAAGAGGCTGACATCCAAGCACAAAATAGTTCCTTATAATCAAATGTTTGGGTTTACTGTACGAAAGTATTACTTTTAGTATATGAAACGGAATCCTACTCGCTCACCCATTTAGCTTTACAAGAAGGCATCGGGCATTGTTTTCTGTTGCGCAATGATTCCCAGGGTATTTCACCTAAAAACGTTCCGCACTTGGGACAAACATAGTCGATTTTGAATTGATTGGTCAGATCTTGCAGCAACTGTGGGATCTTGGCTGACTGTTTCGCACCCAGATAGATACCGACTGTCGGGGCACAGATCGTGATAAACAGACTCAGCCCAAACAATTCCGGACTTCCTTTCCCCAAAAAACCGATCACAACCCCCACTACACCGGGAAGAGCAAACGGAAGAGATTGAAATAATCTGGTTTTAAACTGGTTAGACGATTGTATCTTAACTTTTGCTTGAATGTAATCATCGTATATTTGCTTCAACGCTGCAAACTCTTCGCTGTAATCATTGTTGGACTTCAAGGCTTCGGAGATATTTAACACATAATGATCTCCCAGCCTGATCTTATCGCTGGGAGTAACATGTTTCTTAATGATCTGGGCACCATTGACAAATGTTCCGTTTGTCGACCCCAAATCTTCAAGTAGCCAACATCCCCCCTCTTCACGGATCAGCTTTGCATGATACCGGCTTACATGAGGGTCGTTTACTACAAAATCATTATCGCTTGCTTTTCCAATCCTGATGATCATTCCGTAACAACTTTTGGTTCTTCAGGTTTCCGCATTTCCTTTTCGAGTGTTTCTTTCAGAATCTTCAACGGATCTTTGGATATTACCAATTCCTTCGGCTTTCCGTCTTGCATGAGCAACAGCAGTTTCTGTTTCGGAAGGTTTATTTGTAGGATATGGTTTTTATTGATGATATGGCTTTTACCCACACGCATCAAAATTGCATTACTGCCGGCTACCTGCGTTTCCAACAATTCTTCTATTTTCCCGATATTTATGGCAAACGTGAATTGGATACCATTGGACAATAACAGCTTAGTATAGTTTCTGTCTGCTTCAAAATAGAGGATCTGCCCTATTTTAATACGCAATAATTCATCTCTCGTCTTAATTATTAAATACCGCTCCATACGTAGATATTGTTTATTCGTTCATCATCAGAAGACAAATGTACACTATTTTGTGATTCTCCGGCAAGTTTCCAGCAAATTATTTCAGTAAAACAACCATAGCTCTTGCATAAAACAAGAGTTCCATGCCAATGAAACAAGAGTTTCATAAGCACGGAACTTCAATTTCATTGGCATGGAACTTCAGTTTCATACTAATGAAACTATATTCTCATGCCAGTCTTTATTTTACTTCCTTATCAGTCTTCTATTGCAGCCTGCGCCGCCGCGATACGTGCGATCGGAACGCGGAACGGTGAACAGGATACATAGTTCAGTCCTACTTTATGGCAGAACTTCACAGAGGAAGGTTCACCACCATGTTCGCCACAGATACCGCATTTCAGGTCCGGACGGATGGCACGGCCCTTTCGGTAGCCATACGAACCAATTGTCCCACTCCATTCTGATCGAGAACCTGGAACGGATGACCTTCAG
>ENA-OQJX01000341-OQJX01000341.1-human-gut-metagenome-genome-assembly--contig:-NODE-341-length-27566-cov-2.600277_pt1 | contig 27566 bp, 43 predicted proteins | sample MGYA00242615_ERZ504782 | MGnify/ENA primary metagenome ERZ504782 (study PRJEB26092, sample SAMD00036354) | human gut metagenome | host: Homo sapiens | study: EMG produced TPA metagenomics assembly of... | reverse complement strand
TAGTTGTCCATTGGTTGAGTTATACTGCGTGCTGGAAGCTGATTTTAATGACCTGCCCCTCAAATTTCTGCACCAGTGCTGTGTACTCAGCTTCGGGATCGCACACGATTACATCGTCATCCGTCACCAGGAACGCATTGGCGATTTCTCTCTTGGCAGAGAAGGATTTACCGGAACCGGGGGTACCCAGAATCAGCCCGTTGGGATTCTTGAGCTTTTTCCGGTCAACCATAATCAGGTTGTTGGACAGAGCATTCAGCCCATAGTACAGAGCTTCTTTCCCGGTCTGAAACAGTTCCTGGGTAGTAAACGGCACGAAAATTGCTGTACTGCTGGTCGTCATGCTGCGCTGAATCTCAATCAGGTTCTGTGCCAGCGGCAGGCAGCTCATCAGCCCTGCTCCTGCTGGAAGTCCAGACGGCGCAGGTTGCAGTTGTACTTCTGTGCAATGCTGGAAGCCTGAAACACATTGGTTTCCAGCTCCTGCTCCGTTTCGCCGGTGTTCATCACCAGAAAGGTCAGTAGGAACATACGCTCATTCTGGCTCTGCAATTCTTTCAGCAGTGCCTTTGCGTCCTTGCCGTAAGTTGCCAAATCTGACGGAATGATGTCCATATCATATCCGGAACGGACAGCTTTCTTCTGTTCCTCAATCTTGGAACGATCCAGCTCCGTAATGGTGTGCTTAATGGACTTGATTGCTTTATTCTGGTCTACCGACTGAATGTGCATGGTCACAATCTGGCTGGATTCCATATCCAAAAAGTCCTTCAGCAGCTGATCCGACAGGTCGGAAGCCGTAATCTGGAGATAGGACATGGAGCCATACATCCCACCCATCTGAAAAACACGGTTCTTCGGAAAGGCAAAACCGGTCGGTGCAATAAAGTCCTTTACCGACAGCCCGCTCTCCGGCAGCCACTTCCAATCGAAATTGAATCGGTCATGGTCACCCATGTGGAACATATCGTGCATCAAATGAAGCCGTTCCTTGCCGTTCAGCAATTTTGCCCGGACACCCAAGCGTTTGAAGTTGTTCATCAGGTCGATCTCGATGTGAATGAGCCTCGGCTTTGCCTGCTTCATGGATTCCGCCTCAATGCCAAACGTCAGGTACTTCGTCTTGGTCAGGCCGTTGTTGCCCTGGGCAAGCTGACGGCGGAGCATGGTGCTGTACTCCGTGCGCACCGGATTAAAATGATCCTTCTGGTACGGGATACGCACCATCTTCTCAAAATTCGAGGCATCCGTAGCCATATTCATAAAAGAAAGCTCAAAGCGGATGCTGGAATCAAAGAAGTTTAGGAAGCTGCACCATTCCTCAAAGATAGCCGTCTGATCCTCCTGTTGTGCCAGCTGATAGTTGATGTCCTGAAACTGAATGGTTTTGGTATAGTAGTTGTCCGTCACACGGCAGATACCATCCGGGAACATCCGCTGAAAGGGAATGCTCTCCTGTGCCGAGTGCGGAACCGTGCGGTCACCCCTTGCACGGTCGATCACCGTCTGCACTTGTTTCTGCTCTGCGGCTGACAGATGAGACGGCATTCGGATGTCATCCTGCTTTTTATTCTTCGCTGTCAGCTTTTCGAGAATTTTGAACAATGCGATTTACCTCCATTTCCACGTCTGCCTGCTGTACCAGCAGTGCATAGTAATTTTTTGTTTTGTAAGGCCGCGTTTTCGGCCTCTTGAACTTTGCCTCATAGAAATGCTTTGCCACCACTTCCAGCGGCTGACCGTCTTTCTCGTACATGGCAAGAAAGAAAAGCGGCAGCATTACTGCCATCATGCCAAGTGCGGCAAGGCTCAGATTCCCGCTGGATTTGAGCAAAAAGAAAACCGGAACGCCAATCAGCGCACCGGCTCCGAAGCAGAGAATCTGCCGTTTGGTCAGGTTCATAAAGACCTTGGTTTTGACCTTTGAAAGGTCACGCGGAACAGAAATATAAGATGCCATGAATCATGCCTCCTTCCTTAATGCGCTGCAAACACGGATTTTGCGAGGCTTCCCGTCTTAAACAGCGTAAATGCCAGCAAAACCGTATAGCCCATAACGCCCCAAATGCTGCTGATGATGTTATCCGAAAAGGACAGGTTCTGAATCAGAACTGCATAGATGCCCACACAGATCATGATAAGAAAGCCCTGAAATCCCAGTGCAAACAGGAGCGCAGATAGTTTTGACCGGTATGGCTCTGCTCATGGTTTCCAAAGGTTGCGAACGGAATCGGTGCAAGGCTCACCATGAGATATATTTCCACCATTCGGCCATACACGATGACAAAGATGATAGCCGACAACGCCAGCATCGTGACCTGAACCACAAAGGTCTGCAAATACAGTCCCAGCAGCGGTCCCAAGTCCATGCCTTCCAGCGTGGCCTGCATTGCTGTCAAAGTCGCATCGCTGACGGACGTACTGCCGGAAATCAGCCCGCCACTTCGGGAGATCACTTGCTGCGCCACATCAAAGACAGCCATCGTAATATTGAATGTGTTCGAGATCAGAGTCACTGCCAGAAAGGTCTTAAAGACCCATTTAAAAAATGTCCATGTCTCGAAATTTGCCAGATTGTTATGCTCGATGAGCATCTGGATCAGCTCATAACAGGCGATGAATGTCAGCACCATTCCGGCAATGGGCAGGATCACGGATTCCGAGATGTTGCGGATCATAGAAAAGACCGCAGGTGAAAAGTTCGCCGGTGTGGTTCCCACATCGCCTGCGATCTGTCCAACCTGCTGGTTGACCGAATCGAACATCCCTGAAAGATTTCCCATGATACCGCTGATGATCATGCTCTTGAGCCAATCTGTGATCTGTTCAAGGATACTCTGCATGAGCCGCCTCCTTCCTTACGCAAACACGCCGAACAGCTTCGCCATCCGGGACAGAAGCATGAACAGCTGGGAGAAAAGAGACAGTGCCGATGCAGTTGTAGTAAGAAACGCCATAGATTTGTCCTCCTGTAATTTGTCCGGCCTATCAGCCGGTGCGATTCTAAACTGCGGTTCTGCGCCATACTTCCAACATGTGCACCTGCCGGGGAGCGCAGAAAATAGCCAGCTGCGGATATTGCCTGCACCTGACTATGTAACAGGCAGCTTTCGCCGCCCGGTCGGAATCTTCGCTCCGACAGCTTTTGCTTAACCGAACAGACCGGAAAGCAGCGGCACCAGAGTCGTGCCGATCAGTGCCACGCCGCCGCCAGCCATCAGCTGCTTCATGCCCTGAGACTTAGCACCGGGGTTGTCGTTGCCGTAACCCTCCAGCAGGTTGATGGTCCCCAGATGCCGAGACCGGCACCCAGTGCGATAACGAGAGTCTGAAGAACGGTTACTGCGCTATTGAAAAATGCCATAAATGTGTACCTCCTTGTACAATGCGCCCTTGTAGACGGATGAATAGTGATTTTCCATTTGCATGTGCACCTGCAAATGGAAAAACATATAGCCAGGTCTCCAATCCCAATTAGAAACCTGGCTATGTAAAGAGGCGGCAGCTCGCCGCCCCTTCTTATTCTGTTGTCAGCAGCGCACCCATGTCCTCTTCGTCACCGAAACAAACTTACTTGGCATGATCTGCATCAACCACTTCGTACTTATCACCGGGCTTGAGCTTCAGCCGATGGTCAAGAAACGCCTCGATGCTGAACGTGTTTTTCTTATCAGCACCGGCAGTGAGCTTGTAGTTCGGATGCTGGGTCAGATCATATTTATCTGACTTGAACGGTCTGACACCGCGCAGCTGCAAAATGCACTTTCCGCCATCCAACACAGCCAATTCATCCACCGAAGCCAAATCATGCCCAACTTTTTGGTAATTGGTGCCGTAGGATGGGCTATTACCTCTGGTATCGGAAGTGTTGTACAGATCAATCGTTTCTTTCCCCAGTGCCTGATTCAGCTCTTTCAGCGTAGTCGGCTCCGAACCGCCAAGAAAAATACGGGAATCCATATTGCCGATGATGGTATCGGCATTGTCCTTGTAGATTGCCTTCAACTGGCTCTGTGCCTGAAGCACCAGACACGCGAGATTTCTCTTGATCGGATGGTGGCTACCAGCTTTTCCAGATTCGGAATCTGACCAATGTTCGCACACTCATCAATCAGGCAGCGCACATGCACCGGCAATCTGCCGCCGTAAACATCATCCGCTTTTTCGCACAGCAGGTTAAACAGCTGTGTGTAAATCATGGAAATCAGGAAATTAAAAGTCGGGTCTGTATCGCTCATAATGAGGAACAGAGCCGTTTTCTTATCTCCCACCGTATCCAGCGACAGCTCATCGTACATAGTGATATCACGGACTTCCTCAATATCGAAGGGAGCAAGACGTGCGCCGCAGCTCACCAGAATCGACTTTAAGGTCTTGCCCGCCGCCAGCTTGAACTTGGCATATTGGCGGACAGCAAAGTGGTTCGGTTTTTCTTTTTCAGAGCTTCAAACATCTGATCCACTGGATTCTGAAAGGTTTCATCATCCTCGCGTACTTCCATCGCATTCAGGAATTCAATCAGCGTTGCAAAGTTCTGCTCTTCCAGCGGTGCCTCATAGTGGATATAACCAATCAAAGCACAATACAGCAAGGTCTCTGCCTTCGTCCAGAATTCGTCACCGGCCTTGCCGTCCCCTTTGGTGTTGGCAATGAGGGTTGTGGTCAGCTTCAAAATATCCTTTTCGCTGTGAATATACGCGAAGGGATTATAATGCATCGACTTTCTGAAATTGATGGTGTTAAAGATCCGGATACTGTATCCGTTCTTCAAAAGGGCTTGGCCGCAGTCGATTACGATATCGCCTTTCGGGTCAGTGACCACATAGGAACTGTGACATTGTAAAAGGTTGGGTTTAAGCCAAAACCGGGTCTTGCCGCTGCCGGAGCCGCCCACCACCAGCACGTTTTTGTTTCGGGCATTTGCCGGATTCTTCGGGCGGTTGCCCATCATCAGCCGCTCCGTCCGGGTTAGAATCACATTGTTTGCAAACACTGGATCTTCAAACGGTTCAATGTCTTTCTGCGTACCCCAACGAGCAGAGCCATACTCCATGCCATGGCGATATTTCTTGGCATTTTTGCCTTTCAGGTACACAGCAATCCGCAAACCCGCTCCGCAGCACACACCAATCAGCAAATCCATCGGATGCAGACTTGGCATCGGATTGGAAAAGGCTGCACCCAGGGCAGAAAGAAAGCCGAGGAGCTTTTCAGACATGTCTGCGCCCTCGGCAATTCTCCACGCTTCTCCCAGATTGGTACATACAAGACCGGCAATGAAGTACGGCAGGTTCAGGAGCAGCTGCTTCTTTGTCTTATTACTCATAGATCACGCTCCTGACTTTTGTGGCGAACCTTATCCGGAAGAATTGCAGCAACCAGCTCTTTGAGCTTGTTAAGCTGCTCCAGAGCACTCGGTTTTTCCTTTGTTTTCAGCTTTCGGTTGGTGAATTCCTCAAAAGCGGAAGTCAGTGCATCCGCATCCTTCGCCTTAAAGAACACCGTGTACTTGGGTGGCATTACATTTTGGTCTTTCGTAATGGCATAATCCACACCATATTTCCGTGCCACCTGTTCAAAGCCTTTCAAATCCGTTTTCTCAATGGGGATACTGCTGACTCCCTGATTCTGACCGATCAGTTCTTTGATGCTCTGCTTTCCAACCGGCAGCTGCGCTGTTTTCTGAGCCACCTTTGCCTGATGGTGCCGTTTCCACGCATTATAGCCATTCACGATGGTGCGAAAGGTCAATTTCGTGGTGCTGATTGCCAGATTGACGGTACGATTTTCAACTTCTTCCTGCATGAATCTCCGCCTCCTTCCTTACAAACTGTCCCGGTCCGGTGCAGGTTTGCTCTTTTCTTGGGGCTTTGCAGCCTTTTCCTCCATCTTCTTCACCATGTCATCCGGAACCGGAATCGCCATGATGCTGTGACCCATACGAACGAACATCTGGGCTGATGGAACTGTTCCTCAAATTTCTGCATCTGCTCCGAAGTCAGAGAACCAAAGTCATCCTCTGTCAGCCCTACCACCAGAAAATCACCGGCATAAATGTCCTGCATATCCCCGTCTTCGGTGTAAATCGCACGGTTCAGCGGCAAGCCATTGATTTTACCGGATTCATTCAGAATAATGGCCACTTCATCCTCAAATGGATAGGTTACTTCAATATCGCCGCCGACCATTGCCTGCAAATCTTCCAGCTCCGTGCCAACGCTGATTTCTTCGGGTAGGCGTTGGGCTGCACCAGCAGCACATCCATTGTCCTGGTCTCTGCCAATTCATGTTCTCCCACGGTCTTGAAATCCACATCGGTGAAATCGCCGGAATCCAGAACATAGTCCTGATTGTTCCACGCCTGCGTCACCATGCGTTCCGCATCTTCCTGTGAGGCAGCTTCCACGGAAACCTTTCTCTGGAGAGTCTCTGTAATCTCCACATCAAATTTCTTCATAGGCACCTCCTTAGATCAGGCGCAGTGCCGGAACCAACTCGCCGCCAATGGAAACCACCGTCAGGTTCTCGTTCACATAGTCGATGGTGCGTTCCAGCGTAAACAGATTGATGCTGCATTCGTTGCCGTTCTGGTCGATTTCCGAAACCTCCGCAGCTCCCAACAGATAGCGGGTTCTGTCAGTCTCGATCACATCGCTCTTATCATAATGGAGAAGCAGTTCCCCATCTGCCACCAGATCAGCCTCCATCTCATCGTAAACATCCTCAAAGATGTCTCGACTGCCAGCCTCGGTCAGAAGTTCGCCGCCAGTCCCCGGCAGGATCACCATCACAATACGCTCCTTCGGGTGATCTTCACGGATTGCCTCCAGCATCACCCAGTTATGAAGCATCGCAATGGACTTCTCAAACATGGAATCATCCATCGGATTCGGCTGCGATGCACCATTCGGGCAGTTCTTGCAATCCATGCTGCACACTGCGTTGTTCTGATTCTTCTTAAAGTTCATCATCATAAAAATCTCCTTCTCATCGTTCCATATCTCGTTGTTTACTTCGCTGCCACTTTTCCAGCAGCCGGATAATCGTGTCCTGCATCTGCTTCGGCGTATAGGATTTCGGGAAATACTTCCGAAGAACCTCGTTTTTAATCGTCACATGTCAAGCTCATCCTTTTGATTTCATTCATCACTTCACACATGGCATCCAAGGTGCAGTCGCCCTCCTGCGAGAGCTTTTTCAATCGCTGTGCCTGCGACAGGGATGGGGATGCCTGTGCATAGTCCATTGCCTCCAGAAATTCTTTCTGTTCGGACGGTTTCAGGTAAGACAGCTCTACCGCCGGATTAAAGGCGATTTTCTTCTCATCCACCATGTCCAGAATTTCTGGAATCAGGTTGGTAAGGCGGATAAAACGCTGAACTTGCGTTTTACTTTCGTTCGCATCATCAGCTAACTGGTTCACAGCCCACGATTTCTGACCAACTTGGTCAGAAGTTAAATCTCCGCGTTGTCCCTGATGCTTCATCGCTTCCAACTTCATCTTGTAGGAAAACGCTCTCTCGCTGGGAAGGATATTTTCCCGCTGCAAGTTGCTGTCCACCATAAAGATGATTGCCGCATCATCGTCCATTTCCTTGACGATGACCGGCACTGTCTCCAAACCTGCCAACTGCGCTGCATGAAGCCTGCGGTGTCCCGAAAGGATTTCAAATCCGCCTTCCGGGTCAGGCCGTACAATCAGCGGTGATACCACACCGATCTGCTTGATGCTCTCCACGGTCTGTTCCATCAGCTCATCGTCCAGCACCTTAAAGGGATGACCTTCAAAGGGATGCAGGTCAGAAAGCGGCATCTCCGTCCGCTTCTCCTTAGCCGCAGCGTCGGCAGCTGAGCCACTGCGGTTTTCTGTTGTAATACTGGTTTTTGCTTTTGCCATTCAGCTTCTTAACCTCCTTCCAGCGGTGATAGATGTCATTCTTACCTGCGAAAAACGCCTTTTTTGCCTTGCACTTCATAGATCAAGTACCTCCTTAACGACCTGCTGTTTTTCTTTTCCAATTGCTCTTCCTGCGGTCCTCTCCGCTGATTCGCACCGGCCGTACACATTTCCAAATCCTGCTGTAAATCCGGGCGTATGCCACATCCTCCGGATTGCGGATTTCAGCAATCTTCAGATTGGTTGTGATAATGACCGGAAGTCCGGACTTGTACCGCTCATCGATAACGGCGTAGACCTGCTCCAGCGCATATTCGGTGCTGCGCTCAATTCCCAGATCATCCAGAATCAGCAAAGAATAGTTGGAAAACGAAGCGATATACCGGTATCGCTCTTCCGAATACATGGCTCCCATCTGATTCAGGATTTTGGAGAAGTTCGTCATCAAAACCGGAATGCCCTGTTCCAACAGAGCATTTGCTATACATGCCGCCACAAAGGACTTTCCAGTTCCGACATCTCCCCATAACAAAAGGCCAAGGTTTTCAGCCTTGACCTTTTTCCACTGCTCCACATAGCGTTTTGCCATCTGGATATCCTTGTTGTCTTCTGCAACGGCAAAATTCCATTCCAGAAGATGCTTTTCCTGAATCCCCGTTGCTTTCAGCTGTCTGATTTTACGCTGCCGCTCCACCAGCTCATCCTGGCGTTTCTTTTCCGCCATTGCCTCCTGCTGGCATCTGCAAAGGCAGGGAACAATCTTGTCTCTGCCCCAGAGCTTTACCCTGCACTGCACCGGCGTGTGGCAATTCCGGCAATACAGCAGTCCGTCCTCGCCCTGGTATTCCCGCTCTCCGGGTTCTTTCGGCGTAAAGAGCGAATCCAACGCCGCATTCAAAATTTCAGGCACCATGTCGCTCATAGCTGTCTCCTTCCTCAAATGTGTAGTCTGCCGGGTTATACTTCGGCTTTTCTCTCTTTGCCCAGCTCCGGATTGTGGCAAGGTGATTTTTGTAGCTCCTGCCGGTGGAGGCCATATACTCAGAGAGCCGTTCAACCCGCATCTGATAATCTCTTGGGAACTCCTGCCGGAGCTTACTGTATTCCGTGTCAGAAAGAAGGACATTTTCGTATGAGCCATACCGGTGCTGGATTTCCTTCTTCTCTCTTTTATTGATTGTTTCAGTACTTGTTCTATTAGTACTTAATTGCGCGGGATTTTCCGTAACCGGTGTGTCCGTATCCGGATTTACCGTATACGGCTTTTCCGTACACGGTGATTCCGAACACGGCTTTTTCCTTGGCATCTCATAAATCACATACTCCGCTCTGCCATCCGACCGTTACTCTCACGCTGCTGGTTCCTTTCCAGATACCCAAGACGCTCCAGCTCCTTCAGAGCCGTAAGCACTCCATCTACGCCATCCGGCGTAATCGAAGATAACCCCCGTACCGAATAGTTCCATGTGTCTGGCAAACTGAGCAGCATGGAGAGAAGTCCTTTCCCTTTCAGGCTGAGACCCTGATCGCGCAGGTGGTAATTGCACATCGTTGTGTAATTGCTGTTCTTCTCAACCCTGAATACCGGCATGGTGCTCACCATCCTTTTTCGCAGGCTCCGCTTTTTTCTTCGGACATTTGCGCGGACGATCTTCGCTGTCCTCCCGGCGATGGTATTTGCCGGTATCCTGCATCATGCGTTCAAACGCCTGAAGGCGTCCCTCTGTAAAAAGCGTCATTCGACCACACCCCATTTCTTAAACAACTTGAAGAGATGATTCTTTCCCTTGCAGGTCACTCTCGTCTGCTGCACCAGTTTTCCGCTTCTGCCGTAGCAATCCCGGACAATAAAATAGCCCCTTGCAGATTTGTCTGCAAAAGGCATCAGCCAGCCACTCGGACTGCGGTACAGATAGCGATGATCCAGTAAGAGAGCCACTGCCGTCTTCTCCGGGATTCCGATTTCCTTACAGAAATTCCGGATGCAGGTACAATCCTCCGAGTTCACAAAGGTGTCGAAGTAGTCTGCCTTGGGCTGTGCCGCATCCAGCTGTTTGCGGATACCCTCAAGCTGCTCCCTCTCGGCTACAAGCTCCTGTGCCAGGGTGTAGATGACCTCCGGATGCTGAATCACCTGATCCAAAATGGAATCGCTCATATACACACCATGCTTGCGGATAGAAGGGAGAACTTCATCAAACACCCAGTGTTCAAATCGTTCTGCCGATGGCAGCTTGCTGTGAACGATCAGCCGGTAAACATCACCTTCTGTGATAAAGGCGATTTCAACGACCTGCTCTCCAGCATCCCCATACTGATTCACCTTCTGAACGACCCCCTCACGTTTCGTTAGGGGGCCTCTGCAATGGCGTCTCACTGCAGCGTAGGGATTCACATACCCCAACGCTTTCGCCACGTCGCTTGCACAGAAGAATGTCTTGCCTGCCTCCTGAAACAACCGGATCGAACCAAACTCTTGGTTCTCGAACACCTCCGTCATCTGCCTCGACTGTCCGCCATAACTGCCCACATCGGTGTCATGGGTCTTCTGATTGAAATCCGTCATACCTGTTACCTCCTACTCAAATTTGTCTCGCCGGATTTCAGGCGAAAAAAATAGAGCCTTGACCCATTCTCGTTTTCAAAGAATGAGCCAAGGCTCTATGTAAATCAGTCAAGTATGTGTTCGTCCGTCGATGGCAAAATTGGACTTCATTTGCTCCTATTGTCCACCAGTAATTCAACCCATAAGAGGTCAAAATGGGCTTGTCCACCAGTAATTTGACCACTATAAACCCATAAATTTCCGTTCAAATTCCATCAAAACCGAACAGTCCAGGCAGAATTTTGGGTATAGAAAAAGCCCGGAAAATAGCGCATTTCCGGGCTTTTTTAGCATTTTGAAGTTGTCGATTATCGCTTGCTGAACTGCGGTGCGCGACGAGCGGCTTTGAGGCCGTACTTCTTACGCTCCTTCATACGAGGATCGCGGGTCAGGAAGCCAGCCTTCTTCAGAACAGAACGATTCTCATCGCTCTGCTGCAGCAGGCGCGGGGACAGGCCGTGGCGGATAGCGCCAGCCTGACCGGAAACACCGCCGCCGGAAACGCGGACGACGACATCGTACTTGCCTCCAGGCCCAGCAGGACCAGCGGAGAACGGACGATCAGCTTCAGGGTCTCCAGACCAAAGTAGTTGTCGATATCACGATCGTTGATGGTGATCTTGCCAGTGCCGGTGTAAACACGAACGCGGGCAACGGAATCCTTACGACGACCAGTGCCGTAGAAATAAGGTTTGGTTTCGTACATGTTCGATTGCCTCCTTCTTAGAACTCGATCTTCTCGGGCTTCTGAGCTGCGTGAGCGTGCTCGGCACCCTGGTAGCAGTGCAGGCGGGTCAGAGCCTTAGCACCGATGGTGTTGGAAGGGATCATGCCCTTGACAGCGTAGGTCATGGCCAGATCGCTGTGCTCAGCCATCAGCTTGCTGTACTGGACCTTCTTCAGGCCGCCGATGTACTTGCTGTGGGTGATGTGGAACTTCTGCTCGGCCTTCTTGCCGGTCAGAACAGCCTGATCGCAGTTGATGACAACAACGAAATCGCCGCAGTCCACGTTGGGGGTATAATCGACCTTCTGCTTGCCGCGCAGCAGAACAGCGGCCTCAGCAGCGACGTGGCCCAGGCTCTTGCCGGCAGCGTCGAGCAGGTACCACTTGCGCTCGACTTCAGCGGGCTTCACGAGAGTAGTGCTCATATCTATTTCCTCCTGATAAGCTTTTTGTACGTTTCAGGCGCCTTTCTGGGGCGCGAGTGTCAGTATACATCATAAAAAGGTGCCTGTCAACAGCATTTTTTGATTTTTTCATTGTAATTTTTTCAATCTCGCAAAATCTCACGTTTTCTCTTGAATCCTCGTTATTTCTGAAAACGCATTTTCTGCAAAATTTTCTGCCCACGGCCGCACATTTTCTGCCGCTGCCCGCTACAATTTTGTCTGCGGGTGTGGTATACTATAAAGGATATGGCAGCTTTTGCTGCGCACTGATACAAGGAGAATTTTTACATGCCAAACGACATCGACCGCAACGCCTCTGCCCAGCGCCGCACCTCCAAGCTTCTGGCCGCTATGGGCATCTTTGTTGCTCTGGGCATCATTGCTTACATTATTTTAACGCTGCTGGTCAACCGCAGCGTGCCCGCAAACCCGGACACCCACTACACCGGCACAAACGGCGTTTCCGTCTACTATGACAGTTCCGTCTGGAAGGTATGCCAGATGACCGAGGACAGCACCCTTGGCACCGTGCTGGAACTCGCCACGGCAGACAGCGCCGACGGTGAGGACTACGAAGCTGTGCTGCTGCAGCGCGGCACTGCCGACAGCTACGCGACTTATCGATGCGTCCGAGAAGGACCTCAAGCAGGCCTATGGCGTCATCAAGCCCCGCAAGGTGAACCTGACCGTGGACGGTGCCGAGGTGGAGGCCGTGCGCTGCGACATTCAGGCGTATTATGCGGTGCTGGCCACCATTACCTACCCCAGCGGTGACGTGGTGTATGTTTCTGGCCTGACAAAGCTTGCCTCCATCAACGACATTGTGAACCTTGTGGAAAGTGTGACCCTGTTATGAGCAGTTCCCGTGCAATGCAGCGTCTGTGCGGCCTGATGCGCAAGGCTGTGCAGGACTATGAAATGATCGTCCCCGGCGATAAAGTGATGGTGGGCGTTTCCGGCGGCAAGGACAGCGTAGCGCTGACCATTGGCCTCGCGGAGCTGCGCAAGTACATCGGCTTTGATTTTACGGTGCAGGCCGTCACGCTGGACCCGCAGTTCGGCGGCAGGCCCATGGATTATACCGTATTGCAGGAGCTGTTTGCCCAGTACGATATCCCCTATGAGATCCGCCGCACCGAGATCGGCCCTGTGGTGTTCGACTACCGCAAGGAGAAGAACCCCTGCGCCCTGTGCGCCAAGCTGCGGCGCGGTGCACTGCACACGGCAGCGCAGGAACTGGGCTGCAACAAGGTGGCGCTGGGCCACCATCTGGACGATGCCGTGGAGACCTTTTACATGAATCTCTGGCGGGAGGGCCGCATCGGCTGCTTCTCGCCGGTCACTTATCTTTCGCGCCGGGACCTCACCCTCATCCGGCCCATGCTGCTGGCCACCGAGCAGGAGGTCATTTCCGCAGTGAACGCCGAGGGGCTGCCCATCGTCAAGAGCGTCTGCCCTGCTGACGGCGTGACCGTGCGCGAACAGACCAAGGAGTTCGTCAAGGAGCGCTGCCGCACCGACCACGCTTTCCGCCAGAAAACCCTGCACGCACTGCAGGAGAGCGGCATCGATGGCTGGCGGCCCGTCCACACCGGGCGCGGCAGCTTTGCAATTACAAACGAGGAAGAATGAATCATGAAGACTCAACCTTTTGAAAAACACGTCTGGGCCGAGATCGACCTCGATGCCCTGCGGCATAACCTTCCGGGCCGTCAAAGCCCGGGCCGGCGACCTGCCGCTGTGCGCGGTGGTCAAGGCCGACAGCGTATGGCCACGGCGCTGTGCAGTGTGCCCGCGTTTTTGCGCAGGAGGGTGCAGCATGGCTGGCAGTGAGCTGCCTGACCGAGGCCGTGCAGCTGCGTCAGGACGGGCAGACTCTGCCCATCTTTATTTTGGGCCATGTTCAGCCGGAGTACGCCCAGACCCTCATCCACGAGGATATCACCGTAGCGTGCTACTCCACCGAACAGGCGCAGAACCTTTCCGCTGCTGCCGTAAAGGCAGGCGGCAGAGTAAAGATCCACCTCAAGGCAGATACCGGCATGGGCCGCATCGGCTTTGCCCTGCGCACCGATTTTGATGCCGCCATCCGCGAAATGCTGGCTGTGTGTGAGCTGCCGGGCCTTGAGATGACCGGCCTGTTCCAGCACTTCTCGGTGGCCGACGACACCGCCGAAGAGAACGTTGTCTATACCGCGGAGCAGCACGCACTGTTCGTCAGAGCGTTCCATGCGCTCAAGGCGGCAGGCCGCGAGCCGCAGACCGTCCACTGTGACAACTCTGCGGGCGTGATGCTGCACCCGGACTGGCCCGAGGGATTGGCCCGGGAGCGCTGCATGGCGCGGCCCGGCATCATCCTCTACGGCTACGACCCCAGCGACGAGGTGCGCTTTGGGCAGTTCCGGCCGGTGATGACCCTCAAGACCGTGGTGAGCATGATCAAGGAAATGCAGCCCGGTCAGAGCGCCAGCTATGGCCGCCGCTTCACCGCCGAAAAGCCCACGCTGGTGGCCACCCTGTGCACCGGTTATGCGGACGGTTATCCCCGCCAGCTGAGCTGCGGCAAGGGCATCGTGGAGATCCACGGCAAGGCCTGCCCGGTGCTGGGCCGCGTGTGCATGGACCAGATGATGGTGGATGTGACCGGTATCCCGGACATCCACGAGGCGACGAAGCCATCCTGTGGGGCGGCAGCGTCAGTGATACTGCCGAGACCATCGCCCGCAAGACCGACACCATTTCCTACGAGGTGCTGTGCGGCGTGTCCCGCCGCGTGCCCCGCGTCTACCTCGAGCACGGAAAGATCGTGGATGTCGAGGATTGGATACTGGAAGCTTAAATTTCTCCCGGAGGAACTACATGGCAAGAGACAATATCCGCAATTTCTGCATCATTGCACACATTGACCACGGCAAATCCACCCTGTCGGACCGTATTCTGGAGCTGACCAAGAGTGTGGACGAGCGCACCATGGAAGACCAGATTTTGGACAACATGGACATTGAGCGCGAGCGCGGCATCACCATCAAGGCCCGCGCTGTCACCATGAACTATACCGCCAAGGACGGCAAGACCTACGAGTTCAACCTCATCGATACCCCGGGCCACGTGGACTTTGCCTACGAGGTCAGCCGCAGTCTGGCCGCCTGCGAGGGCGCCATCCTTGTGGTGGATGCCACCCAGGGCGTGGAAGCTCAGACGCTGGCCAACACCTACATGGCGCTGGAGCATGATCTGGAACTGGTGCCCATCCTGAATAAGATCGACCTGCCCAGCGCCCACCCGGACGAGGTGGCGCAGGAGGTGGAGGACGTGATCGGCCTGCCTGTCTGGATGCGCCCCGCGTCTCTGCCAAGACCGGCCTGAATGTGGATCAGGTGCTGGAGCGTGTCGTCACCGACATTCCTGCTCCCACCGGCGACCCGGATGCCCCGCTGAAGGCGCTGATCTTCGACAGCATCTACGACAGCTACAAGGGCGTTATCGTCTATATCCGTGTGTTTGAGGGCACCGTGAAGCCCGGCGATACCATCCGCATGATGGCCACCGGCGCGGAGTTCACGCTGGTAGAAGTGGGCCACATGGGTGCTACCAACTTTCTCCCTGTGCCCAGCTGCAGGCTGGTGAGGTCGGCTATCTGACCGCCAGCATCAAGACCGTGCAGGACACCCGCGTGGGCGATACCGTCACGCTGGCCAATAATCCCACCGCCGAAGCACTGCCCGGCTACCGTCAGGTCAAGCCCATGGTGTTCTGCGGCATCTACCCCGCCGACGGTGCCAAGTACCCGGATCTGAAGGATGCACTGGAAAAACTGCAGCTGAACGATGCCTCCCTCACCTTTGAGCTGGAGACCAGCGCTGCGCTGGGCTTCGGCTTCCGCTGCGGCTTCCTCGGCCTGCTGCACATGGAGATCATCACCGAGCGTCTGGAACGGGAATTTGATCTGGATATCATCACCACCACCCCCAGCGTGCGCTACCGCCTTACCCTGACCGACGGCACTGTGGAGATGATCGACAATCCTTCCAGCTACCCCGACCCCTCCAACATCGTCAAGCAGGAAGAGCCTTTTGTGGATGTTCACCTGTACACCCCCAACGACTATGTGGGCGGCCTGATGGATCTGTGCCAGAACAAGCGCGGCGTGCTGATCGACATGAAGTATCTGGACGATGTGCGCGTTGATCTGCACTATGCTCTGCCGCTGGGCGAGATCGTGTACGACTTCTTTGATGCCATCAAGAGCCGCAGCCGGGGCTACGCCAGCTACGATTACGAGTTTAAGGAGTACCGCGAGAGCGACCTTGTCAAGCTGGACTTCCTGCTCAATGGCGACCCTGTGGACGCGCTGTCCATGATCGTGTTCCGCGATAACGCCTATGCCAAGGGCCGCCGCATCTGCGAAAAGCTGCGGGATAACATCCCCCGCAACCTGTTCGAGATCCCGGTACAGGCTGCCATCGGCGGCAAGATCATTGCCCGTGAAACGGTCAAGGCCATGCGCAAGGACGTGCTTGCCAAGTGCTACGGCGGCGACATCTCCCGCAAAAAGAAGCTGCTGGAAAAGCAGAAGGAAGGCAAAAAGAAGATGCGTCAGCTGGGCAGCGTTTCCCTGCCAGTGAAGCCTTTACCGCTGTGCTCAAGCTGGACAGCGATGACGATTAAACTTTATAGATCAAAGAGAACCCGCGCTCTGGTATGCTGCAATGCACCCAGCGCGCGGGTTCTATCTGTTTTTTCACAATCTCAGTTTACAACAAAAAATGAGATAGGCACCCCCTTTCGGGGAAACCTATCTCATTTTTTGTTGGGACTATTTTGCAACAGTCCCTTTACGTTGGGGCGTTAGGGGGCCGCTTACAGTCTCTTGACTGCTCTTTTCCGATTTGCTTCTGCCCGGATTATACATGATTTCAGTGCGAAAGTCATCGAAACCTGCGCGAAACGTTCTTGAATCTGCGTGAACGAATCATCTGGGCAGCAAAAAAAGCCCCGGAAAGGCTGTCTGGCTGCCTTCCGGGGCTGCTGTGAAAGATGACTGCATCAGTAATACTTTTCAGTCAAAAAGTACTACTGATACACTGCTTCAAGGGCTTTCTCACTCACTTTTCTGCTTCAGGCGGGCGTATTCGGCATCGGCCTGAATGGCTGCAGAGGTGAAGCTGTTGTTGTTCCACCAGCTGATCAGCGCGGCCACGGTGGTGATGCCGGCGGTCACCAGCTGTTCCACAGTCTGGCTCTCAATGGGCAGCATAGGTTTGCCCAGAGCGCTCAGCACCTGATTGGTCAGGGCAAGCAGCAGCACAGCGGTGCGGGCGATGGTGGCGGCAGAAATTTTACCAAAGTTCATATCAATTCCTCACTTTCTCATTTTGTTCAAGGTCAGCGATGCGGTGGTTGGCCACCTTCATCTGTTCTTCTAAAATCGGTACGCGGCGGGCAAAATTGTTATGCTCGCGCACCTCGCGGGTCAGCTCTTCGAGCTTGGTGTCGGTCACGGCCTGACTGCGGCTGTTGGCGATCAGCACGCCGATCAGGGTCACGGCCCCGGCAATGACAGCGGATAAGATCGTTTCCATTCCGTTCACCGCCTTTACCCGACCCACCGGCTTTTTGCTTTGCGCACATCCACATGGACAAAGCCTTTTGCGGGGTAGCGGCCGATGCCGCCGGTGCCGGGCAGCAGGGTCTCGGCGTAGGCGGCAAGCTGCTCCACCGGCACACCGGACACCCGGATATCCGCGGCACGGCCATACTGATGCTGGCTGTAAACCGCCCCGCCCACAGCCCTGTTGTGTGCAGCGGTGCGGTAGCCGCTGGTAATGACCACTGGTGCGCCAAAATGGTCACGGATGGCCTGCAGCACCTGCACCAGTTCGCTGTCCACAAACAAAGGGTCGGTGCCGTCTTTGCAGGCAAATTCCTTTGCGCGGAAGCTGCGGCTCAGCAGCGTTTCGCCATCTTGTGCGGGAGTAAACGTTAAGCATGGCCGTCCTCCTGCAGCAGCGCTGCCACGGCATCCCTCAGCCGGGCGGGCACATCCTCCAGCGTTTTGATGCCCTTGCGGATCAGGGCCGCATAGATCCTTGCCATTACACACCACCTCCTTCGTACAGTTCACACAGGGCCAGCTGCAGGTCGGTCAGCTGGCAGGTCAGGCTGGCAATCGTCTCGGGCAGACGGGCTGCTTCCTCGGCCTGCTGGCGCTCTTTTTCCCGCGCGGCCAATTCTTCTTCCGTATAGCGGATGTATCTCTGCACCGGCACCTGTTCGGTCCATGCGGCCTGCGCAGGCACGCCCGGCACGTCGATGACCTTCCGCACATCCCTGCCGCCGCCGGGATACTCCGTTACGGTCTCGTAGTGGCTCACTTCCTCCACGCCTTCCACGGCGGGGTGCTCCACTGGCTCGGTGTCGTCCACCAGATACCCAAGCGTCAGGTCAGGGTTTTCAATGGCTGCACCGTTCTCGTCAATGATCTTCATGGTTCAAAACCTCCTTTCTCAGGCCACGCGCCGCCAGATGTGCACATAGTAGGCGGCAGGCTGCACGGTGGCGCTGCGGCCGTAGATGGCATTAGACTTGGACGCATCCAGACTGAACTTATATACATCAGAAAAGGAATTGTATTCGCCCGTAGATGCGATCACGTTGCCGGCAGTGAATGCGCCGGATACCTTATGTTCACCCTTTTTTACATCCGCGACAAAAGAGCCTGTGATGTTCGGCAGTCCGGCCTTTACTGTGGTGCCCGCTGCGTGGCTACTGCTGGCACCCATCAGCACGCGCTCCGATGCGATCTGCTCCCATGTGCCGCCAAACAGGGCGGCAGGGCTGGTGGGGTCGGTGCTCTGGTAGATGCTGCCCACCGGGTAGGCAGCGGAGCTGGGTGCGGCCAGCAGAGCATCGACATCTTCCTTTGTATAATAGGAAGAAAAATCGGCACCGAAGGTGCGCAGGGCGTTTGCCTTTTCGGCAGCGGTCCATTCCCCGGCGGCTGCGGCGGTGGTCAGAGCCTTCTTCACGCCATAAGGCAGCAGGGCTGCGGTCAGCGGCAGAAGTGCATCCGTCATGCTGTCCAGCTGTTCGCGGGCAGCTGGTGCGATGATCAGGTCCGTCGCTGCGCACGTTGATGCCGCAGGCGGGGTCCACCCGCACTGCGCCGGGGGCCGAAGCCGTGGGCACCGTGCTGCTGCGCAGATAGGGCGACAGATCCGGCATGGCGGCAGTATCGGTCAACACGGCCCCGGTGTTGGGGTCCACGCTCAGCACCCGAAGCAGCTGGCCGGAGACCGGAACTGCCGGGCAGGGAAGCGCCCCCACATCCTGTGCCGTCAGTTTTACGATGCCGCTTTTGCCGTTCACGCTCACTACCTGACCGTCGGTAGGCACCAGCTCCTCTGCCCGTGCGGCAGCAGCTCGGCACGGGCTGCACAGCGGGATGCAGCGGCACTGTCGGCGCTGGTGCGCTGTGCCGCGGTCTGGGCCTGTGCCGCATTGGATGCCGTGCTTGCAGCACTGGCTGCGCACGCTGCGCGGCGGTGGAAGCGGTACTGGCACTTTCCAGCACACGCGCCACGAACTGCTCATACTGCGAGGGCGGCAGCTCTTCCACGCCGCCGTCGGTGGGCAGGATGGCGTAGGTGTCGTAGCTGCCGGGCCGGGTGTAGGCGGCGTAGCCGCTGGCATCGATGGCTGCCAGCATCCACTGTCCGCCGGTGCTTCCGGTCAGGCGGCGGTCCACGGTGACGCAGTGCTGCGTGTCCAGTGAGACCGGTGCCAGCAGGGTGCCGTCGCTGCGGCGCAGGTAGAGCGCAACGGTGCACCCGGCCCATGCTTCCGGCAGCGTGAAGCACAGCTCGTCCACACCGGCAGCGTTCTGTGCACCGAGGTGCAGGCGGTGCGGCTGGGACAGAAATTCAGTGCCGCCGCACTGCCTTTGAATGATCTTGATGTTCACTTGAAAACCTTCCTTTCTGCTTTTTGTTTGATTGTACAGCCGCTGCCCGGCAGCTGCCAGTGTGGTCTTTTGCTGCACAAATTTCTGTGCTTCGGCATTTTGCCGGGAGGCGCTTTTCATGAGTAATTCGCACAGTTCTTTGTGGGTGAAAAATGGGATGAAAAAGAGGTGGCTTTGTACGGAAAACCAGCGATTTTTGGCCGCTTGCCGCATGGGAAAACGAACCCAAAAGTGCAGTTTCCGGTGCAAAAAGTCCAAAATAAATGTTAAAAATTCGTGAACAAAACACCCCAGAAAACAGGTCGAAAATCGGAAGGAAATAACCGAAAAAACAATATTTTGGAGAAAACAATGTTAAAGTTGCACAAAAAATAACGTCAAAAAACTAACAAAGTATGAGAAGGTGATTTGACAAATGGCCATTGGACTGGTAAAATAAGAGCCGCTCAACGGAACCAACAGACGTTGCAGCGTTTAAAATTTATCTGGATGAAGTAAAAAGCCGTCTTATATACGGCGCGGCGCGGGCAGATGGGGTCCGGGCCGGGAGGGTAACTGCACCCTCCGCAGCGGAGTCCAAATTGTATACGATGCTCGATTTTACCAAAAAGAGGGCATCGTATTTGATTGTGGGGCCAGATGGCTTCTGCCCGCCCTGCAGTCCGGGCGGCCGGGGCATGAAAAACATGTCCGCAGCCGCAGCCAATTTTGAAAAGAGAGGAGTTGTCTCGTATCGCTTCCGTAAAATTGAAGAAAGCATTGTCTGACTGCAAGCATGCAGTCTCTCCCGTGTGCTGGCGTTTTGTGTCATGGTCGTGTGCCTTGTGGCTACACTCAGTGTGACCGCTGCGAATCTGCGGCTGACCTACGTCACAGACTCCAATGGTGCCCGGCAGGTGATCCTCACCTCCGAGACCGACCCTGCACAGGTTATGAACCTTTCCGGCATCCAGTCCGAAGAGGGCGATCAGGTCTATTACACGGCCTACAGCGGCAATCTTGCCGCCCTGAACATTGAGCGCGCATTCTCCGTCAGCATCACTGCCGACGGTCAGGAGTACCCCGTCAAAATGGTGTTCGGCACCGTGGCGGATGCCTGAAGCGTGCCGGTATCACCCTGGAGGGTGACGACTACACCGAGCCTGCTCTGGACCAGCTGGTGAGCGCAGGTTCCACCATCACGGTGCACCGCGTGGACTACACCGACCGTGTGGAGACGCAGGCCATCCCCTACGATACCGAGTACGTCTACACCAGCCTGTATTTCCGCAACACCGGCCGCGCCACCACGGTGCGCATGGTGCGGAAGGCCAGCAGACGATCACCACCCGCGACCGCTATGTGGACGGCGAACTGGAAAACAGCATCGTGGTGGATTCCACCACCACTGTGGAGCCGACCAACCACATCGTAAAGACCTATGGCGCAGGCGCGCCGGTCTCCCCGCTGACCGGCCCGGACGGCACCACCAATGCACCCGCCTCTTACAGCAAGGTGCTCACCGGAAAGGCCACCGGCTACTATTCCAAGACCGGCAAGGGTTCTTCCGGTCTGGGTCTGGGCTACGGCACTGTGGCTGTGGACCCGGATGTGATCCCCTACGGCACCAAGCTGTATATCACCTCCACCGACGGCAAGTTCGTGTACGGCTATGCGGTGGCTACCGATACCGGCATTGCCGTGCAGAAGGGCCAGATCCTTGTGGACCTGTTCTACGAGACCTACGCCGAGAGCGTGATCAATGGAGCCATTCAGGTGAACGTCTACGTGGTGGACTGAGCAGGCCGAAAAGAACCGGGGAAACCGGAACTGAAAATTTTCAACAGAAACAGAGAGCTTCTGTACACCTTCCTTTGGGAGGGTGCGCAGAGGCTCTTTTTTATTGTCAGATTGGCAGGATTCACCATAAAATTTGTAAAAATTTGGCGGGTATGTATATAAGGAAAAAATATCAACGAAAAGATTATGGTAAATTTTACAGTAAAATGCGGCGAAACTCTTGAAAAACAGACCGAAATTCTTTAATATAAAAGGGTAAAAGCTACAGGTGCGCTTTGTGCATCTGTACGGGGAGGAGCAGTCTATGAAACCGACCGAGGAGAAGATCCAGAGCAATGCATCGGCCTGCCGGTGTATCTGTTCAAACAGGGCAATAACTGTGAAGCATACCGCTACTTTGGCGCACACATGGAAACGCGTGCCGGTGAAGCAGGTGTGGTGTTCCGCGTGTGGGCACCCCATGCTGTAGCCATCAGCGTGGTGGGCGACTTTAACAGCTGGAAGCCGGGCAGCCACCCGATGCGCAAGGTGGATGGCGATTCCGTATGGGAATTGTTCATCCCGGGCATGAAGGAATATGATGTTTATAAATACTGCGTGACCACCCGCGCAGGTGATCTGGTCTATAAGGCCGATCCCTATGCGTTCCACGCCGAGACCCGCCCGTCCAACGGCAGCAAGGTCTACGATATCAGTGGTTTTGCGTGGCACGATGATGCATGGCAGGCAGCACAGAAAAAGGCTGATGTGATCAACAGCCCGATGAATATTTACGAGATGCACGCCGGCAGCTGGAAGATGAAGGAGGGCGGTAAGCCCTACAATTATTCCGAGCTGGCAGACGAGCTGATCCCGTATATCACAGAGATGGGCTATACCCATGTGGAACTGCTGCCGGTCATGGAATATCCGTTTGACGGCAGCTGGGGCTATCAGGTCACCGGCTATTTTGCACCCACCAGCCGCTACGGCACCCCCAAGGACCTGATGGCCTTTGTGGATAAGCTCCATGCCGCCGGCATCGGTGTGATCATGGACTGGGTGCCTGCTCACTTCCCGAAGGATCAGTTCGGCCTGTACAACTTTGATGGCGAAGCCTGCTACGAGGACCCGAATCCGAAGCGCGGCGAACATAAGGAGTGGGGCACCATGGTGTTCGACTTCGGCCGCAGCGAGGTGCAGAGCTTCCTGATCTCCAGCGCACTGTATTGGCTGGAGCAGTACCATATCGACGGTCTGCGCGTGGACGCGGTGGCATCCATGCTGTATCTGGACTATAACCGCAAGCAGGGCGAGTGGGAGCCGAACAAGGACGGCGGCAAGGAAAATCTGGAGGCTGTTGCTTTCCTGCGCAAGCTGAACGACACCGTGCTGGGCCGTCACCCCCACAAGTACATGATCGCGGAAGAGTCCACTGCATGGCCCATGGTCACAAAGCCTGCTTCGGACGGCGGCCTTGGCTTCAACTTCAAGTGGAACATGGGCTGGATGAACGATATGCTCAGCTACATGAAGACTGACCCGCTCTTCCGTTCCGGCAACCACAACAAGGTCACCTTCAGCTTCTTCTACGCCTTCAGCGAGAACTTTGTGCTGCCCATCAGCCACGATGAGGTGGTGCACGGCAAGGGCAGCCTGATCAACAAGATGCCCGGCGAGTACGACGCCAAGTTTGCAAACCTGCGCACCTTCTTTGGCTACATGATGGCCCACCCGGGCAAGAAGCTGCTGTTCATGGGTCAGGAGTTCGGCCAGTTCGCTGAGTGGAACGAGACAAAGCCGCTGGACTGGATGCTGCTGGGCTACGATAAGCACACCGAGCTGCAGACCTACGTCAAGACCCTGAACGCCTTCTACAAGGAGCATCCCGCCTTCTGGCAGGTGGATTACAGCTGGGAGGGCTTCCAGTGGATCGTGCCGGATGACTCGCAGCAGAGCGTCGTCGCTTTCCTGCGCAAGGACACTTCCGGCAAGCAGATCCTTGTGGTGTGCAACTTCAACCCCGTCCTGCGCGAGGGCTACACGCTGGGCGCACCGGTGCAGGCTCCTACAAGGAGATCCTGAACAGCGACGATGCAGAGTTCGGCGGTTCCGGCGCAGTCCACAACAAGGCCGTGCGCACCCACAAAAAGCCGATGCACGGGTTTGAGCAGAGCATCACCATCACCCTGCCGCCCATGAGCACCCTGTATTTTGAAGTGCCCACCAAGCGCACCCGCAAGGCCGCAGCGGACAAGACCGATAAGGCGGGAAAAAAGACCGCAGCCAAAAAGGCAAAGACCGCTGCGGAGGAAGCTGCAGCAAAGGTAGTAAAGAAGCCGGGCCGCAAGCCCAAGGCAGAAGCTGCCGCTGCAGAGGAAAAGTCGGTGAAAAAGACCGCCCGCAAGGCAAAGGTTGAGCCGGAAAAGGCCGAGGAAGCACCCAAAAAGCGCGGACGCAAGCCCAAGGCAGAGGCAGAACCCAAGGCGGAAAAAGCACCCGCAAAACGCACCCGCAAACCGAAGGAGCCCAAGGAATGACCCGGCTCTTCGGCCGACCCATACCGCACATGTTGACGATCATTTCCGAACAACGGAAATGTTAATGTTAAAGGGGAGAATAAAGCTATGGCAAAAGAAATTGTGGCAATGATCCTTGCCGGTGGACGTGGCTCGCGCTTGTACGCGCTGACACAGAAAACGGCAAAACCCGCAGTGTCCTTCGGCGGTAAGTACCGCATCGTGGACTTCCCGCTGTCCAACTGCGTGAACTCCAACATCGACACCGTTGGCATCGCGACCCAGTATCAGCCCCAGAAGCTGAACGAGTACATCGGCAACGGCCAGCCCTGGGATCTGGATCGTCTGCACGGCGGCGTGCACACCCTGCCGCCCTACGAGCAGGCAAAGGGCACCGACTGGTACAAGGGCACTGCAAACGCCATCTACCAGAACATCGGCTTCATCGACAGCTACGATCCCGAGTATGTGATCATCCTGTCCGGCGACCAGATCTGCAAGCAGGACTACGCCGACTTCCTGCGCTTCCACAAGGAAAAGGGCGCAGAGTTCTCTGTGGCTGTTATGGAAGTGGACTGGAAGGAAGCCTCCCGCTTCGGCCTGATGGTGGCTGACGAGAACGACCGCATCACCGAGTTCCAGGAGAAGCCCCCGGTACCCAAGTCCAATCTGGCTTCCATGGGCATTTACATCTTCAACTGGGATGTGCTGAAGAAGTATCTGGAAGAGGACGAAGCAGACCCCAACTCCAAGAACGACTTTGGCATGAACATCATCCCCGCCCTGCTGCGCGACGGCCGCAAGATGTACGCCTACCGCTTTGCCGGCTACTGGCGTGACGTGGGCACGATCGACAGCCTGTGGGAAGCCAACATGGAAGTGCTGGATCCCGAAAACTCCGGCATCGATATCTTCGACGAGAAGTGGAAGATCTACAGCCGCAACCCGGTCCTGCCTCCGCAGAAGATCGGCCCCCGCGCTGTGGTGCAGGATTCCCTCGTCACGGAGGGCTGCAAGATCTACGGCAATGTGCATCACTCTGTGCTGAGCGCAGGCGTTGTTGTGGAAGAGGGCGCTACCGTTGAGGACGCAGTCCTGATGGACGGCGTTGTGGTCAAGGCTGGTGCTGTTGTCAAGCGCTGCATCCTGGCGGAGGATGTTGTGGTCGGTGCAGGTGCACGAGTGGGCGGCGATGGCCCCATTGCCCATGTGGGCACCGGCCTGACCGTCGGCGCAGGCGCAACCGTCAAGGAAGGTGCCAAAGTCTTTGAATCCGTCAAGGAGGGTATGGAAGTATGCTGAGCCAGAACACCAATGCGTTGGGTATTATTTTCCCCAACAGTTATGATAATACCGTCCCCGAGCTGGTGACCGAGCGCGCAATGGCTTCGATCCCCTTCGCGGGCCGCTACCGTATGGTGGACTTTGTTCTGTCCAGCATGGCAAACTGCGGTATCTCCAATGTCTCCATCGTGGTGCGCAAGAACTACCACTCCCTGATGGATCATCTGGGCACCGGCCGTGAGTGGGATATGGCCCGCCGTCACGGCGGCCTGAACATCGTGCCGCCTTTCGCTGAGAAGGGCGTGCGCATCTATTCCGGCCGTGTGGAAGCTCTGGGCTCCATCATGAACTTCCTGGAGAACCAGAAGGAAAAGTACGTGGTCATGAGCGACGCCAATGTTGCCCTGAACTACGACTTCAACGCTCTGCTGGCTGCTCATCAGGCAAGCGGTGCCGATGTGACCGTTGCTTACCAGAAGACCGAGATCCCCGAGGGCCGCAAGAATGACAACTACACCCTGACCGTTGATGCCGACGGCCGTGTGACCGAGCTGCTGTTCAACGATTACCGCCCCGGCGTGCAGAACCTTGACCTGAACATCTATGTTCTGGAGCGCGAGACCCTGCTCAAGCTGGTCCGGGATGCGACCTCCCGCGGCCTGATCTACTTCGAGCGCGATATTCTGGCCCACAATGTCAACATCCTGAACATCCACGCTCTGGAGTACACCGGCTATGTGGCACATGTCTGTGACATGAAGAGCTACTTTGACGAGAACCTCAAGCTGACCGATGACGAAAATCTGGAAAAGCTGTTCCCCAAGAAGAGTCCGGTCTACACCAAGATCCGCGACGACAACCCCACCCGCTATGTGCCGGGCTGCAAGGTGACCGACTCCATTCTGGCCGACGGCTGCGTCATCGAGGGCACGGTGGAGAACTGTGTGCTGTTCCGCGGTGTCAAGGTCAAGAAGGGTGCCGTCGTCAAGAACTGCGTGCTCATGCAGGACACCGTTGTGGAAGCCAATGCCGAGCTGGACTGCGTTGTTACCGATAAGAACGTGAAGATCACTGCCGGCAAGAAGCTGTCCGGCACCGAGAGCTTCCCGGTGTACGTGCAGAAGAAGCACACCGTCTGATTTTACTGAGTTATCCATAGGGGCGGCTTCCTCCCCGGTAGCCCCTCTTGAGAGGGGCGGGGGCATCTGTGTGCCCCCGCCTGCTCTTTTGTAAAAATGGTTCGTGCTGCCTGCAAGGGCGGTGGGGGAGAACGAAAATATCCCACTATATGGAAGGAGCGATCCTATGAGAATCCTGTATGCTGCTTCGGAAGCTGCCCCTTTTGCAAGTCCGGCGGTCTGGCCGACGTTGCGGGTGCCCTGCCCAAGGCTCTGGTCAAGGACGGCGTGGATGCCCGCGTCATTATGCCCCTGTACGGCGATTTGAAGTTCCGTGATACGCTGGAGTACGTGACCAATTATTCCGTCCCCGTGGGCTGGCGCAGCCAGTACTGCGGCCTGTTCAAGACCGAGCGGAACGGCGTGACCTACTACTTCCTGGACAACGAGTATTACTTCAAGCGCCGCGGCCTGTACGGCTTCTACGATGACGGCGAGCGTTTCGCTTTCTTCTCCCGCGCCGTTTTAGAGACCCTGTTCTACATCGATTTCACCCCCGATATCATCAACTGCAACGACTGGCAGACCGCTCTGGTGCCGGTGTACCTGAACCTGTACTATCGCCATCTGGATAAGTTCAACCGCATCAAGACCATCTTCACCATCCATAATATCGCTTATCAGGCAAGTACGGCACCGACATTCTGGAGGACACCTGCGGCATCGGCCGCCGCGACCAGCACATCGTGGAGTACGATGGCTGCGCAAACTTCATGAAAGGTGCTTTCGAGACTGCCGATAAGATCACCACTGTCAGCCCCACCTATGCCATGGAGATCCTCGACCCGTGGTTCAGCTACGGTCTGGATGCTCTGCTGCGCGAGAAGCAGTACAAGCTGTGCGGCATCCTGAACGGCATCGATACCGATTCCAACGATCCCGCTACGGATAAGAACATCCCCTTCAACTACGACATCACCAACTTTGAAGAGGGCAAGGCAAAGTGCAAGGAAGCCCTGCAGGATAAGTTCGGCCTGAACAAGGATGGCAGCCCCGTCTTTGCCATGGTCAGCCGCATGGTCGGCATGAAGGCTTTGATCTGGTGCAGAGCATCGCCGATGGTCTGGTGGACCGCGGCATCGAGCTGGTCGTTCTGGCAGCGGCGAGAGCCAGTACGAGAACTTCTTCTCCGACCTGTGCGCACGCCATCCGGGCCGCGTTGGCACCTACATCGGCTTCGAGCCGGACC
>ENA-OQJX01000340-OQJX01000340.1-human-gut-metagenome-genome-assembly--contig:-NODE-340-length-27574-cov-2.766860_pt1 | contig 27574 bp, 29 predicted proteins | sample MGYA00242615_ERZ504782 | MGnify/ENA primary metagenome ERZ504782 (study PRJEB26092, sample SAMD00036354) | human gut metagenome | host: Homo sapiens | study: EMG produced TPA metagenomics assembly of... | reverse complement strand
TTTCAGTTTCTCCAAAGAATATGGTTTGGAGAAAACTACATTGCATCCAGCTTGAATACTATCCATCACAGGCATACGAATATCCATTAATATCAAGTCCGGTTTTTCCCGAATAAAGCTATTGATTGCTTCCTGTCCGTTACGTCCACCCACAGGATAATATACTCTTTCTTCAGTAAGATATTCAGCTGGGCAAAGTTCGATTCGATATCCTCCACAACCAAAATCTTTTTATGACGTACGGATTCAGAATCAATCTTAATAGAAAGACTCTGTTCGGCAACTTCTACCGGATACCGCAGAATCGTACCCGCGCCATCAGCACATCCGTTATAAAGAAATTCTCGTCAAAGATGAAAATAAATTCGGGTAAAGCTTCTATTATTTTACAGTTATGTTCTTCCAGCCAAATCACCTCACCATGTTCTCCGACACAACGAACCTGTATCTAATATGCTTTGGACTCCGAAGCAAGCATTTTAGCAAAAGCAGTCTGATAGGCATTTATATCTCCGAGGTATGCGAAATGGTAAAAGTCATTAATGCCTTTAAACCTCTTTCAAGCCTAACGTGCGGAAGTAATCGTCCGTAAAGCTACATTTTCCTGTCGGAATATCATATTCCCATAAAGCTATTTGGTGTGCGGCAAGTACATAAAGTTTCTTTTGTGAATTTTCCCGTATGATTTCATTATTCTCATTCGGTGAATATAAGTTTGTATCCGGCTCCATAGACTATCATTATATTTTGTATGTGCATTGTTTGAACGGCAGCAAATATAAACAAATAAAGCACAAGTTGTGCTCAATTTTCTGTTTTTTACTTAGAAACAATTATCTTTGCTCATCCAAAAAGAAAAAAGAATGATTCAAGATACTATCTGTGCCATCGCTACCGCTCAAGGCGGTGCTATCGGAAGCATCCGCGTTTCCGGTCCGGAAGCTATTTCTATTACCGGCAGCATCTTCAAGCCAGCCAAAGCTGGCAAATTATTGAGCGAACAAAAACCATATACTTTGACATTCGGGCGTATTTATGACGGGGACGAGATTATTGACGAAGTGCTCGTCAGTCTTTTCCGTGCTCCTCATTCATACACAGGAGAAGATAGTACGGAAATCACGTGCCATGGTTCTTCTTATATTCTTCAACAGGTGATGCAGTTGCTTATCAAAAACGGTTGCCGCATGGCCCAACCGGGAGAGTATACACAACGTGCTTTTCTCAATGGAAAAATGGATTTAAGTCAGGCAGAGGCTGTGGCGGACTTGATCGCTTCTTCATCTGCTGCCACCCATCGTTTGGCTATGAGCCAGATGCGAGGTGGTTTCAGCAAAGAGCTGACGGAGTTACGCAACAAATTGCTGAATTTCACCTCTATGATTGAACTGGAGTTGGATTTCAGCGAAGAGGATGTTGAATTTGCCGATCGTTCGGCATTAAGGAAGCTGGCAGATGAAATCGAGCAGGTCATTTCACGGTTGGCTCATTCTTTTAGTGTTGGTAATGCTATAAAGAACGGTGTCCTGTAGCTATTATCGGTGAAACGAATGCCGGAAAATCGACTTTACTGAATGTATTATTAAATGAGGATAAAGCGATTGTCAGTGATATCCACGGGACAACGCGTGATGTGATCGAAGATACTATCAACATCGGAGGAATCACTTTCCGTTTCATTGATACTGCCGGAATCCGGGAAACCAATGATACGATTGAAAGTCTCGGTATCGAACGTACTTTCCAAAAGTTAGATCAGGCGGAGATTGTTCTTTGGATGGTAGATGCAGTGAATGCAGGCTCTCAAATAGAGCAGTTATCAGAGAAGATCATTCCGCGTTGTGAAGGAAAACATTTGATTGTTGTATTTAATAAGGCTGATTTGATCGAAGACAAGCAAAAAGAGAATTTACAGTCTTTATTAAAAGACTTTCCTAAAGAGTCTACAGAATGTATTTTCATCTCGGCCAAACAACGGGAGAATACAAGTGAACTACAAAAAATGCTTATTGATGCCGCACATTTACCCACAGTAACACAGAATGATATTATTGTGACAAATGTAAGACATTACGAAGCTTTAAATAAAGCTTTGGAAGCTATCCATAGAGTACAAAACGGACTTGATTCACAGATTTCCGGAGATTTTCTTTCGCAAGACATACGGGAGTGTATTTTCTTTATTTCGGACATAGCTGGTGAGGTTACGAATGACATGGTGCTTCAGAATATCTTTCAACATTTTTGCATCGGCAAGTAAATACCTGATTATTAAATAGTTAGATTGATTATAATCGATTAATATGGCGCTCTTTACGGGCGCCTTTTTTGTTGCTCAAGTATCGTTGATAATCGTTGCTAAGCCTTTTTACGCCATTTTTTGTACCTCCTGTGTACCTCACCACGAAAATCCGAGGATTATCGTTGGCAAGGTCGTGGAGAAAGTTGAATATGGTTGAATATAGTTCAAGATGGTGGAATAAAACTGGAGAAATCAAGGAGAAATAAACCCTAAAAATTCAAGTAAAATGGCAAAGAGCAACATTAGAATTAAAAAGATTTGTGAGTGGTGTGGTCAAGAATTCGTAGCCCAAAAAGTAACTACGAAATACTGCTCACACAGATGCGCGAATTTGGCTTATAAACAGGCCATACGAGCAAAACGGATTCAGCAGGAAGAGCAAAGGATTCAAATCGTTAAGAGTGAAAAGCCTTTGATGGATATTAAAGACAAAGAATATTTGTCAATCGCTCAGGCTGCTACTTTGTTGGGGCTTTCACTGCAAGCTGTTTATAAAATGATTTATACAGGACATCTTGCTGCTTATAAGTTGAGCAGTAGGCTTTCATTTGTTCGGCAGAGCGATATAGAAGAGATGCTTAAAAGAAACCCATACAAGAAACGACAACCTAAAGACACTCTTCCTATCACAGACTTCTATACTACCAATGAGATTAAAGAGAAATTCGGTGTCAAAGATTCCTGGATATTTCATATAGCTAAAGAGCATAATATACCCCGGACATTTAACCGTGGGAAAACCTATTGGAGCAAAAAGCATATTGATGACTATTTTGCAAAAAAAGCTCCTGATCCTGAAATCAAGGAATGGTACAGCACGCAAGACATGCAAGAGAAGTTCGACATGACGCTAACGGCCATTTATTCTTTTGTATCAAAGAATGCTATTCCCAAGAAGAAGGTTGGCATCATGGTGTACTACTCCAAGAAGCATGTGGACATTGCCAAAGGTCTCATAGCTCCAGAAGAGCCCAAATACTACACCATTGCCGAAGCGATGGAGCGATTCAATCTGACACGAGACCAACTCTACCATTATGTGAAATACCATAATATTCCCCGTATCAAAGTCGGTAAATATACCAAGATCCTGCGGGTAGAGCTGGACAAGTTCTTTGAGCCTCCAAAGATAGAATGAGCCGAAAGTTATTTTCCGGTGATAAATACCACCATTAGAACACCTATTTTATTTGCAACAAAAACAAGTATTAATCAAAAAACAATATAGCTATGACACTTACATGCACCAACGTAACTTTGAGACAAAAGCCATTGCGTAACGACCGCATATCTCTTTATCTGGATTATTATCCTGCCATACGCAATCCTTATACGATGAAGATGAGTCGCCGGGAATTCCTCGGCATCTACATCTATGCCAAGCCTAAGAATGAGCAGCAAAGAATGTTCAATCAAGACATGTTGAACAAAGCAGAGGCTATCCGCTGTATCCGTGTCCAGTCGCTTATCAATGAAGAATTCGGGTTCCTGGACAAGAACAAGCAAAAAGTCGATTTCCTTGCCTACTTCCGGACTAAGGCACGGGAAAAGTATGAGAAATGGGATTGTGTTTACAACCACTTCGAGAAATTTGTCGGCGGCAAATGCACCTTTGGCGATGTCACCGTGGAACTGTGCGAGAAGTTCAGGGATTACCTGCTCAAATGCAAACAGATCAATCATCCCAATGCTTACATCTCACGCAATTCGGCAGCCGGTTATTATTCTACCTTCCGAGCCCTGTTGAAGATAGCCTATAAAGAAAAGATGTTGCGCGAGAACTTGAACGACTTTCTGGAAAAAATCGAATGGAAAGAAGTCAAGAAAGAGTATCTGACACTTGATGAAGTCAAAAAACTGGCAGCAACACCATGCAAGATTCCAGTCTTGAAACAGGCATCCCTGTTTGCCTGCATGACTGGCCTCCGTATCAGTGATATTCTGAAACTGGACTGGCGCGATTTTGAGGTTGGCCCGGACCAAGGCTATTACATCCGTATCTGTACCGAGAAAACAGAAACCGAGGCCACACTCCCCATCAGTCAGGAGGCACTGGAGTTGTGCGGCGAATGGAGTACCGGAAAAGTCTTCAAAGGCTTAACCCGCTCCATGACCCATCATCCCTTGAAACAATGGATTACCGAAGCCGGAATCAGAAAACACATAACCTTCCACTGCTTTCGTCATTCATACGCCGTCATCCAAATCTCTTTAGGTACAGACATTTACACAGTGTCGAAGATGCTAACGCATAAGAATGTCACCACTACTCAAATCTATGCTGATTTGGTTAATTCCAAGAAGAGAGAGACGGCGAATAAGATTTCACTGAAATAGTATAAAGCTCTGTAACGTAAGACGAGTCCGACATGTGGTTAAAACCTAGTTGGACTCTTCTTTTTTATTCTATTGTGGCATAGATGGTATAGAAATAAGTACCATATCGAGGACAAATGCTGCCACTTTCTTGGATTTATAACATGGTATTTATGAAATGACATATATTTGCGCACAAACAATTAGCAAATATCACTATGAATCAGAAAAGTATAGAACATATAGCACTCTATTCCCTTGTCTTGGTAGGCACTCTTGTCGTTGGCGTTTTAGCTCGGCAGTTTGTTTTATCCAAAGGCGTTGACGATTTCAGTAGTAGTGTTGCATTTTTTGCAACAGTAATTGTCTTGATGGCGATTTATGCCAGTTTACAGACAACTTTTAATCAGTTTCTACTGTCACGCATAGAAACTTTTCTATTGCGTTTCTCTGCTTTTCAAACGATGAAAAATCACAATGATACCGTTTCTGTTCCGGAAGTCCCTACAAGCAAAGATTCAAACCAAACTACGTCTGATATCATTGAGTCTGCTCCTACCGCTGAAGAAACAATCTCTAAACCTTCAGAATATGAAGTTTTGCGAACCAATTCTATCGCAAAAAAGAATCGTGCTATTCAAACCAAATTGGAAAAGGTCATTAGCTATACGAAGCAAACAATGGTTGCCTATATGAGTGAAGAAGATCTCAACCGCCTATGCGCATACATTACTGAATATAGTACAGGCGATACCTTGCAAAAGATATCGCCTGTAAAGGTGGACTCTCAACTTAAAAGTATTGATATTATGCACTTTGGTTGGAATATTGGTAAGGCTTTTGGCAGAAAGCGTATTCATACTGCTATCTTTATCAAAAAGGTCTTTGCCGATGCCCTTCGTGACTTGGAAATTTCGACTATTGAGCGTAAAATGTCACATACAGAATCTAAATGTAAAATTATATTGAATAAGAAAATAGAATAATTATATTTTATTCTTTACATATACATGCTTAATACTTGGAATGTTAGTGTCCCTTTTTTCAATTTCGAATTTGTCACTGTATTTCTCTATCAATGCTGTCAACTTAAGGAAACCATAATTTCTTGAATCAAAATCAGGTTTTTCTTCAACATTAAACTACCAACATTAGCTAAGAATGCCCACCCATTATCATCGGCTAAATCATTAATTGATTGCTTCAATAATTCAACAATATCTTCCTTAGGCGCAATTGTAGACTCATTATCCGTAGTATCTTTTATATCCCCACCAAGGATTTCAATATAAACGAATTTATCACATGAAACTATAAAAGGATTAGGTGTTTTCTTCTCCCCCATACCAAGAACGAACTTTCCAGATTCTCGTAATCTGACAGCCAAACGTGTGAAGTCGCTATCACTAGAAACGATACAAAAACCATCGACTTTATCTGTATGTAAAATATCCATTGCATCAATAATCATGGCAGAATCTGTAGCATTTTTACCAGTGGTATAACTGTATTGTTGAATCGGAGTAATTGCATAATCCAATAATATAGATTTCCAACCTGCAACTGTAGGTTTTGTCCAATCTCCATATATTCGCTTAATTGTTAATATCCCATACTTTGCAATTTCTTCTAACATTCCTTTAATATTGGCGTATGGAACATTGTCTGCATCAATAAGTACTGCTAATTTTTGTTCTTTACTATTCATAGCTCTATAAATTTAATGGCATGTCAGTTACAAAGTTATGAAAATAAATAGTATAAACAATCTATCACCACCAAAAGTTATCTCACAGTTATATTCCGGTGATGTTTCCCACCATCAAAACACCAATTTCCTTTGCCAGCGAACAATTAAAAACGAGTACGTATGGCAAACGAACAAATCACATTTGATAAGCTGCCGCAGGCGGTAGGTTATCTCACAGAACAGATGGAACAAATCCGGCAAATGGTGGCGGCACTGCAACCGCAGGCTTCTTCCGACAAACACCGTCTTATTGAAATTGACGAAGCCTGTAAAATCACACGAAAGGCAAAGCTACCATTTACACGCTTGCGCGTAAAGGACTGATTCCAGCCTATAAAAAAGGTAAGAAACTCTACTTCTATGAAGATGAGCTGCTGCAATGGATTGAGTCAGGACGCAAGCAGATGCAGGCCATCTCACTTCAGGAACAGGCTGCGGAGATAGTACATGGAGCGAAACGCAAACCAAAGGGAGGTTATAACTTTTGATCTGCACGGCTATGGAAACCTCCAAATTAACAGCAGAAGGTATTATCGGCGAGGCTGTGCGCATCGGAGCCAAGATGTCCGGCGGTAAGTTCCCGATAGAAGTCTTTCCTATCAGGATTCAGCGTATCATCAGCAGTTTGCACGATTGTCAGGGCTATCCCGTGGATTATGTTGCTGCGGCTATCCTTGCAGCCATTGCCGTGGGGATTGGCAACTCCCATCTGGTGCAGGTGAAGCGCAACTGGCTGGAAAGTCCTATTCTGTACATGGCACTGATTGGACGTCCTGGAGCCAATAAAAGTCATCCGCTGAGTTTCGCTTTCCAGCCGTTCATTGAACATGACTATTGTCAGAATCAGGAGTATCAGAAATTGTCTGCCGAGTATGAACGCACTATGTCCATGAGCAAAAAGGAACGCATGGAAGCTGGTTTGGATGAGTTTCCGCAGGCTCCCGTGCGCAGACGCTTTCTTGTTTCGGACATCACTCCCGAAGGATTGAGCCTGATACATGCTCAGAATCCTAGAGGACTCTGCCTTTGGTCGGACGAGCTATCTGCCTGGTTCAAGAATTTCAACCGTTACAACAACGGTTCGGAAGAACAGTTCTGGCTTTCAGTGTTCAATGCCAAGCCTACGATTTCCGATCGCAAGAGTACGCAAAGTTCCATTTTTATCAGACGTCCCTATATCTCCGTTATCGGTACCATCCAAAAGAAAATTCTAGGCGAACTGGTCAAGGGCGAGCGTTCGAGTAACGGTTTTATTGATCGTATTCTTTTCGTGATGCCTGAATCTGTCTTGAAAAGCAGATGGAACGACCGGGAAACTCCTGAAGAATTGGAAATCCAGTGGCAACAGATTATCGATAAGCTGATCGCACAAGATTGTCCGCATGACGAGAATAATGAGTTGCAGTCTCAATGCCTGCCATTTGATGAAGACGCCAAGCAACGGCTTTACGGTTGGCAGCATGAAAATGCCCGCCAATGTGATATGGAAACCAACGATGCTTTGGTCGGTATTTACTGCAAACTGGAAATCTACATTATCCGGTTTTGTCTGATTATACAGCTTGCCCGATGGACTTGCGGAGAGTGCGATAAGACTACGATTGACCTTGAAAGCGTGAACCGTGCCATCCTGCTGGCCGAGTATTTTCGGACAACAGCCGTAAAAGTGCAGACTGCCGTCAGTCAGGAACAGTTGAGCGAATTGCACCGCAACATATACCTGAATCTGCCTCACAGATTTACAACGGCAGAAGGTATCAGCATTGCTGAAAGTTACGGGATGAAAGAGCATGCTTTCAAGATGTTTCTAAAACGCCATATCGGAACATTATTCAGAAAAGAGAATCATGGAGAATACAGTAAATAAACCTGTTACTATGCACATTTTCGCAACCGAGGGGTTTGTGAAGTTGCGAAAATGTGCATAGTAACATCCAAACAGAAAGAAAAATGAACTACAGATTCACATTAGAACCATACAAAGGTGTCAGCACCCGGCACACATGCCCAAACTGCCACCGTAAAAGTTGTTTCGCCAAATACATCGATACGGAAAAACAAATCTGTTTTCCCGATTATGTAGGGCGATGCAACCATGAACAGAAATGCGGCTACAACTATACGCCCAAAATGTATTTTGACGAGAACCCGATGGCCAAGGAACGATTGAGAGAAGAGTTTGTGCCGATGTCAAAGCCACGCATCAGTCTGCCTCCTGTGCCTTCATTCATTGAGCCGGAAATCATGAGGAAGTCCCTAAAGCTGTATCACACGAACAAGCTGTTTCAGTTCCTGAGTTTCCATTTCGGGCAGGAGGCTACCGAAGAGCTGATGTTACGCTACCATGTGGGAACCTCGAAGCATTGGCCTGGAGCTACGGTCTTCTGGCAGGTGGATATTTCCGGACGGGTACGCACCGGAAAAGTGATGCTCTACAATCCTGAAAACGGAAGACGGATTAAAGAGCCATACAACTACATCACGTGGGTACATTCCCTTTTGAAGAAAGAGAATTTCAATCTCCGGCAATGCCTGTTTGGTGAACACCTTTTGTCCTCCGACCAGCAGCGTCCGGTTGCCCTTGTGGAGAGTGAGAAAAGCGCTTTGATATCCAGCTTCTATCTGCCGCAATACCTCTGGATTGCTTCGGGCGGAAAGAACGGAGCATTCAATCGGGATGCCATGAGCGTATTGAGAAACCGACGTGTTCTACTATTCCCCGACCTAGGGGCAACCGACTATTGGAATAGTAAAATGGAGATGATCCGGAGCCTGGGAATAGAAGTTTCTCTCTTCGATTTTATGGAAAGAAATGCGACAAAAGAAGAACGGGATGCAGGTTATGACATCGCCGATTTTCTGCTGAGAGAAGAGACAAAGGAGGCTATTTTCAATCGTCTTATCACGTTAAATCCGACCTTGAAAACGCTGGTCGAAACCTTCGATTTACAGCTTGTCAATGTGGAGAAAGCACAGCTTTCAGCAACGGTTCAACATACCCAGAGAGGACTTTTCAAACGATGACTTTCAGATGTCTGATTCACTTCTTTTTCACTGGAGCAAGTTTATGCCGGTGTATTACATTTCCCGGCCACTTGCTCACCTCAAAAGACGGTGAGACAGCTCCCGATGGTCACAATTATTAATCTCAGAAGCAGATATTGTGGACAAGAAAAATACAGTTACAATCCGTCTTACAGACGAACAATTCGGCTGGCTTAGAGCACTCAGCCGACGCAGTAAACGCAGTCAAAGCGAAGTAGTGCGTTCACTCATCGAACACGGTACGGTGCGCGAACGAATTACGAGAGAAAATCTTGACATCATCCGTAAACTGATTGGAGAAAGCACAAACCTGAATCAGCTTGCCAGACGAGCCAATGCTTACGGTTTTTATCGTGTGGCCGATGAGTGCAGTACCGCCGTTCAACAGATTTCACAACTCATAAAACAGCTCAAAGATGATAGGTAAGATTGTCAAGGGCACATCGTTTTCCGGGTGCGTAAACTATGTGCTGAAAGAAGATAAATCGCGCCTGCTGAAAGCGGTTGGTGTCTACGGCTCGCCTGAAGAAATAGCGGAGCAATTCGAGTTGCAGACTTTACTGAACGACAAGGTCAAGAACAAGGTCGGCCATATATCATTGAGCTTCTCCGCAGAAGACGGAGACCGCATCCGTGATGATGATGGCTGATGCTAAAGATCGCCCATGACTATATGAAGCTGATGGGAATCGTGAACACGCAGTTCATCATCGCTCGGCATACCGACCGTGACCATCCGCATTGTCACATCGTTTACAACCGGGTGGATAATGACGGCTGCACCATCAGCGACAAGAACGACCGTTACCGGAATGAAAAGGTCTGCAAGATGCTAACAGCTCGTTACCGCTTGCATTTTGCCGAAGGAAAAGAGCATGTCAATTTCATGCGGTTACGTCATCACGACAAGGTAAAGTATTTTATCTATCATGCCTTGAAACGAGAAGTTCCGAACGCCCGAAGCTGGAGTGAACTGAGACTGGCCTTACGGAAGTACGGAATTGATACGCAATGGAAGCTAAGTCGCACGACCGGAGAGATGCAAGGTGTCAAGTTCACATGTGACCAACTGACCTTTAGCGGTTCCAAGATTGACCGCCAGTTCAGTTTCCTGAACATCGACCAGGAATTGAGATATAACGCTCTTTCTGCTACCGTGAGCCAGTGTCAGGCACAGGCAGAAACCATACGCGAGGAACCTCGTCCTGAATACCAGCAGGAGAATCATTCCGGCATCAGTCTGGGATTGTTCACGCCCTCTCCTACGGATTATGATACGGAGGAAGCGATACAGGCTAACTGGCTCAAAAAGAAGAAAAAGAAACCGAAACGCAAGCGAGGTTTCAGTCTATAATCAATTTTTTATTAACCATCAAAATTCAAATTATTATGAACTATTCCGATTTTATTTACGATTTCAATCTCTATTTATGTGAGAGGTTCGGTTACAGAAACTGCTGTTCCGTCATGCACAACGCCAATGGCATTTGTGTTTCCGTCCATGTAGGCGAAATGGATTTATATATCCGTTTCTGGGAATACAGTTGCGGCGTTGGCAGTATCCCCGACTGGAGCATCATCATTGTGCGCAGCAACTTCAAACGAAACCAACAGGAAAATCTGAAAGACCTTGCCCGTTTCTTCAAGGAGTACGCCCCACGCTATGGTTATAAATACCTCTGCACCGAAGATGATGACTACAAGTATTATCAGACCCTTGGTCTGAAACTTATCCACAGAGGACTTTTCAGACAATATAATTATGGGTTGCCGTTGAATGAGTTGGAGGTGTAACGTAGATTTCTTTATTAGGGAGAGGATTTTCGAAGATGAAGAAAAAGGATTCGAGTTGATATCCAGAATACATCCTATTATTAGCAACGGATTCAGGAAGGAGGACGATAAATTCGATTTCAATAAAGATGCCGGTATGTTTGTCTGCCCTGCCGGACATATGGCTATAAGAAAAGCCAAACAAGGAAAGAGCGATGGTAAATGGAATCAAACCTGGACGTATTATTTTGATGTAGAGAAGTGTAAGGTTTGTTCACGACGGGAAGGATGTTATAAAAATGGGGCAAAGAGCAAGACTTATGGTGTTTCCATTAAGACAAGCCAACAAGAAGCCCAGCTGGAATACCAACAGACAAAAGATTTTAAAGCAAAAGCCAGGAAAAGATATAAGATTGAAGCCAAGAATTCTGAATTAAAGCACGTGTATGGCTATGAGAGAGCGCAGTCATATGGCCTGTATTGTATGCAGATGCAAGGCGCATTGGCTATTTTCGCATCAAATATCAAGAGAATTCTCAAATTAATCTAAGAGAAACATGTAGATACTAATTGAAAAGTGCACCGTATTTTAATTGAAAAGAGCTCCATCCATACTTGTTACAAAATTACATATAAGTTTAAAATCTTCATTTATCTTGTCTCATTTTTTGTGTTTCTTTGAGCCTATAAGAGAGTCCGGTCATATTTACCAGATAGGCTTTATGTGTAAGCCTGTCGACCATTGCCGCTACAAGCACCTTGTCCTTTATGATTTCATTCCATCTGTTAAAAGCCAAATTAGTAGTAATGATTGTAGCTTTTTTCCCGGCCCTTAAGGACAAGTGGTTAAAAAGCAGTTCTCCTCCTTCCTTGTCACAACTGACATATCCGAATTCATCACAGATAACCAGATCGTATTTTTCAAACCGTAATTGCAACGCCCGCAGTGTCTTTGCGGATTTGGCTTCCCTTATCTGGGTAAGCAAGACAGGGACTGAAGTAAACAATACGGTAAAATCCTGCTGGCAGGCCTTTATTCCTAAAGCCGTAGCAATATGAGTCTTTCCCGTCCCCGGATTTCCATACAGGACTATGTTTCTTCCCTCCCTGATGAAGTCCAGTGTTTCCAATTCAGGCAATATTATCTGTGCCTCTTTGGGCATGTCTTCCATGACAAGTTCATGCAGATACTTCATTTGTGGGAATCCCGCAGATTTTATCCTTGATTTTCTTCTACATTCCCTTCTTCTGACACTTTCCTTTCCAAGCAATTCGGTCAAGAAATGCAAATGGCTCCAGTTTTCTCCGGCTGCCAATGAAAGGGTGTATTCCAGTTCCTCTTTGAAGGCCAGCAGCTTCAGTTCTGTCGCATAGTCATAAATGGTTTCTTTTTCTGATTTCATATATTATAAACTTAAATGGTTGGTATTATATCATGCGCTTCATTGTATCCTGTCATGAGTGCCGTAATGCCTTCAAGCATATCCACGGCTTCTCTTTCTATATTCTCTTGTTGTGCCGGAAGAACAGGCGACTCCATGGATTCTTCCATCTCTTCCTGTGCGTTGCCATGCAACATGGCCTTTACCTGTTCCGGAGATATCTTTCTGACACCACGTCCGGTCAGTTCCCTGCATGCCCTGATGATGTCTGTCCCGGAAAAACCATTTTCCCATGCATAGTCCAGCAGCAGGACGAATGCCCTGTTGTCATTCTTGAAATAGCTGTCATACAGTCTTTTCAGTTCTTCCGGTGCTCTTTGCCAGACCACAGAATGAGGTAATGCACCCGGTTTACGGGAAAGTGTACGCAAGTAGTGCTCCAGCTTGATGCACCAGTCGCCACCACAATAACTGCGTTGGTGCGAGGCCACTTTCTCCTTCCCGTACAGGATGACGATTTTTTCACTGTAGACCTTGACATGTACTTTTTCTCCTACAAGGGAATCAGGTACGGAATAATGAACATTTTTCATGCTGACAGTCGACCACTTGTCCACGATGTACTCATTGACCTCAAAACAGCCAAGGTTGCCGGGAAAAGGCTTCAGCGATGACAAATCAGCCTCCAGACGCGATGATTTCTCCGCTGTTGAAAGACTGCCCTGCTCGTTGTTGACCTGCGTACACATTCGGTTCAAATGCTCCTGGGCGGAACGTATGTCATTGAAATGGTCAGTCAGGCAGAAAGCTTTCCTCCTGACATATTCCACGCTGCGTTCCACATGCCCTTTCTCCCATCCGGCCCGTACATTACAGAAACGGTACTCAAAACAATAGAAACCGGACATCTTCATCAGGCTTCCGTAGGCTTCTTGTCACCACCGACAAAGCTCTTGACGGCTACACGCATATTGTCATAGACCATCATGGCGGGGACACCATGTATATCCCTGAAGAAGTTGCGGTGGGATTCCATGAAGGCAAGCGTATTCTGATGCCTGAAAAGGTAGGCGTATCTGCCATTGCTATGCCCGAAAGTGAATACGGCCAGATAAAACTTGGTCTTGACACCGTCAATAAAAAGAAGGACTTCACCCCAGTCAAACTCAACAATGCATCCCGGCTCATAGAACAACCGGATAAAGGCTTCGCTCTTTTTCTTCTCTTTGTATGACTCTATATTTTTTATATAACTGCACACTGTGGCATAACTGATGGTATATCCTTTGGATAACAGAAACTGGTGGATATCCTTCTTCAGCATGCGCTGCTTGCGAAGCCCCGTAGCTACCTTAACGGCATTCTTCTTCAGGCAAAACCCGATCTCGTCCTTAATCTCTTGTGTAAGGCGGCGAGGGCGGCGTTTGGAACTGTCATACTTGGGCTGGACGGTAAGCAAATCACTCAAAGCCTCTTCCGGATTATCAGTACGGATGGCTGATTCGTATTCTGAAAGAATATTGTCAACGGTATGACGGCTGACATGAAGTTCACGAGAGATACGCCGTTTGCTATAACCGCATACTCTATACATGTGTATTATTGATTGTCTTTCTACCATAGTCTTCATTTTACCTTTGTATTTGGATGATACAAAGGTCATTATACTTATCCTATGGCGGCGCACTTTTCAATTGGAATATTGGCGCACTTTTCAATTAGTATCTACAGAAACAGGCAGAAAATCCATTTTTAGCCAAACAACCATCAAAAAAGAAGATAGATGGCTGCATAGGTGGCACAAAAGCTGAAAAATAAAAATAGATTGGGAACCCAAAGAAAAAGGATTCACAATCTATTTTTTGTGTATTAGGGAGAGACTTATTACAAGTGGGGAACTTTTTCAGTGCCCTCGGATTTTCCTCTCCTTTTTCTTTTCTATGCTTATACCTTTAAAAGGTCGCAAACAATATAATATATTACTAAACTTCCAAGGAAAGATATGGATAAAAAGCAGATTGTGCTAGAAATACAGAATATTTTATAAAGCGAAATTCTGGCGTTGGTCGAAGCTCCAGCGTGTAACTGTATAATGTGCTCAGCAGAAGTCCTATATAATTAGCAATATAAGACAGATACACCACTGATATTCTTTAAAACCCAAGGATAAATATGACTAAATCTATATTTTAATTATTGATGCGAAATTCCTAGAGACCCCTTAAAATAGGAATATGTTGTAATGACTAAGGAAATTCAATCGTATAAAATAATATTGTTACTTCTTATTTTCTATTTACAGACTGGATAAATAGCTCTCAAATTCTTTCAAATCAACCGACTTTGCAGAAAAAACTTTGATATTATACTCGTCATCTATATTTAATTTTCTAAGACAGTTTTTCCATTTACTATCGCAAAGTAGTATATCACAATATGGTATAGCCGATGATATCCTCCTTATATCAAAAAGGTCATTCTTAAAAGTTATATTGTTTTTTACTTCTTTCTCTGAAACGAAGATATATGGTTCTAACAGATTTTGAATTCTCAATGTAGGACAGCAACGAAAGTCACCGTATTGAATATTATTTAATAAGGTTTGAAAATCAAATTTAGTAAAATCAAACTGCTCCACCAAAATTCGGCAAATTTCAGCGTAGATATCATTTGATTGATTACCAGTAATATACGATTCAATCGAGTTAAAAAACATTCTTTTCCTATTATCATACAATATTTTTACAAAACATGTAATTTGCTTATCAGACATTTCAATGGGAAAAGAAGGAATATCTTTAGAATCGAATTCATATTGAATAACTTTTTTCAAGCTAGAATTAAATTCATTCGAAGTAAAATTATGATTAACATATAAGAATGGGTTGGATTCAATATCTTTAATATCTTTTGCTATTTGCTGACAAATAATGGTTCTAATATCATTCAGATAACAATTATCTAATAACTTTGAAATGATAGCATAGTTATCAATCACACCCATACAATGCCTTTGCGATGTTTCGAAAATTGTTTCTGGAGAAGTGCAACAGCATATTTTATTCTGACTTTTTAGATCAAATAGAATATTACGAATTTGATACCATAAATTATTGGTGGGTTCAGACATTCCACTAATAGCAAATTGGTCAAAATAAATAGTTGTCATAATTATAACTCTGTTTAATGTTTCTACAAAAATAAGCATAGTTTGCGACTTTGCATCTTTTTAGTCTATATAATTGAACTAATTCGCAAATCTTATTGCAAATAGTCCTATTGAAATGATGAAAAATAGATAGGCTTTCTTATCTTTGCATGGAATGAAAGAAAATCCTTATGGAAAAAGAAAAAGACATAAACCGCATCAAGGTTGTGCTTGTGGAGAAGAAGCGGACCAACAAATGGTTGGCCGAACAATTGGGCAAGGACCCTGCCACGGTATCAAAGTGGTGTACAAACACATCACAACCCGGACTAGAAACACTGTTGGAGATAGCACGTGTTCTGGATGTAGATATTAAAGAACTGCTGAACTCTACACGTGACGATGTTCAGTTAGTCAGAATTCAAAAACAGTAAAGCCAAGTAATGTTATGAACAGTAATGATAGAGCCAATCTTATAAAACGTGTCAACACTTTAGAAGGACTGACCGATAAGGAACGTAGTGCCCTGTTAGGTTTGCTGCGAGAGAATAAAACTTATGGTTTGGTATGGGAAGATAAGCCCGAAGTCGTAGAAGAACGTCTTCGTGATGAACTGCCTATCTTGACAGAGGTGCCGGAACGTACCATTATCAGTGAAGATAAAGATGCACCAAACCATATTCTGATTGAAGGAGATAATCTGGAAGCCCTTGCTACCTTAGCTTATACGCATGAGGGTAAAATTGATATAATCTATATAGATCCCCCATATAATACAGGTAATAATGATTTTATATATAATGATAGCTATGTAGACAAAGAAGATTCTTATCGCCATTCTAAATGGTTGTCATTTATGAGTCGTCGTCTGAGAATAGCAAAAAAATTACTATCTGATTATGGAGTAATATTCATTTCGATTGATGATAATGAACAAGCAGATTTAAAAATATTATGTGATAGTATATTTATGCCATCAAATTTTTGTGGACAATTTATATGGAGAAAGAAAAGTGGAGGTGGACAAACGGACAGATACTTTGTAACAGAACATGAATACATATTAGTTTATCAAGCAACCAATAAATTTTGTTGGAAAGATATTCAAATTGAGAAATCCAGAAAAAATTACAAATACCAAGATGAAAAAGGATCTTATAATCTCATTAAATTAGAAAAATGGGGTAGTTCAGCTCATAAAGAAGATAGACCTTCCATGTATTTTCCTATTAAGAATCCCGACGGTGAAGATTTTTATCCAGTGGCTCCTGATGGAAAAGCTGGAAGATGGAGAGTCGGGGTAAAGAAAATGCAAACTTTAATAAAAGACAATTTAATAGAATGGAAAAATGGGATACCGTATGAAAAAGACTATTATAGTGAAACCGAAGTCAAAACAAAGACTCAAAAAAGTAGAAGTATCTTATATAATGTTGGAGAAACTGGAGATGGCAGTAATTTATTGACCAATATTTTTAGAGAAAAGGATGTTTTTCAAAACCCAAAACCATTAAGTTTAATAAAAGAACTTATATCACATAATAGCGCAAATTATATTCTTGATTTCTTTTCTGGAAGTGGTACTACACTTCATGCGACTATGCAACTTAATGCAGAAGATGGAGGAAATCGTCAATGCATCCTCATAACAAATAATGAAAACAATATTTGTGAAAATATCACTTATAAAAGAAATCAGTTAGTAATTAATGGATATACAGATCTCAACAACGAAGAAGTTCCGGGATTAACGAAAAACAATCTCCGCTACTACCGTACCGGATTTGTTGGTCGCAGTCGCTCGATGCAAAATATGAGGAAACTTGTTAATCTTGCTACAGATATGCTTTGTATCAAGGAAAACCTCTATACGGAGCAAAATACCTTTGGAGGTCAGAAGACTTATAAAAATGTTTTCCGCTATTTCGATGACGGGAAAAAGCAAATGCTTATTATTTATCGTGAAGAAGCCATCGATGAGTTGGTTGATATAATCTATGATATGAACATACCTCAACCAATAAAAGTTTATGTGTTCTCACCCAGTGAAGACCCTTGGGAAGGTTCGTTTGATGATGTCAGTGACAAGGTGGAACTATGTGCTCTGCCACAAGCCATCTACAATACTTACCGAAGAATCTTGCCAAAGAAAAAGGATGCAGTAGTCATGCCGGAAGAAGATGCGCTGGCAAGCACTCAAGAAGATAAAGACCTGTTTGATGGAATGTTGAACTTTGAATACGATGAGGAAGCATAAACATATATCAGATAGAAACATGATATGTGGTTTAAGTTATTCGAAATTTTCGAATAATTGCTTCTGGAAAAAGGTAATTCCATAATAAACACTTAAAATAAAAAAGGAATAATGAAAAATATACCATACCAGCAGAACGCTATCAATGAACTGACAGATAAAACGATCCGTCTGTTAAACCTCGGTGGAAAACGACACAAAATTGTGTTTGAAGCGCCAACAGGTGCGGGAAAAACGGTCATGACCTGTCAGGCTTTGGCAAATATAACCGACGAATTGAAAGAACGTGGTGACAGCCGTTATCAGGAAGTTGCCTATATTTGGTTTGCACCTCGTAAACTTCACCTGCAAAGTTATGCCAGCTTAAAGAATGCCTTTGGCGAAACACGGAAACTTCGGCCTGTAATGTTTGACGAGATTGACCAGAGTGAAGGCATACAACCTGGAGAAATATTGTTTGTCAACTGGGAAAGTGTGAACAAAGAAAGTAATGTCATGGTACGCGAAAACGAAAGCTTTGCTTCTTTGTATGAAATTGCACGACGGACACAAGAAGAATACGATTTGCCCATTGTTGCCATCATAGACGAGGAACACATGTTTTGGTCAAAAACTGCCGATAAATCGGCAGCAGTGCTGGAACGTATCAATCCGGCTGTAGAACTGCGTATTTCGGCCACTCCCAAGACACTTCATCCTGATGAAAAAGTAAAAGTTTACCGACAGGATGTTATTGCGGCTGAAATGATTAAGAAAGAAGTCGTGCTGAATCCTGATATAGAACTGGATTTCAGTGAAGAACGCACACTGAACGAAAATCTGATTAAGGCGGCATTGGCAAAACGTAATCAGTTGGCTGAGCTTTATCAGGAATTGGGCGTCAAAATCAATCCCCTATTACTTATCCAGCTGCCCAACGATGTGAAGGAAACCATGACTTCGGAAGATCAAGCTATCGCAGAACAGGTGAAAACCTATTTGGAAGCTATATGCGGGATAACCGCCGAAAATGGATTATTGGCCGTATGGCTCGCCAACGAAAAGAGAATCTCGCCGGACTGGAACGTCCGATAATATGACGCAAGTATTGCTATTCAAAGAAGCAATTGCTTTGGGTTGGGACTGCCTCGTGCAGCTGTACTGCTAATCTTCAGAAAATTGCAAAGCGACCAGTTTACGATACAAACTGTAGGACGTATTCTGAGAATGCCGGAACAGAAACATTATCCGAAAGAACAGCTTAATATCGGTTATGTTTATACCGACATTGCAAAAGATAAAATTCAGATTGTCACAGCCGATTCCGACTATATCTTGAAAAATACGATTAGGGCATGCAGAGTGAAAATCTTGAGAATGTATCTCTACCGGCTTACTATTCAGAACGCCTAATGTGGAAAGAAATTATTTAGGACCCGACTTCAAAAAAACATTGTATGAAGTGGCTGATGAATTCTGGAAACTGGAAAGAGGTGCCGGATTGTTTTCTATCGCTGAATTGGCCGCTTTAAGAAATGATAATGATGAATTTACTCCGTTGCCAGAAAGTGATGACGATTTAGTAAATGAAAACAGAAGACGGGTAAAGAATTCAATTCGTTTGGATGTCAAGACAATCAATGTGGAGATTCCGAAAGATGTACACTTCCAGAATGAAGAACAGATATTGAAAGTAGATCAAGTGCGCTTTGCCCGTAAAGCATCTGAAATAGACCGTGTATTTATGGCATATATAAGCGGTAAGGGACATCAATTTGAGAGTAAAGGTAGAGCCGATAAAATAGCCAACTATCTGCTTGAAATGCTCGCCGACTATTTTGGAATTTTCGATACAGATGCCAAGAAGGTCGTTCTTTATTATGATAACAGACCCAAATTTGACCGTTTACTGGACACTGCCTTAGAAACATATGCCCGTAAAAGAGAGCGAGCAAAGAAAAGATCTGCGGCAGCCAGAGAATTAAAACAATACAACTGGGAAATTCCGGAAGAAAGAGTATATGACAGCGAGACTAACCATATCGAAACAGCAAATAATCATGCTTTGCTGCCATTCGTACAACTTAACGAAGCTTCTAATCCGGAGAAGGAATTTGTGAAATATTTGGAAGAACATTCACAATGGATTGACTGGTGGTATAAGAATGGGGACAAAGGAAAACAACATTATGCCATTGCATACGGAAAATCTTTATTTTATATTGATTTCGTTATCCGTATGAAGAATGGACATGTATATCTTTTCGATACGAAAAGTGCCGGAAGTGATGTAACTGCTCCGGAGAAACATAATGCCTTGTTGCAATATATCCAGGAATATTCAACTAAAGATACACCTCTTTATGGAGGAGTTATCATTCAAGATGGAAGTAACTGGCTATATTCCAAACTACCTATTGAGAATACTACTGATTTGTTAAACTGGGATGCTTTTTATCCTGAAAACGCATAAAGATTATGGCTAAAGGTATAGATCCGAAATTTGTTCACTACGGCATCCGCAAAGATGATTTAGCTATGATAGAAGCAATCTGTGAAGCGGAAGGTGTAGATTTTGACTGGTTAAGTGAAGATATTCTGAAGGCCTATCATGCCAAGAAGGTTGACGTGATAGAAATGAGTGATAATGAAACGGAAGACATCATCCGTAATGCAATCCAAAAAATACGTCAATAAATACGATTATGCTGATACAGAGAATTAAAATAAGCAATTATAAGACTTACTTGTCACTTGATCTGGATTTGACAGTCGATGACGATCGCCCTATTATTCTGATTGGCGGTGCAAATGGTGGCGGTAAGACTACTTTATTCGAGGCCATAAGCGGAGCTCTTTATGGTCTGAAAATTGAAAACAAAGAGCATTTCATGGAATTGCTCAATCAGGGAGCCTTAAACACAGCCAAACCTGAGATTTCCTTACAGATAACATTTGTAGGGAAAGTACTCGGTCAGCAACAGAAGTACATATTAAAGCGTGTTTATCAGTTAAATCCGCAAGGAAAGCCATTGGAAAGCGTATCGCTGAACATGAACGGTAACATGTATGTTTACGGTACAATGACTACTCCCAAAGACCGGGTAAAAGCAGAACAGGAAATCAATAAAATCATCAAAGCCAATCTGCCTCAGGAACTGAGCCAGTATTTCCTGTTTGATGCAATGCAATCGAGTGAACTGCTGAAGAAAAATGTATTTGCCCAAACCATTCGTGATAATTTTGAGAATGTATTGGGCTTCAAAAAATACCTTCAGTTAAAGCGTGCTGCTGAAAAGCTACAACAGGAATGGGCTCAACAACGTCTTGAAGCAGAAAAAGAAGCCCAGGAATATAATGAACTATGCGCACAAAAAGACAAGCTGACCGCAGACTTAAATACGTGTATAGCGGAACAAGATGCAAAATATAAGTATCTTGCGTCGGTAGAAGTGGAATATAAACGAGCAAAAGACGGTGCCCAGGAAGCTTCTGCCCTCAATAAGAAGATACAGGAGCTTGCCAGTAAAATTGACGATATTGTAAAGCGTGCAGCAACTTATGCTGAGGACTTGAAAGCATTTGTTGACAATATAGAAATTGATTTATTCTTACCTAAATTAGCTGCAAACCTGGCACAAGAAATCAATAATATCCTGCACATAAAGGAACAACTTCAGAAGGAGAATACAGGTGCCTATCCGTTGGAGACATTGAAAGATGTGACAAACAAAATTATAACTTACTTAAAAGATTTGTCACTATGCAGTGAATCTGTGGATGAAGAACAGGTCGTATCTCATATTGTAGCTATCCAAAATAGCACTAATAAAGAAGATCCTTTTGGTTATCTTGACGAAGCAGAAGTAACCGCTTTATCTAATTTGGTAAAACGAACTGGTTCCAATCAGTTCATTGCACTTGACCGCCAGCGCCAGGAACTGGAGATTCAACTTTCGACGTTGGATAACTTACGTTCTCAAAAACAGACCTTGGAACAAACGCAAGCCGGTGGTAACGAATATCTAATTCAAAATTATGAAGCCGCTCAAAAACAGATAGAGAAACTGAAAGGTCAGGAAGCGACTCTGAAAGCAGACATTCAACGTCTTGAGAAACGGATTCATCAGTTTGATGTACAAATCCAGCAAGAACCTGATATTAAATTCGACACTTTGGTCAAGCTTAAGCCTCTGTTTGAAAAGATTGCAGACAGTTTGCTGAAGAAGAAAAAAGCCCAGATTGAAAGTGAAATGCAGCAGCAACTCAACAAGTTACTGGTTTCATATAAAGGTCATGTAGCCAAAGTTGAGTTGTCCGACAGCATTGAACAATTCAATATAAAACTCTATCATACTGCCGGAAATGAGATTTCATTGAATCAGCTTAATGCTGCATCCAAACAAATCTTTATCCAAGTTTTATTAAAAGTATTGCGAAACCTGGGAGATTATAATCCACCTGTAATGATTGATACAGTAATGGGTGTTCTTGATAATGAAAGTCGTGATGCCTTGATGGAAGAATATTTTCCACAATTGGCAGAACAAACGATTTTGCTTTGTACGACCTCTGAAATCAGAACAGACAGCGACTACATCAAACTGGAACCGTTTATTTCCAAAACCTATACACTTCATCGCAATGTAGAAGCACAGAATACTACGGTTGAAGACGGTTATTTTGGTTTAACTCTTAATCAGTAAAAGAAATGAGCATCATAAATTTTTCAAATACGCGCCAGATGGAAGGATTGTTTGATGCAATCAATCCAATCAAGGAACTGATTGAATCAAAAATCAATCTTTCCAGAACGGCTGATCGGGAGAAACGTATAAACTTGAATCAGAATAAAGTAATGCGTATCTGCTTTATCGTGGGACTAAGCTTGCCTACAAAGCGTTCCATAGATGATTACAAGGACATACAATTGTCAGTGTCATCCATAAGAATTACTCCCAGTTTTTTCACAATGCACGATTTAAGCACCTTATATTCGGCATTGTTAAAACTAAGATATGCAGACTTGAACATTGATTGGACTCAAAACGCTACTCTTTCTCGAATTATCGCAGCAGAAATGCTTCGTGGACGTGACTATCTGATGTCTGACAACAATCTGGATTCCTTCTTATACGCAATGAACAACAAAGTAGCCATGGCAAAAGATATTCCAGTTCTAAATCTTCTGATTGGAAACTATGGTGATGAAGAAATGGAAGCAACTTTGGATATAAATAGTCGTTCCATTACTAACTCACAGATTATTATTGCGGGAGCCACAGGTTCCGGAAAGACCAATTTGCTGGCAGTTTTGATTCAGCAATTCAGAATGTTATCCACAGAATCACAATATCCCGTGAACTTCCTTCTGTTTGATTACAAAGGAGAGTTCAGCGATATACAGAATAGCCATTGGTTGGCACTCTTCGATGTGGACCGTTCTTGTATTCTGGATCCATTGACACAACCATTGCCTTTTACTCCATTTAAGGATTTCACAGGACGCTCTATCAATGAAATCAATCTGTATTCTACAGAAATGTCTTCTGCTTTATGTTCTATAGACCGAGTAAGTGCGAGTGCCAACATGAACAACCGTCTTAGTGAAGCTATTGTAGAAGCCTATAAATCGACAAATGGCACCCCTATTTCATTTGAATTAATGCTGAAATGCTATCAATCACGAATGAAAGATGCAAATAATGATGATAGTATTTCTTCTGTTCTGAAGCAATTGGTTAATGCGCATATCTTTGAATCAGAAGATAAAGTATCCTTGATTGATGACAGCTACATCATTAAGATGGATGGATATCCAAAAGATGGACCTATTGCCAAAGCTATTGTATATTTCCTGATGTCTAAACTTAATAACATTTATGAGCTACTGGATAAGCAAGCAGTAAATGATGAAGTAGTACAAATACGTCATTTCTCTATTATTGATGAAGCTCACTATATGCTTGACTTTGACAATCGCCCCCTGCGTAATTTAATTGCTGTAGGACGAAATAAAGGTCTGAGTATTATCCTTGCCACTCAGAACATGAGTAGCTTCAAATCAAAAGGTTTTGATTTTTATGCCAATGCTCAGTATCCTTTGATTATGAAACAGCAGACTATTGATGATAAGGTCATTAAAGACTTGTTTGGCGTGAGTGGCCAGGAACTTCAAGAAATCAGAACTGCTATAGCCGGACTTCAGAAAGGTGAATTGATTATTAAAGACCAGATGGCTTTTGCTCTTGGCATGGGAAATAAGTATAAGAAAATTAATGTGACACATTTGATATAATAAGTATGGCTTGCAAAAATAATATAATACTCAATTCAACTTGTATAATAAGTAGTATAACTTGTGTCGCTTTGACATTCTGGGGGCAAATAAAGAATAATGGGACTATAACGACTGATTCATACATAGGGATTATAGCTTCATTAATTGGTATCTGTGCTACAATAGTTGTTGGTTTTCAGATTACAAGTTTTTTTGAACTACGTAATTTGAAACAACAAATTGATCAAGTTGAAAAGCAACGTAAAGATTTAGAATTATATAAAGCGACCATTTCAAATGAAATACATTTATCTAGAACTGGTATTTCAAATGCATTCGGTATTTTATCTGTGGTAGAAAAAAGTCTTTACTAGCTTTGCCGCACGTGTTAGTTCCATCGTTTGTGATGATCTGCAAGCTACACCTGGTAATATATTACTAACTAGATACCAACAGTTGTATGATGCGACCTCTTTTTTCTTAAAAACAAATGATTATGTAGATTTAATGTATCCTATAACAGAAAATCTTAAATATATTCATATACCGCAGAACAAAGAAAATTATAATGAGATTATGAAATTGCATTTCGATATCATCACAATGATGGAGAAAGCGAAACAGAATTTAGCTAAATAATGAATAGAACATGGCTGAAAAATATAATGCATCAAATATTGCCTTAGAGCAAATACTGAACTTTATCAAATCAGGTGAAATTGCGATTCCTGAAATTCAACGTCCTTTTGTATGGAAGCCAAAACAAGTAAGAGATCTGATAGATTCTTTATATACTGGTTATCCTACAGGGTATCTTATCATCTCTCAAAGTCCAAACATCAGGCTCAAAGATGGTACACTTGCTGAAGGAAAGAAAATTATGATTGACGGTCAGCAACGTGTTACTGCACTTATGACTGCCATTATGGGGATGGACATTATTAATGCTGACTTTCAGAAAAAGCGTGTTAAAATTGCCTTTAATCCATTGGCGAATCCGGAAAACGATGAAGAACGCTTTAAGGTGCAAGACAACGCTATTTTGAAAGATAAAAGATGGATTGCCGATATCGCAGAGGTATTTAAACCGACATTTGATATGTGGCAATTTGTCAATGATTATTGCGAAGAGAATCAAGAGATAAAAGGCAGCGCTTTAAATAAGATTCTGATGCAACTATTAGATATAAAGAACAGACAAATCGGAGTTATCATGCTTGATAAAGAATTGACTATTGATGAAGTTACAGAAATATTCATTCGTATTAATAGTCAAGGAGCAAAACTAAATCAAGCAGACTTCGCTATGTCTAAAATAGCTGCCAATGTTACTTATGGAGGCAATATGCTTCGAAAAGCTATTGATTACTTCTCTCACTTATCAGTTCAACCAGAATGGTATTCTGATATGATTAAAGATGAAGAATTTATGAATTCTATTTTTGCATCAAACTGAAATGGTTGAAGGATGATCGTGAGGAAATCTTTGATCCAGATTATAATGATATTTTGCGTATAGCATTCATGTATAAGTTTGGTAGAGCTAAGATGAAAGATCTTGTAAGTTTACTTGGTGGACGTGATTTTGAAACACGCGAATATAAAGAAGAGATAGCGGAGAATTCATTCGGACAACTTACGAGTGGTGTCATTGATTTTATGAATGAATACACTTTCTCTAATTTTGTTCTAGCTATCAATCAGCAGGATTCATTGCCAGCAAGTTAATCAATTCTCAAATGACCCTTGACTTTGCCTACACTCTATACTTACTATTGAATGCAGATCCAAATATAGACAAGACGCAAATCAAGCATTATGTGGTTAAATGGTATGTAATGACTACTTTGACAAGTAGATATATAACATCGCCAGAAACTGTAATGGATATGGATATAAAACGTATCAAAGAAAGAGGGTTCCTAAACTACTTTAGTGAAGTGGAAGCTGCGAATCTTTCCGATACTTTCTGGGATATAGCTTTGGTGCAATATCTTGAAACATCTGTGATAAATAGTCCATACTTCAATCTTTATTTGGCATCTCAAATACATGATGCAGATGATGCCTTGTTTACATGTGGATACAAAGTCAATGACCTTATAACTGTAATTGGTGATGTACATCATATTTTCCCTAAAAAATACTTGATTAAGAATGGAGTAAATGAGAAATCAAAATATAATCAGATAGCCAATTACACATATTTAGACACCCAGGTTAATAAGGCTGTGCGAGATGATTCTCCTAATATATATTTCTCTAAAGTCTTCGAACAGTGCGAAACCGGTATTGCTGTTTATGGAAACATAACAGATAAAGCATTACTGCTCAAGAATCTCCAGCAGAACTGTATCCCTGAAACTATATTACAAATGGAACATACAAATTATGAAGAATTTCTTGCAGAGAGACGTAAGCTGATGGCGAAGAAGATAAAGAAGTATTATTATAGTTTATAGACATATTATTTAATTCTTTCTTTTATTATGTGTGATTTAAAAAAAAGAACTCATATATTTATAGATACCTCTGTGTTTCAAGCAGAAGGATTTCTCAAGGAATCGAGCCGAGTGTCAAAGTTATTTGGTCTTGCTGCAAAAGGCCACCTGACTATCTTATTACCTGAGATTACAAAAGAAGAATGGCGCAAACATTTTTGTGAGGCGACTCTTTTACCAGTTGATGAATTCAAACGAAGAATGATGGTTATGGGTAGTCCAGATGAATTATCTAAAGCTCTAGAAATCATTTCTGCAATTGACAGTGAATCAATATCAACAGCAGTTCTTGACTCAAGTATTGCAAAAGCCAGGATTCAGATTATAGGATACGACTATTGCAATGACGTCGAAGGGATATTCAAGAAGTACTTTAATAGCGAGAAACCTTTTGGGAAAAAGGGAAAACAAAAAGAATTCCCTGATGCATTCGTTCTAAGTGCTCTTGAACAATATGCTAAGAAGAATCGTATTGAGAACATTATTCTCTTGAGCCATGACGGTGATATGTTTGACTACAAAAGCGATGTTTTAATCCAAAAAGAAATTGGTGAATATTTGAATGGAATCCTGAAAGAGATAGCTACATCCGAAGCAGAAAAAAGAGATATCGAAAGACTATATGCCTATTTTCATAAAGGGAAGATTTCATTTGCTGCAGACCTAAAAGAGCAATTGACAGATTACCTTCTTGATTATAGTGTATACGATAATCGAGTCCAATGGCAAGAAATTGAAGACGTAACAATTAAAGAAGAAGTAGCACTCTCATTCAGTGATAAAGATATACAACTGACTGAAATTAATAAGGAATACCTTGAGGCTATTTGTTTTGTTGATG
>ENA-OQJX01000339-OQJX01000339.1-human-gut-metagenome-genome-assembly--contig:-NODE-339-length-27695-cov-6.345654_pt1 | contig 27695 bp, 31 predicted proteins | sample MGYA00242615_ERZ504782 | MGnify/ENA primary metagenome ERZ504782 (study PRJEB26092, sample SAMD00036354) | human gut metagenome | host: Homo sapiens | study: EMG produced TPA metagenomics assembly of... | reverse complement strand
TAACCCATAAGCGGAGATTGCAAAGAGAGGGTCACTCTTTGCTCGGGGTTCTCAGGGGTGAAACGCCCTGAGTGGGTCATTAGGCAAAGCCCTAATCCCCTCGGGAGAGCCCACAACTACGAAAGCGAAGCGTGTAGTTATAGTGGGCTATAACCGGAAGCCTTTCGGTTTCTTGGATAGCGTATCATTCCTCTTTTCGACAGATTGCGCTTGCTCTTTCCTATCGGCTATTCGTTTCTGTAAATATTCGTTCAGATCTTTACATCCACTGTAGATTTGCGAGGCGTCACGTATATACCGGGTAGCATCATACTCCTTTCGGATTTGCTGTATTGCTTCCATTCCTGCACGGTCATTGTCAAAGAAACAGTGGATGCGCTCATAGCTTCCCAACGGATAGAGTGCCTTGGGAACATTGGCTACGGAATTAAGAACTATGTAATCCTGTCTGTCGAAGTCGGGTGATTGCGGACAGCTTTCCAGCCTTAAAGTAAGAAAGGAAAGGTAATCCATAAATCCCTCAAAAACGTAACATGTACTCCTTGGTTTTCCTGACTGTCTGATATGGGATATTTCTTTTGGTGCGATACATCCCTTGAAATATCGGTTGCGAATTTCATATCCGCCTGATATGTTCGGAAAGGCAATGGCGAAATACCGTTTGCCGTTGTGGGTGAAACGGGCTTCCTTACATTCTCTTTTCGCCAGTGCCGTGTTTATCCCTCTTTCCTGTAGGTAGGCAAGCAGGGCAGGAGAAGCCAGCAGCACAATGTCCAATTGCTGAAAACTCGGTTCGGAAAATGATTGCTTGCCAAAAGAGAAAGACACGGGACGTATGTGTGGTATCTGTTCTTCGATTTTCTGTAGAAGATAAGGCACATAGTCGGAACAGTAGAGTTCCTGTGCCAGTGCGATGATATTTCCACCTTTGCCGATTGCGAAATCATACCATTGGTTGCGCTCGGTATTTACTTTGAACGAGGGTTCTGTCTCTTCCCGTAACGGGGATTTGTACCATAGGTTAATACCTTGCTGCTTGACGGGAGAATATCCCAAACTGTACAGAAAATCCGCTATCCTGATTTGTTTTGCTGTCTGTATATCCATAATAAGATGAGTGTTTGAATAATGGTTGGAATATTTATTTCTCTTTTCGCCCGTACTTTTTTATGAAGTACGGTCTGTATAATCACTTCACTTTATCTTCGTATATATAGGATACGGTAATAAAGTGAAGCGCTTTTCTATTCCCTACAACCGCTTCGCTTTATTCTTAATATATAGACCTGCCGAATAAAGTGAAGTGATTACAGGTTATACGGTCTAATAGTGAAAGTCCGGCTTGAACGTGTATTTCCTGCCGTTCTCCTGTACTATCATCCGTTTGTTCCGGAGCATGGTGATAAGTGATACCGCTTTTTGATGGTTCAGTTTTACACCTACCGACATATATGACTTGATTAAGGAGGTTTCCAGATCCTTGTAGCCGTATTCCTCTTTCAGTCCGAAAGCCGCTTCCAGTGCTATGCGGTGCTGCTGTTCGCTAATATGTCTGTAAGGGTCAAACTTTTCCTCTTCCGGTCTTCCGGGTTTCTTCGCTTCGGGTCTGTACCCCTCTATGAGTTCAGGCAATGCATTGTCGTTGATACGGAAAGCGAAAGGCTCGAAATCCATTGCACGGATGTGCATGGCTGAAACATTGCTTATATCCCCGTTGCTCTTGTCCTTTTCCACCAGCAGAACGGTTTCCGCCTTGTTGTTCAGCTCCGTACCGATATGCCTCTTGCGTTTTCATCGCCTTTGTTCTGGTGGAGTATCGTATGGATGTGTATCTGCCTGTCATCCGTCCACTGCATCAGTTTGGATATAATGCGTGTCGATTCTCCCGGACTGTTGATGTCATATACCATATCACGGATGCCGTCTATGATTACAAGCCCTATGTCCGGTGTATTATAGATAGCCTGTTCGACAATCCTGATACGCTGTTCGGGCGTGTATTTCCTCAAAGCGAGAAACTCCAGATGTTCATTGTCCCTGTCATCAGGAAGACCAGCAAGCCGTAAAATACGTTTCATGACTTTCAGACAGTGATAATGGCTTTGTTCCGTGTCCACATAAAGAATCTTCCTTTTTTCTTCCGGTAGTTCCGCAACATACCGCAGTACCGTACCGTTTTTCAATGCGGCGGCTACGATAGCCGATACATTGAAAGTCTTTTTACTCTTGGCTTTGCCGATGGATGCACTGAAATTGCCCAGTGTACCAATGACCGAACCTTGCACTTTTAGAATCTCAGGTGCTTTTTCGTAGATTTTCGACAGACTCAGGCGTGAAGCTTGCCAAAGGATTATTGCCTGTTCTGCCGAAATCTCCTTTATTTCTTTCATATAGTCCATAAGCATACCTCCCATTATTTCCGTCCTCCTGTTTTCTTCCCGGCAAGCTCAAGAGCCAATTCCGCATCTACGATAATCTTGCGCCCTATCTGGGTAATCGCCTTGTCTATCTTACCGCTTTTCTTTATGCGGTTGGCAGTGGGCAGACTGCACCCGAACAGTTTGGCTATACCGAGTATTCCGTACACATACTTCTTTTCCGTGTCTGTAACGGGTTGCGGCAATGCTTCGGCCTGACCTGAAGCGTGCTTACTCAGGAATATGAATTCTTCGCCTGTCATCTGCCAGACGGGTTTTGATAATAATTCTTGGATATTTGTCATCGTCCAATCTATTTAGTCGTTAAACAATCAGCCCTGCGCACTGGCTGTTATTTCTGTTCTCGAACGATGCAAAATTAGGTAGGGTTATGAGTGGTAAGGATGGGGACGGTACAAACTGAATATCATTGTATCTTATTGAATATCAGAAAATAAAAATACCACTCAAAAATTATTTTGAGTGGTAAAAGTGGAACTTTCGTAAAGTATCAGGATATATTACGGATTATCTGAATATATGTTCCATTTCCTTGGCGAAATTTTGGTTGCTGTCACTGGGGAAATCTGAAACAGGCTCCTTGTACTTGGATTTGTAGTAGCTGTCGTCAATATCCAGCAGTTTCAGTATTCTGTCTTTCCATTTGTCCCTGTCCTGTTTGGAGAGTTTCTCGCTCATCAGGAATATCAGATAGCATACACGTATTTTCTCTCTCGGTTTTATTTTCAGCTTACAGTTGCAGGGGTGAAGATTCATATTGGCATAGAAATCCAGTGCGGAAATTTCTTCGAACTGTTCTCCTATGCACACCTCATGAATGAGCGAAAGTAATTTCATGCTGAAATATTCCTGTTGTTCTTCTGTCGTTTCCTGCTGACTGATTGGCTCGCTTGATTTATTCTCTTGCTTTCCGTCAGGAATGTATTTCTTCAATATATCCAGAAAAAGGCAGCTTTGACGGTATATGTCCGCACAACAGTTCTTCATGTATTGGAATGCCTCTGTTCTTGCAGCCTTTTGCTGATCATAGAGTTTGTTCAGTTTGGCTTTTTCCCTGTCATATTCAGCCTTGCAGCGTTCATATTCTTTCTCTGCCTGTTTTTCCTCTTCGGCTGTATGCTCCCTGTAACCAATGGAATCATACCTGTTGTTGGCTTCATTCAGCGGCTTGCTCAGACTTCTTGTAACATCCAGCTGGGCTTCAATTTCCTGAGAATACCTTTCCATGTGCTGATAGCAAGCACGTTCTATGGCTCTGTCACTTAACGGGCGTATCTCATAAGCTGTATGCTCTTTTCTATTTCAGTTTTCAGGCTGTTGAGTATCAAGGTGTATTGCTCTTTTTGCTTGTCAAGCACCAGTTCAAGGATAGCGGCTTCAAAGGATTTCATGTCATTATACTCCTGATAGAAATCCGATATGAATTTCTGCCTGTCAAAAGAAAAAGCGTAATTATCTATATAGTCTCTGTATATTCTGTTGAGTTCTCCATATTGGGGAATCATCGTCTGTATCTTTCCTGCCATATACTTTATATTATGGGTTCTTGTCCTTGTCAAGGAATAAGGTCAGTTCTTCTTCCACTTCTTCTATACTCGGTAGGGCAGATTTCAGATTTTCGGGTACTGCCTTGCTCAATTGATAGTCGCTGATACCTATCGGCTGGTCATATCCAGCCAAGGCATATTGTGCCACGACCTCATCCTTACCCCTGCACAGCAAAAGACCGATGGTCTTGTTATCATTTTCTCCCCTCAGTTTATCATCTACAACATTGATATAGAAATTTAACTGCCCTGCATATTCCGGTTTGAATGGCGTTGCTTTCAATTCCACGACAACATAGGCATGGAGCTTGATATTATATAGGATCAGGTCGGCGAAAAAGTCACTGTCCCCAATCTGGAAATGTTTTTGTCTGGCAACAAAAGCAAAGCCGTTACCCATTTCCAGCAAGTAACGGGTTACATGCTTTACCAACTGTTCTTCTATATCCCTTTCGTCAGCCTTTTCCTTTGCTCCTGCCAAGTCAAAGATATACGGGTCTTTTAACAGATAATTGGCAAGATCGCTTTGAGGTGCCGGAAGTGTGGCAGTGAAGTTGTTTACCTTGTTACTCTTGATTTGTCTGTCATACAGATTACTTTCAATCTGCATTTTCAGCACATTACTGCTCCAACCCATTTCTACAGATTGTTTCATATACCAATACCTTACGCCCAATGGTAGCGGATTATTGAGTATGACCATATGGCTTGCCCAATTTATTCTTGCAATCGGTGACGCCAAGAATAAATCTTCTATATCCTCTATTTTTATTTTATAGATGGTTGCTACTGTTTTTGCTACATTCTGAAATTGCGCAGGAACCTCCTGCGTAATTTCTAAAGATTGATTATCAGCTGATTGTATTTGCGCAGTAAGCTCCTGCGTAAATTGTCCGCTATTGAGCTTAAGGACTTCATTAGTAATGTTTTGAATATTTGGGACCGACAGTATTGAATCTGCTTCAATAAAACTACGAAGTACATTTAACGGATATAAACGGGCAAACTGGCACATATAAGTAAGATTACGTTCCGAATATCCCTTCTTTTCAGGATAATTGAATCTGATTGCCTGTGCCAATTTTTTGATAATTTTACCACCCCACCCATGTAGGTGTTGGTGGTACAGTATATAATTCCCCATTTTCCAGTAATGGAACAACATCTGGGCATTGGCTGCGGTAATGAGTCGGACTTGTGCCTGTTCTATTTCCGAACCGACAGCATGGACAAAGGCATCAAAATGACCTTTCTTTATATTATGTTCGTTGTTATTTTCCATATCACTAACTATTACTTAACAAAGATAACTCTAATAATGGATAATCTGTGAAACTGACTGATACTTTTAGAGTTGGTTAAACTTGTTCATTGCATTGGCCTTAATATCGTCTGCTATGTCAATGTAAGGCTTCATGGCTTTATAATCACTGTGCCCTGTCCATTTCATTACAACCTGTGCAGGAATACCGAGAGCCAGTGCATTACAGATGAATGTCCTTCTTCCTGCATGTGTGCTGAGTAATGCGTATTTCGGTGTAACTTCATCTATACGTTCATTTCCTTTGTAGTAGGTTTCACGTATAGGTTCGTTAATTTCTGCCAGTTCTCCCAGTTCTTTCAGATAATCATTCATTTTCTGATTGCTGATAACAGGCAATGCCATGTGGTTTTCAAAATGGATGTCCTTGTATTTTTCAAGTATGGCTTTACTGTACTTGTTCAGTTCAATACTCAGACTATCTGCCGTTTTAACGGTGGTGACTTCTATATGGTCGGACTTGACATCACTTCTCTTTAGGTTACGAACATCTGAATAACGCAGACTGGTAAAGCAACAGAACAGGAAAACATCCCGGACACGTTCCAGATACTGTTTGTCTTTGGGTATCTGATAGTCTTTTAGTCTGTTCAACTCTTCCCATGTCAGGAAGATTACCTTCTTGGGGGTGGTTTTCAATTTCGGTTTGAACGTATCGTATGCTATATTCTGGTGATAGTCTTTCTTGAAGCTCCATCGCAGGAACCATTTGAGGAATCCCATTTGTTTACCGATGGTACTGTTTCTCATGTCTTTTTTGTCACGCAGGAAATTGATATACTCGTTCAATCCGAACTCATCGAAATATTCAAAGGTCACATCTTCCTTGAACTCCTTGAGGTGATTTTTAACGGCTGCAAACTTTTCGTATGTGGATTCAGTCCAGTTATTCTGATTGCCGCATTCTTTTACAAATTCATCGAACACCTCCCAAAAACTTATCTGTGCTTCTTCCTGCTGTTCTTCGTTGGCATTCTTCATCCGCAGGTTGAATGCATCCTTTAGTTGTTGGGTAGTTGGCATGGTTTCCTGTACCTCAAACTCCTTGAACACATTTTGAATTTCGGCATAGTATTTCAGCAGATCGGCATTGATTTCAGATGCACTTTGCTTTAATTTGTTGGTACACCCGTTCTTTACTCGCTGCTTGTCGGAATCCCATTTGGCTACATCGATGCGGTAACCCGTTGTAAACTCAATGCGCTGGCTTGCGTATATGACGCGCATACGGATGGGGACATTCTCCACAATTGGCACACCGTTCTTTTTCCGGCTTTCCAATGCAAAAATGATGTTTCGTTTGATATTCATAATTGGGTGCGTTTGAAATTCTACACCCAAATATACACCCAATATTTGGAATAGCAAAAGATATTCAGAAAGATTTAGATTTACTATGTATTCCAAATTGTGTGTGATTATCAGTAATTTGCAATTTTATGATATTTCTTGAATGTATAGGTTCGAGAGCCTCTTTCTCCGCTGAAACTTATTAAAAAATAAACAATTAAGTCTTACAAGTTCATTAAATTTGTGAGACTTAATTGTTTATTCACCTATACCTACCAAATAATTTTTCAAATTACCAGACATTCCGGTGAATTCTATCCATCACTCTAATTTCTTTCTGTTTACAGATATGTGCGTTCTCTGCTGCATAGCCGATGGCAAGAAAACAAGTAAACTCATATTCTTCAGGGGCATGAACAAGGTGTTTCACATGCTCGGGTTCATTACCTATGGGAATACGGAACGCACATGACAATCCCTCTGCAGTTGCAGCCAGCAGGATATTCTCCACAGCACACCATGCCGAGGCGAAATAATTGAGTGAACTTTGATCTGCCGGATAACACAAAGGGCAATCCTTTTGGCGAAAGAATGGCAGAACAAGACAATTGCTTTGCATAAGCATACGTTGTTGTTTGGGTAATGCATCGACAAACATAGTATATTCGTCCTTATCCATTGTACTTGCAGCAGCTTCAAGTCCAGCCTGCTGAATTTTCTGAGTGTTTTCCGCCACCAGTGAAATAAGCCGGGCAATGTTTTCCTGTCCTCTTACAACGACGAACTCAAACTGCCGCAAATGGTCGTTGGTCGGAGCTTTAAAGGCTGTTGACAATACCTTTTCCAACACTTCTTCCGTTACTTCCTTATCGGAAAAATCTCGGATAGTTCTTCTTTTCTCCAATACTTGATAGAAATCCATAACAATACATTTTAATAGTTAGACGTATCATTTTCCGGCAGCAAAGTTATGGATCTATATTGTGGAATATTTGTCATTTCATATCACATATTTGTCGTATATTTGCATTAAACCATTTTATATGTGATTATGGAAGAAATGATTACCCCTTACGAATTGCCTGAAATAGAGAACCATTCATTCTTTTTCATAGACCAGCGGATAGAGACTCACTTAGAAGCCAAATTGCATCAGCATGATGCTTGGGAATTATATTATGTAATTTGCGGACATGGAACTCGAATGGCAGGAGATACGTTACAACCCTTTTCGGCAGGTGATGTGGCACTTATACCACCGTCTATGCACCATTGTTGGGAATACACTCCTTTATCAGCTGACAGTAAAGGGCGTATCCATTATCTAATGGTAGCTTTCAGCCACTCTTTTGTCGTGAAGTGCATGGAGTTTTTCCCTGAATTACGAAATCGCCTGGAAGGTCTTACATTTCCCGTCAATGCATTAAAATTCGGATCGAATAGCTCTCGTATTATTCGTAATACACTATTACAAATGAACGACATGGATGATTTGGGACGATTATGCGAAATGTTCCGCCTACTACCTTTTATTTTTACTTCTTCCGATCATATTCTTGCCGGCAAACCCACACAAATAGAACGTGATGTGAGACGTATCCAGCAAATTTGCGCTTATGTAATGGCTCATTATGTTCATACCATCTCTTTAGACGAAATCGCCGCCGAAGTCGGTATGAACCGTTCTGCATTCTGTTCATACTTCAAACGATGTAAAGGAATGACATTTTCGCAATTTGTCACCCAATACCGCTTGAATACAGCTTGCGAACTTCTAAAACATTCGCAAAAACAAATATCGGAAATCTGTTTTGCAGTAGGATTTAATGATGTCCCACATTTTAACAGAGTTTTCAAAGAATCGCAAGGAATAACACCTAAAGAATATAGGAAACGAAATGCAATCCGTTCGGAATTTCGATAGGAATACCAAAAGCTTGCTAAAAGAGTGCCCATTCGAGCAATTCCTTCATATAAATCCGGCTATCTTTACCCCACCAACGGGTTTTCATCATTTTATGTACATTCCGTTCACCGTCCGGATACCCCATAAGGAGTGCCACCATCGTTTCGCCTGCCACATAGAGTTTGCCACCGTTGTCAAGACGCACGAATGCAGAGATTTGGCGACCTTGCTCCATACACACGCTTGCAGGTATACCACCTTTTATACCACGAACTCCACTACATGGTATCTCTCTTCTCCTATCGAAGATTTCGTTTTCGAACGTTACCGCACCGCAGTTACCCGGAACTTCGAAATCATCTAGAACCTCAATTCCGAATTTACGTGTAATGTCGTTCGCTCCATATTCTTCAAGATTAACGCGATATTCCTCCTCGTCGATAAACATAATGACCGAACCTCCTTGTCTGATGTAGTCAATGATGGCCTGTTTTTCAGTATCAGTCAGGTTTCTTTGGGTAGATTTGGCCAATGGCGATATGATGAGCAGCGCATCTATACCGTTTAACGTCTGTCCAGTAATACCTGACTTGTTCATTACCAACTGAAAACCAACTTCTTTAGCGATTTTTTCATATTCGGGGATCACATAGTCGTAATAATCCGGATCGACAAATGTATCCCGAAACTGGCCATGCGCCAAGTCAAACATCACTTTTTTCTGTGCCGATACAGCTATGGCTATCATCGTGCATACATAAATCAATAAGAATTTCTTTGTCATAACTACAACTCATTTTACAATTACGAATCTTCCTTTTTTCCTGGATTCCAAAACAGAATCGAATTATTCAGCCTCCTCTTTCAAAGGCAGTCCTTCCGTTCCGGCATAAAACATGATGACCTCAGCCGGTTCGTCACCCCGGTTTTCACCGTAATGTACCGTACCGATCATCTCCATAACTGTATCGCCGGCCAGGAAAGTATGTTCGCGACCGTCAATAGTTACAATCGTCAGCTCACCTTTGAGCATAACGCCACAATTGATGATGAAATGACGATGCAGAGAAAGTCTTTTATGGGGAGGAAACGTGTAACGCAGTATCGTAATCTTGGGAGTGCTTGTAGGATAGTTCGGAAATACTGCTCCATCCCAACTGCACGACGTTTCCGCCAATTTTTCTATTTTACATTCTCTTGTCCAATTTTTTTATTTTTCGGCTGTTGAGCCGAATTACTGTTAACCCCTACTACTAACATCAGAAAAATAGATATTATTTTTTTCATCTTATTTGATTGTTTCTGTCGAAAAATGATTTCTGTTTTTTATTCCACTGTGTCAAAATTAGTCCATCAATATCTGTTTGTCAAGAAGTTACATTTATACCCTATAGTAACCTTTTTCTCGCTTTTACTGAAAAACAATTATTTGCAGAGCACGAAAAAATTAAAATAAATCAGTGAGAAAAGACGATGATTGCCAGCTGGATAAAAAATACTAATTTTGTAAATAAAAGCAAGTAATCATTCGTATGATAAAAAAAGAGGAAAGAAATTCGATTATTGAAATTTGTCCCGTGCGGAACGTCGTATCACGCTTCGGCAACAAATGGGCATTGTTGGTCATTTTGGTTTTGAGCGAACAGGGAACAGTTCGTTTCAACGAGTTATGCCGATTAATCCCCGATGTATCTTCGCGCGTATTGTCAGGTACGCTCAGGACATTGGAAGCCGATGGGTTAATCGCCCGCAAGGTTTATCCAGTCGTACCCCCAAAAGTAGAATACCGATTGACCGATATCGGCAGTTCGCTCGTGCCGTTTATCGTCCAGCTTACCGAATGGGCACAAACCAATATGAAATCCATCATCAAACACCGTAAAAAATTAGAAGCCAAACAAATGGAATAAAAAAGAGAAGAAATCACACACAAATACTTCATTTGTATTTTATAATTTAACAAACAACTTATATGGAACTATCAGCAAGTAAAACCCCACGTATTGAAGTGGTCGATGCGCTAAGAGGATTCGCCGTCATGGCAATTATTTTAGTGCACAATCTGGAACATTTTATTTTCCCTGTCTATCCAACAGAACAACCAGCATGGCTGGCTGTCCTCAACGACGGAGTGTTTAACATCATATTCTCCCTGTTTGCAGGAAAAGCGTATGCCATTTTTGCTCTTCTGTTCGGATTCACATTCTACATCCAATGTCATAATCAGGAAAAGAAAGGAAAAGACTTCGGCTACCGCTTTTTATGGCGACTGGTTCTGCTACTCGGTTTCGCCACATTGAACGCCGCTTTTTTCCCAGCCGGAGACGTACTGTTGTTATTTGCCGTAGTAGGCCTGGTTTTATTTCTGGTTCGCAAATGGAATGACAAAGCGATCTTAATCACAGCTATTATATTATTAATCCAACCGATAGAATGGTATCACTACATCATGAGCCTGTTCAATCCGACCCATACACTGCCGAACCTCGGTGTAGGCGAGATGTATGGTGAAGTCGCCGAATATACCAAAGCAGGAAATTTCTGGGATTTCATCTGGGGAAATATCACGTTAGGACAAAAAGCAAGCTTATACTGGGCTATCGGAGCCGGACGTTTTCTGCAAACGGCAGGCTTATTCTTGTTAGGATTTTATATCGGTAGAAAAGAGCTATTCGTTACAACCGAATCACATCTGCGTTTTTGGGTAAAGGTTCTTATTATTGCTGCAATCTGTTTCGCCCCCTTGTATTCTTTAAAGGAACAGATCATGGCAGGCGACAATGCCTGATCAAGCAAACTGTAGGGACAGCTTTCGACATGTGGCAGAAATTTGCATTTACATTCGTCCTCGTTTCCTCGTTTGTGATCTTGTACCAGAAAGAATACTTCAGGAAAGCTGTTTCTGCTCTACGCTTTTATGGAAAGATGAGCCTGACCAACTATATCGCACAATCGATCATGGGAGCGATCATCTATTTCCCGTTCGGGCTATATTTAGCTCCTTATTGCGGCTATACAATAAGTTTACTAATCGGGTTCGTCCTCTTCCTGTTACAAGTTTCGTTCTGCAAATGGTGGCTGACAAATCACAAACAAGGTCCCTTGGAAAGCATCTGGCATAAATGGACTTGGATGTTCTCAAACAATAAATAAAAAACAAGGGGGTGTGTCAAACATCGGTATTCATGGGACGCAGACGAGCGCAGATTAACGCAGATATTATTAATTATCAGCAAAATAAATCTGCGTCCGTCTGTGTATTCTGCGTTATCTGCGTCCAGTGATATCAAATTGACACGACCTCATTCAATACTAAAAACCGGATTTTATATCTTCGTTTGCTTTCCTTGCCAATTCAAACAATCTCGGATTAATGTGACAATAACCGCCCACATTCTTATCCAAATAATCCTGATGATATTCTTCTGCAGCATAAAAATTAACGAGTGGCATCACCTCGATGGCGATTGGTTTCGCATAGTCCTGTGCCAATTCCTTAATGGCAGCTTCGATCACCAGGCATCATCCTTATCGGTATAATAAATGCCTGTGCGATATTGTAGACCGCTATCCCCACCCTGACGGTTGACACTGGTCGGATCTATCGTCTGAAAGTATAGATTCAGTAATAAATCCAGACTGACTGTTTGCGGATCATAAACGACCTTAACCGTTTCTACAGCTCCGGTATTCCCTGTACATACCTCTTTATAGGTAGGATCAGGAACCTGACTGTTGGCATAACCGACTTCCGTTTTTTCCACACCTCTAATCTGTTTCAGGAAATGTTCCGTACCCCAGAAACAACCGCCTGCCAGATATATTTCAGCCTTGTCTTTCATATTCATATTTTCTAGTTCCATTAAATCAAACTCTTTCATATTCTCGGCACTGTCAACCAGACTGACACATACCAATAACAATGCAATAATAGCAATATTTCTCATAGCCTTTCTGTTTTTCAAATAACAAATAGGAAATATTTTTTGTTGTTATAGAAAAATAAAGTCATAACATACAAATGGAAAATAGAGATTATCAAAAACGTGTAGCAGCCATACATGACTTGTCCGGATTCGGGAAATGCTCTTTAACAGTCGCTTTACCGATCCTTTCTGCCGCCGGAATAGAAGCGTGTGCCATGCCGACCGCCATATTATCGACTCATACAGGAGGAATCAGCGGATACACTTACCACGACCTGACAAGCGACATGCGGGCTTTTATGCAGCACTGGAAATCACTCGACATACAATTCGATGCGACCTATAGCGGTTTCTTAGGTTCGTTCGAGCAACTGGATCTCGTCAAAGAGTTTTTCGAACTATTCAGATCAAAAAACAACCTGATCCTGGTAGATCCGGTAATGGCGGACAACGGCGAACTATACCGTATATTTCAGCCTGAATTTGCCGTAGGTATGCGATCTTTATGCAAAAAGGCGGACATCATTGTCCCTAACCTGACCGAAGCCGCCTTATTACTGGAAGAAAGTTACCACCCCGGTCCCTATACGCAGGCTTACATCGAAAAAATCTTAAAAAAGCTAAGTAAGCTCGGACCGGAAAAGGTCGTACTGACCGGTGTGTACTTCGAAGAAAAGAAATTGGGAGCTGCGACCTACGACAAAGGGAGTGATTCGACAGACTATCTATTTACCGAAAGGATACCAGGATGTTATCACGGTACAGGTGATGTTTTTGCAAGTGCTCTGTTATCCGGCCTTCTGAATAACTTCAGCCTAAAGGACTCAACGCAAATAGCCGTAAACTTCACAGCCGACAGTATACGCCGGACATATAATGCAAAAACAGATTACCGCTTCGGTGTTAATTTTGAACAATGTATCCCCGACTTTCTAAAAGAACTCAAACTGATATAGTTATTCCAATTTTATTTTTCATCTTTGTAAAAATAATAAGACAAGAATATGAGTAAAACTAAAATAGCAATTTCCGGTATAGGAGCTGTAGGCGGTTACTACGGGGGATTATTAGCTGCCCGTTACAAAGATTCCGAAGATATTGACATCTATTTCATTTCTCGGGGTGAAAACCTGAAAGAGATACGTGAGAACGGTATCGAAGTTAAAAATACATTCCTGACGATCAAAGCAAAACCAACCCTCGCGACCGACAATCCTGCCGAAATAGGACCTGTCGATTACCTGTTTTGTTGTACCAAAAGCTACGATTTGGAAGAGAATATAGCCCAGCTAACCCCGGTGATCGGTCCGAACACGGTTATCATTCCCTTACTGAACGGGGCAAACATAACGGAACGCATACAACAGCTATTACCGAACAACGAGATTTGGAAAGGATGCGTTTACATCGGTTCCCGCCTGGTCAGACCGGGAAGAGTAGAAAAGTTTACCATAAAGGACCGGATGTTCTTCGGTAGTAAGGAAGCCCCAACAAAACGGCAGAAAGAATTGCAGGATATATTGGCTAACGCCCGTATCCTTACCACAATACCGGATAATATCGACTTGGAAATCTGGAAGAAATTCTTCATGATCTCGACCGCTGCCACCATCACCTCCTATTTCAATGAGACGATTGGCGAAGTGATAAATAACCACATCGACTTATTCATCACGTTAGGTTATGAACTCAAAAGCGTGGCTGTAGCCAAAGGGATTCCTCTGCCGGACGACCAGGTCTTCGCCGCTATCGACGCTCAGAAGATCATGCCGAACAATTCCACTACCTCCATGCACAGTGATTTCCAAAAGGGCAACCGCACCGAGGTGGAAACATTGACAGGTTATGTCGTACGAGCTGCCCAGGAATTAGGAATCGAAGTTCCGACTTATCAGTTTATGTACAAAGGGTTGACCGAATTTCCCTATCCGGTGGCAGATTAACCCCCTAACAAGATAAAGAGAGTATGTCGGAACTTAATCGTTTTTCGGCAAGCTCTCTTCTCTTATTTTTACTTTGTCCAAACAGACAAATCTAATTATTAATAATATATGAAAAACAAATTTCACCTCTATTTCATCCTGTGTTTTCTATTCAATATGGCAGGATATTCGCAAAGTACGGTTTTCGAATCGCTCTCTTTCGAAAGTAACAAATTAGGCAGGAAAGTTTCCTACTCCATCTACCTGCCTTCCGACTACAGCACCTCGAAAAGGAATTACCCGGTCCTCTACCTTCTACACGGTTATACGGATAATGAAACCAACTGGATACAGATGGGACAAATGAAAACGATTGCCGACCGTGCCATTGCAAACGAGGAAGCCGTGCCGATGATCATCGTCATGCCGGACGCATGGGACACTTGGTATATCAACCAGTATGACGGAAAAGCACCTTATGAAGACATGTTTTTTGAAGAGCTTATCCCCTATATGGAAAAAACATACCGGATTCGCAGTAATAAAGAAAGCCGGGCGATTGCCGGGTTGTCAATGGGTGGCTACGGTTCATTCCTGTACAGCTTGCATCATCCGGATATGTTCTGCGCATGCGCCCCATTGAGTGCCGCCGTTTTCGACGATACGGTCATGGAAGCGAGAAAAAACAAATCGCACAAAGATTTATTCAACCGCCTGTTCGGACCGGGAGACGAACACTGGCAACAAAACAATGTTTTGAAGATCCTGTCCGACTGGAATCAAAACGACTTACCCAAAATCCGTTATTACATTGACTGTGGTGATGACGACGGCTTACTGGACGGAAACATGCAGGTGCACCAGATCATGAGGCAGAAAGGATCAAGCACGAATTCCGGTACGTGACGGCGGCCATAGCTGGACCTATTGGCGGACGGCTCTGCCTGAAGTTCTGAGGTTTGTCAGTCAGACTTTTTGCAGAAGTTGACAAAACCGTAATATTGGTACATCAATCCGTAATTCGTGTAAGTTGTAAACCATTTCCTTTCACTATTTTTGCAACATAAAATAACAGACTATCTAAAAAGAGCTTATTATGTTGCGAACAATCAGACTTACAACTGCACTTATCTGTTTTACGCTTGTCACTCTGCTGTTTCTCGATTTTACGGGAACATTGCATGTATGGTTCGGGTGGTTGGCAAAAGTACAGTTCCTGCCGGCAGTATTGGCACTAAACCTCGGTGTGGTACTGTTTCTCATTGCATTGACCTGGATTTTCGGTCGGGTTTACTGTTCTGTAATTTGTCCTCTCGGTATATTCCAGGATATTGTTTCATGGCTGGCGGGGAAACGGAAGAAAAATCGTTTCCGTTATTCCCCCGCCTTGTCTTGGTTAAGATACGGAGTTATGGGAATATTTATCCTTGCCATGATCAGCGGATTAGGAGCATGGGCGGCATTAATCGCACCTTACAGCGCTTACGGGCGCATCGCCTCCAACTTATTCGCCCCCTTCTGGGGGTGGGCAAATAACCTCTTGGCCTATTTAGCAGAACGGACAGACAGTTACGCTTTCTACGAGACGGAAGTTTGGCTACGGAGCCTCCCTACTTTCATCATTGCCACAGTTACCTTTATTACACTAATCATACTTGCCTGGCGGAACGGAAGGACCTATTGCAATACGATTTGCCCGGTAGGTACGGTTTTGGGATTGATCTCCCGTTTTTCTGTTTTCAAGCCGGTTATCGATACGTCCAAATGCAATGGTTGTGGCTTATGCGCCCGTAATTGCAAAGCAGCCTGTATCAATACAAAAGCACACGAGATCGATTACAGCCGTTGCGTCGATTGCATGGACTGCATAGACAAATGCCGGCAAGGGGCCATCCGATATACACGCAGAAAAACAAACAAAGCAGAAACACAGGCTAACCAACCGGTTGTAAACAAGCCCGACCGCCGCAAGTTCTTTACCGTATCGGCATTACTTGCCACTTCAGCAGCCCTGAAAGCCCAGGAAAAAGTACAACTCCCGGACAAGAAAGTCGACGGCGGATTGGCCATCATTGAAGATAAAAAGAAACCGAACCGGACGACACCGATCACCCCTCCGGGCTCGCTGAGCGCTGCCAACTTCTCCCAACATTGCACCGCATGCCAGCTTTGCGTATCGGTTTGTACGAACCATGTACTTCGTCCTTCGGAAAACCTGCAAACATTTATGCAACCAGAAGTATCGTATGAGCGAGGATATTGTCGTCCCGAATGCGTCAAATGTTCGGAAGTCTGCCCGACCGGAGCGATCCGCCCGATCACGAAAGCAGATAAAACAGCTATCCAGATAGGACATGCCGTACTGATCCAAGAAAATTGCATCGTCAATCGGGATGGCGTCACTTGCGGCAACTGTGCCCGCCATTGTCCTACCCAGGCGATCCTGATGGTGGCAAAAGACCCGAACGACCCGGATTCGCTTCAACTACCAGTCGTAAACGAGGAAAAATGCATCGGCTGCGGAGCCTGTGAAAACCTGTGTCCGTCCCGTCCGTTCAGCGCCATTTATGTGGAAGGGCACGAACAACACCGGAATATTTAATCAAGAAATAAAAGAATCATCATATATGAAAAAAGACAATCATCAAGCGATAAACCGTCGAGATTCCTGAAGATTGTAGGAATCAGTACGGCAACTACCACCCCATTGCTCTCCGGGTGCAACTCGAAAAGCGGGGTGACCGCAGATTCAGGCAACTCCACTCCTATTCCTACAAATCAGATGACATACCGCACAACGCCGTCCACAAAAGACAAAGTTTCCATCCTCGGCTACGGATGCATGCGTCTGCCGACTATTGCCAAAAGCAGCGCAAGAGACAGCGACGACGAAATCGACCAGGAAATGGTCAACCGGCTGACCGACTATGCCATCGAACACGGTGTAAACTATTTCGACACATCGCCAGCCTATTGCAAAGGACGTTCGGAACATGCCATGGGGATCGCCCTCAGCCGTTATCCGCGTGACAAATATTATATTGCCACCAAGCTTTCAAATTTCTCTCCCGACACATGGAGCCGTGAGGCTTCTATCGCGATGTATAACAATTCGCTCAAAGAGTTACAAGTCGATTATCTCGACTATATGCTGCTCCACGGGATCGGTATGGGAGGCATGGAAGCCTATGAAAACAGGTATATCAAGAACGGTATACTCGACTTCCTGCTCGAAGAACGCAAGGCAGGACGTATCCGAAACTTGGGTTTCTCCTATCACGGAGATATAGAGGTGTTCGATCATTTGCTTTCGAAGCACGACGAATACCAATGGGATTTCGTCCAGATCCAATTGAATTACTTAGACTGGAAACACGCCAAAGAGATCAACCCGCGAAACACCGATGCGGAATATCTGTACGGGGAATTACAAAAACGGGAGATTCCCGCCATCATCATGGAACCACTTCTCGGAGGGCGGCTTTCAAACGTACACGACCATATCGTCGCACGCTTGAAACAACGAGAGCCGGGACGAAGTGTGGCCTCCTGGGCTTTCCGGTTTGCCGGTTCGTTTCCCGGTGTGCTCACCGTTCTGAGTGGTATGACTTACATGGAGCACCTGCAAGACAACCTACGCTCCTACTGCCCATTGCAGCCATTAACAGAAGAAGAAAACCATTTCTTGTTCGACACCGCCGACTTGATGATGCAGTATCCGACCATTCCGTGTAACGACTGCAAATATTGTATGCCTTGTCCCTACGGGATCGATATTCCGGGAATTCTGCTTCATTATAATAAATGTGTGAACGAAGGGAATGTTCCCCAGAGTGGACAGGATGAAAACTACCGCGAAGCTCGCCGGGCTTATCTGATCGGATATGACCGCAGTGTTCCGAAGCTCCGCCAGGCGGATCATTGTACCAGTTGCAATCAATGCAATCCACACTGTCCGCAGGGGATCGATATTCCGAAAGAACTACAGCGGATCGACCGTTTCGTCGAACAACTGAAACAAGAGACATTATAAAATGAAAGGAGGTGTGTCAAACGCTTAACGCGGGATCGCATTAAAGCTAGTCATATAAACATCTGATTGATAAGGCTTGCTCTTTTGCGGCCCCGCGTCAAGCGCGGGGACAAGGGGATTTTGACACACCCCCTTTTGGATATTGAAAATAGCCATCCGGACTTAGGACGGCTATTTCCCCTTTTTAAAGTAACTTCCACTGAGGTTTAAGCACCATATAGTTGAAAACCAAGAACACTGTCGTCCCCAACAGAGCAAAAAACGAACCGATCAATGCCGTACTTTCCAGCCCTGCCCCATGTTCGATCGACAATCCTCCGAAATAAGCACCCACAGCATTCCCCAAATTAAAGGCAAGCTGAACCATCGCTCCGCCCATCATCTCTCCGCCAGGAGAATACTGAAGCAACAACAATTGCTGCGGAGAAGAAACAGCAAACAGGCAACCAGTACAAACGCACATCAGCAAAGCAGACAAAAAGCCGTACGAAGCAAAAAAATAAATCAGCAGAAGTGATGCAAACATCAGAAACTGCATGGACATCGCCACGATACCGGGCGTAAAACGATCAGACAAATGTCCTCCCAAATAGTTACCGATACACATACTCGCACCCGCCAGCAACATCAATACAGGCATTGCCCGATACTGAAACCTGATACATCCGTCATTAACGGATTGACATAACTATACCAGCAAAAAGCTCCCCCGTTTCCTAACATGGTAGCAGCAATCAGCATCCACGGTTCCGGCCTTCTCAAAAAACGAAATTGCCCTTTCAGATTCGTTGCCGGCAGGGCGGGCAAAACAGGAACCCACCTCCGGATAAACCAAATCGTTACACCACCCCACAACGCTGCAATCACAAAAACCAAACGCCAAGACAGAAAATGTCCCAGGAAATTCCCAGCCGGGACACCGAACAAATTGGCAACCGTCATCCCCATAATCATAATAGCTACAGCAGAAGTACTTTTCCCCTTCTCCGCCAAACGACTGGCGACAATCGAGCCGACTCCGAAGTAAGCCCCATGCGGCAACCCCGATACAAACCGGGCACACAGTCCCATCCAATAATCGGTCGACAGCGCCATAAGCAGATTCCCGGCAACAAAAAGCCCGACCAAAGCAAGCAAGATCGTACGTAACGGCCAACTCCTGGCCACCACCACTACCAACGGTGCTCCCACACATACACCCAACGCATAAGCCGAAATAAGATGTCCGGCTTCGGATAAGGAAATATCAAATCCTGCCGCCACATCCGGCAAGATACTCATCATAATGAACTCTGCAATCCCCAGCCCAAATGTACCAAAGGACAATGCATACAAACCTTTCTTCATAACCTATTCAATCTTTCTGTTTTTCCGGCCGCAAAGAAACAACAAAATTATTAAGTGTAATTGTCGCAGATTATGCGATTATTGTCTAATTTTACTGTGTTTTATCTGAAAATTCATCCGACATGCACGAGAAACTAAAATTCGAACAAATCAAAAAAGATAGTTGTGCCTCGTTACGCTACGATTATTCCAGCTTGTACCCAAAAGATGAAATGCCTCTTCATTTTCATCCCGAAATAGAAATATGTTATGTTGTGAAAGGTTCAGGCTACCGGATGATGGGCGACTTTCTGGAGCCGTTCGAGGAGGGAGAAGTCGTACTGGTCCCGACCAACAACCACATTGTTGGATGTATAACCCGGAAAGTTGCGAGCCGGATGGGAAACGACAATGTATAGTCGTGCAATTCAACCCCGACCTGCTACAAGCCGGCCTGTCTTTTTTTACCGAATGGGAATATGCCGCTCATCGGTTATCAGCAATCCAGCAAGGTATCCTGCTGACAGGCGGAACTGCCGGAAAAATCAAATCCTGCTTAGAAGAAATGAACTGCTTGAATGCAAGCGAAAGGATGCTGATGTTGATCCGCATCCTGCAACAAATCGGAACCACAACCGATTTAATCCCTATCGGTTTGCAGGAAACGGAATTTAATGGTATCACCAAAAATATGAGACGCATGCAACTGATCTTCAAATACGTCATCGAGCATTACAAGGAGAAAATAACTCTTTCGGACGCCGCAAATGTAATCAGTATGAGTACAACGGCATTCTGCTCGTTTTTCAAACGTGAAACAGGCAAAACGTTTACAAACTTCATCAACGAATACCGGATAGAAGCCGTTTGCACTTTACTCCTCAACTTTCCGGATAAGGACATTAATGAAATAGCCTGGCAATGCGGCTTCACCGACATTCCCTACTTCAATCGCTCTTTCAAAAAGATGAAACAGATGACTCCGGGACAATGGAGATATAAAATACAATAAAAAGAATATCCTAATATGAATGCAGAAATCATCCGATTCTTAGACGATTTACGGCGGAACAATAATACCGTCTGGTTCCATGAAAATAGAGAACGATATGACAAACTTCGCCGTACCTTTATCAACGAAGTACAAGAATTAATCGAACGAATCAGTGTATTCGATCCTGACATACGGGGATTGGATGCCCGGAAATGTCTGTTCCGTATTAATCGCGACATCCGTTTCAGCCTCGACAAGTCGCCTTACAAGACTTATATGTCAGCCTGTATTGCTCAAGGAGGGCGTCATAGTATCCGGGGAGCTTACTACTTTCATCTTGAACCGGAATACTGCGTACTGTCCGGTGGTATCTGGTATCCCAAACCGGAAATATTGAAAGTCCTTCGACGTGAAATATACAATAACATAGATGAATTTGTTTCCATCATCGAAGAGCCTTCCTTCAAAGCTCTATACCCGTCACTCGAAGGGGACATGCTAAAACGTATCCCGGCAGGTTTCCCCTCCGATTCCCCTTATGGCCATATATTAAAGCACAAAGATTTCAGCGTTATCGGTATTAAACCCGACAGCTTTTTCAGCCAGCCTGACTGGATGGAAGAAACCATCGATTGTTTTCGAAAGCTTCTCCCATTCAACCGCTTCCTGAATGAGATTGTGGATGAATATATGGGAAATCAGTAAAAAATCCTATTTCCCACAAATATCCTTAAACGGGCAATATACGCAAGCTTTACCGTTCGGAGTTTGTACGAATGGGGTTTCTGTGTCGAAGATTTCATCCAGGCAATTTCGCAGACTGTTTTCAAAATCCGCATGATAATTGGCGAAGTCCAGGACCTGTTCTGTTTTAAACCGGTCTGTACGCCGGTAGATTCCGGGGTCGAAAGAGGGAGAAAAGAGAGTCCGCATGTAATAGATACCCGGTTGAATAGCAGTTGAAAGTTGAACCGTGCCGTACATCCATGCATACATAAAGACCTGCATAACCGCTTTAGAACGATCTGTATCTTCTTTGTCAAAAAGAGCTTCGACAGAGGTAAACTGTGTCGTCCCGCTCCCACTCTTGTAGTCGATGATGCGGACGGTATCTCGCACTTCGTCTATACGGTCAATAAATCCTTTCAGCTGGATATTGCTCTTATCCGTCAACGGGAAAAGGCATTTTATCTGCTTTTCCGATTCGATATAACGGAAAGGAGTCAGTTTAGCGTCCCTCTCCAACACTTTCTCTACATATTTGCGAATCATTTCGCCGATCAGGAAATTCTGTCCGGTGAGCGGACGGACGATATCCGTTTTAAAGAAAATTTCGGCAAAGGCACGGGCAATCGCTCCTGTCAACATAGGCGTATCTTTGCGGATCGCTTTCAGCAGATCGGCCGTCACCATCTTTCCGCAGAATGGCTGATACAATTCCTCCATCACCTTATGCAGGATACTTCCGAAAACATTACTTTCGATCGTCTCGCTTACCTCCTCTTCTTCCCGTATTCCTTCGACAACGGAGAAATAGAATTTAAGCGGACAATCCAGATAGGTATTGACTGCACTCGCCGATATCGCTCGCGTCCCGCCACTCCGGAAAGCCACCAGACGGTTCATGACTTCCTCCGTCTTAGCCACCTGCAAGGCAGGAGTCTTGGAAGAAGAGACATTGTAAACGACCAGCTTGTTTTGTATCGGTTCCTCATAATGATAATGCAACTGATGCACGAAACGACTTACCTCGCCTGTCTGCAATCCGTTACTCCGGGTATCATAAAGCAGGCTGACATGGCTGGCACGATAAATCAAACGATAGAAATGATACGCCCAAACACTGTCCTGGTGCTCGTATGTCGGCAAACCGAACCCCCGGCGGAGATTATAAGGAATAAATGAATTAGCCGCTTTCCTCAACGGGAAAATCCCTTCATTCATCGAAAGAATAATCAACCGGTCAAAGTCAAGCGCACGAGTCTCCAAAACCCCCATGATCTGCAAACCGGAAAGAGGTTCACCATGGAAAGGGATCGTAATCGTATCCGTCACACGTTTCAGCAAACGGAAATAGGTGTCGATTTTCATCTCTACATTCGCCTCCCGCATGACTTCCTTCATCCGATTGACGGTGGCAAAATAATGGAAGATAAACTCCTGTTCGATGTCGTTAATAGTTGAAAGTTGAGAGTTGAAAGTTGAAAGTGGCTCCGCGTTGCTATCTTCACTTTCCACTTTCAACTTTCCACTTTCAACTGCTTTATTGAGTTCCTGCAACACGTTGATCAGGTAGTCGGAGAAAGTTTCCACCGCAGTCACCGGAGTAAAGAGGATGGAGAGCAGAGACGTCTTATCCAGATCGTCATACGAGATGTAAATCTTGTTGTTTTCTGAAATATCTTTTACCAGATCGGAGACCACCTCCGGAGAAGTAGTCGAAATATATCGATGGTTCAGGATCGGCAAAACATCCCGGAAATAGAACACCGGCCTCCGGTCCACATAACGAATATTCTTTTGCAAAGCTAAAATATATTCCATCAAAGATGCGACTGGTGTACCGGCCAACGGATATCCCATCGTCACATTGATCCGTTTGATCTGTTCGGGGATGGCATTCAGGACCGGAATCAACAAATGCTCATCCGGCAGAATCACAGCCGTCCGCAACGCTTCTTCTGCACTCATTTCATCTTCCCTGCAAAGCTCGCTTAAAATACTGTGCACCTGCTTGGCCTGCCCAATACCGGAAGGGATACCGATCACCTCGACCTTGGGAGTTGAAAGTGGAGAGATGAAAGTTGAAAGTGGCTTCGCGTTGCTATCTTCACTTTCCACTTTCAACTCTCCACTTTCAACTTTCAACTGTGAAGGGAATCGCCGTAAATTGCGTTCCACGAAGTAAGAGGCTTTATTATCCGGATCTGTCACTTTCGGCGAAGCATAATCCCAGTAGAAATCTGCTATTTCCCGTTTCTGTAATTCAGACAGGAAACGTTCTTCAGCCACAGACAAGGCGTTCAAGCGACAAACACGACTTTCGTATAGGGAAGGTCACAACATTCGTTTTTCTCCATCTGCTCGACCACTTCCCGGAAAATCATACCTTCATATCCCTTACCTTCGGCAGCAAGCGTTTCCCTCAAATCGGTATATAGGGCGTATAAGATTTGCCAGACAGCCAGAAACTGTTCCTGATTGGGTGTATCTCCTTTCGGGTAGAAAGAAGACCAGAAAGTCCGGATAGCCGCGACCTGTTCGGGACTCAGAAAACTGAAATCATTCTCAATTTCACGAAGGTCTGTCACGTTTGTGAAGAGCATGCGAGCGTCAACCATATATTTATCGATATCATCAAAGTCATTCAACAACATTTCCCCCCAATAGAGGAACTCGTCGAATGTTTCAGAAGAACCGCTATGGTTCAAATAGATATCATACAGCTTAAACAACATGCTGATCCGGTCTGCAGTCTGCTTTCCACTCAACTGTACAAACAGGTCGTTGATGGTCAGGATCGTCGGAGAGAAAAGCGGCTTCTCCGACACTTCCGACAAATATTTCTGAAAGAACAATCCCGTACGACGGTTCGGGAAAACAAAAGCCAGACGGCTGACTTCCGCCCCATATTTAGAATAAAAAAGAGATGCAACCTGATATAAGAATGGTTTCATTAATTGTTCGAATTAGTAAATACTGATTTATCAATATAAAACATGGATGACACGGTCATACAAAATAATTGTCGTTTGTAGGGGCAGGGCTCTGCTCTGCCCATTGAATCCGGATAAGGCGGACGTTATTTGCCTTGTCCGGATTCAATGGGCGGAGTAGAACCCCGCCCCTACAGGACACCTTTATTTTATTGTACACCGGTAAATGATGATTTATATTATTATTTTATTGTAATATACTCTCTATTGCCTGTAACTCTTCCGTTGAAAAAACCTTGTTTTGTAACGCCTTCAAATTATCCGTCAACTGTGCAACCGAACTGGCCCCCACTAAGACACTCGTTACCCGTTCGTCCTTCAACAACCAGGCGAGTGCCATTTCTGCAAGCGTTTGTCCACGTTGTTTTGCAAGTTTATTCAATTGGCGAACTCTACTTATCTTTTCTTCCGTTACCTGCTCGCGTTGCAGATGGCCTGTAGATTTGGCTGCGCGTGAATTTTCAGGGATACCGTTCAGATATTTGTCCGTCAGCATACCCTGTGCCAAGGGCGAAAAAGCGATCATTCCCACCCCTTCCTGCTTCAGTAAAGGCAAGAGGTCCGGTTCGGTCCAGCGATCCAACATCGAATAGCGCGCTTGATGAATCAGACAAGGCACACGATGTTCCCCCAGGACAGCAAGCGCCTTTTCTGTCTGTTCGGCATTATAGTTCGAAATTCCGATATACAAAGCTTTTCCCTGTCGAACGATATCTACCAACGCTCCCATCGTTTCTTCAATCGGTGTCTGCGGGTCCGGACGATGCGAATAGAAGATATCAACATATTCCAGACCCATCCGTTTCAAGCTCTGATCCAAGCTTGCCATCAGATACTTGCGACTTCCCCAGTTACCATACGGACCGGGCCACATATCATATCCGGCTTTTGTAGAAATAACAAGCTCATCCCTGTACAGCCCCAAACCTTTCTTCAAGATACGACCGAAGTTTTCCTCTGCCGATCCATATACAGGACCGTAGTTATTGGCAAGATCAAAATGTGTAATCCCATTGTCGAAAGCAGCATGCGCAATCTGAATAAAGTTACTGAACACATCCACACTACCAAAATTATGCCACAATCCTAAAGAGATGGCCGGCAACAACAACCCGCTCCGTCCGCAACGCCTGTACGCCATATCGGCATACCGGTTATCATTTGCTTTGTACATTTCCATACTATGATATTTTAGTTACAATGAATCCTTTTCAGAGATACAAATATAATCAAGAATACCAAAAGAATGGATGATCCGGATAAAAACAAAAAAAGGCTATCCATCACGGACAGCCAATCTTCATTGTTAACCTTAAATCTAATACCATGAAAACACAGTGCAAATATAGGCATTTTATGTTATGAAGCATACATTTTCACTTGGAAATCTCATTTATTTAAATCTATTTAACGAAAACATGCTATATAACATAATTAATCGGCATCATTTACAGTAAATCGGAACCCATTTTGCCACCATCCACACCTATTCTCACCTCCAAAAAACAACAGTATCCCCCTTAAAAGTCAAATATCACATAAAAATCTGATATACAATAATATGCCAAAATAGATGTTTGTTAAAAAAGATTACCCTTGCATGTAATTTGATTTAAACGGGGTAGAAAACTAAAATAGATGCGGTAATAGTTTCGATTTGAACCAATGCATTTTTGAAAGATATTACAATAAGGGATTGAAAAAAGACAAGACGTGTTTTAGAATTAACTGGAAAGAATCGGGACTGGCATAAAATAAAAAAGGCCATCCATCACGGACAGCCAATCTTCATTGTTAACCTTAAATCTAATACCATGAAAAACACGATGCAAATATAGGGAGTTTATGTTATACAGCATAATATTTCACCGAAAAAGTACTTTTTCTTAACCTGATTTAACTATTTCATGTTTTACAACATAATTTTTCATGCACTTTTAACTTAATCGTTTCCTACACAAGAAACAGTCACATTGTTATTGAAACTGCCTACAATACTGAATAAAAACGATACAAACAAAAAGGCGACGATCCGGATGGACAGTCGCCTTTTTCCTATTGATCAGTTAATGACCGGGGAATTAATTCTTATTTGTTGAAACGTTCTTTCAATTTTGCCAACATATCCTGAGTCATGGCATCCAGGTCGAATTCCGGTTTCCAGCCCCATTCCTGACGGGCACACGTGTCGTCCAGAGAGTTCGGCCACGATTCTGCGATAGCCTGACGCAACGGATCTACATCATATTCCATCTGGAAGTCAGGAACATACTTTTTGATATTGTTGTAGATAATTTCAGGATCAAAGCTCATAGAGGCAATGTTGAAAGAGTTACGATGAACGAATTTCGTCGAATCGGCTTCCATAATTTCAATAGCTGCACGCAGACCGTCCGGCATATACATCATATCCATGAATGTACCCTGCTTGATCGGACATACGAACTTCTCGCCTTTGGCTGCCGAATAATAGATATCAACTGCGTAGTCGGTCGTACCACCACCCGGAGGTGTTACATAAGAGATAAGACCCGGAAAACGTACGGAACGAGTGTCAACACCGAAACGGATATTATAGTAGTCACTCAACAACTCGCCTGAAACCTTCGTAACACCGTACATGGTACGCGGGTTACGGATTGTATCCTGCGGAGTCTTGTCTTTCGGTGTGTTATTGCCGAATACACCAATGGAACTCGGAGTGAATACTGCACAATTCATTTCACGTGCCACTTCCAATACATTAAACAAACCGCCCATACCGATTTTCCAAGCCAGCTGCGGTTTTGCTTCTGCAACAGCCGACAGCAAGGCTGCCAGGTTATAAATCGTATCTACTTTATATTTAGATACAGTTTCAGCAATCTGCTGTTCGTTTGTAATGTCGACAATTGCAGAAGGTCCTGATTCCAACAGTTCACCTTTAGGTTCCTGTCCGGGGATGTAACCTGCTACAATGTTTCCACCGTAGATACCTCTCAACTTCATGGTTAACTCTGATCCAATCTGACCGGTAGAACCAATTACTAATACATTCTTCATTGCGTTTGATGTTCTTTTAAGTTTTTCTGCGGCAAAGGTATAGAGAATAAAAACATTCCGGTATGAATTTCTTGTATTTTTTTAGCCTATATATTCAAAAAAAATATGACCTTTGCCGCATCGGCAGACAAATCAGAGAACAAAGAAAAAGGTTTCGAAAAGATATTTTGCCACTTGTCTGCGATAAAAGAGATATAATTGTCAACTTAATTAGAAATACTAACAAAAAACAAA
>ENA-OQJX01000337-OQJX01000337.1-human-gut-metagenome-genome-assembly--contig:-NODE-337-length-27744-cov-3.451352_pt1 | contig 27744 bp, 26 predicted proteins | sample MGYA00242615_ERZ504782 | MGnify/ENA primary metagenome ERZ504782 (study PRJEB26092, sample SAMD00036354) | human gut metagenome | host: Homo sapiens | study: EMG produced TPA metagenomics assembly of... | reverse complement strand
AGAAAAAGAAAAGTATACTGGAGATCCAGGAGATCAATGACTTTTTTGCGGATATGGAACTGGAAGCAGAACAGATGGAAAAGGTATTTGAGTATCTGGAAGCCAACAATATTGATGTATTGCGTATCAGCAGTGACGATGATCTGGACGTAGACATGGACGTGATCATGGCAGAAGAAGCGGATGATGTAGATATGGAGAATATTGACCTGTCAGTTCCGGACGGTGTCAGCATTGAAGATCCGGTCAGAATGTATTTAAAAGAGATCGGAAAAGTTCCGCTCTTAAGTGCAGACAGAGAGATTGAGCTGGCGCAGAGAATGGAAGAAGGAGATGAAGATGCAAAGAAAGAGCTTGCAGAAGCGAACCTTCGTCTTGTAGTCAGCATTGCAAAACGTTATGTAGGACGCGGAATGCTGTTTCTGGATCTGATCCAGGAGGGAAATTTAGGACTGATCAAAGCAGTGGAAAAATTTGATTATCACAAAGGATACAAATTCAGTACGTATGCTACCTGGTGGATCCGTCAGGCGATCACAAGAGCAATCGCAGATCAGGCAAGAACGATTCGTATTCCGGTGCATATGGTGGAGACGATCAACAAACTGATCCGTGTGTCCAGACAACTTCTGCAGGAGCTCGGAAGAGAGCCGCTGCCGGAAGAGATCGCAAAAGAACTGGATATGCCGGTAGAACGTGTGCGTGAGATTTTGAAGATTTCCCAGGAGCCGGTATCTTTGGAGACACCAATTGGTGAGGAAGAAGACAGTCATCTGGGAGATTTTATCCAGGACGATAACGTACCGGTACCGGCAGAGGCAGCAGCGCAGACACTGCTCAAAGAGCAGCTTGATGAAGTGCTGGATACACTCACAGAAAGAGAACAGAAAGTGCTTCGCCTTCGTTTCGGAATGAATGACGGACGTGCCAGAACGCTGGAGGAAGTTGGAAAAGAATTTGATGTTACCCGTGAACGTATCCGCCAGATTGAGGCAAAAGCACTCCGGAAGCTGCGTCATCCAAGCCGCAGCCGCAAACTGAGAGACTATCTGGACTAAGATATGAGGAATGAATTATCAAAAAGACTGCAGGCAGTGGCTGACCTTGTGACAGTCAGGGAGTGTGTGGCAGATATCGGAACGGATCACGCCTATATTCCGATTTATCTGACAGAGCATAAAAAAGTAAAAAAAGCGTTTGCAATGGATGTGAACGAAGGTCCGCTGATCCGGGCAGAAGAGCATGTAAGAGAAGCCGGATTAAAAGAGCAGATCAAGATGCGCAGATCCAATGGCCTGGAAAAACTGTCTCCGGGAGAAGTGGAAGCCGTCATTATCGCAGGTATGGGCGGCGGACTTGTGATGAGGATTCTGACAGAGGGACAGGCTGTGGCAGAGACATTACAAGAGTGCATTTTGCAGCCCCAGTCGGAAATCGCAAAGGTGCGGGAATTTCTTCTGCAGAACGGCTATCAGATCGTGCAGGAAGAGATGGTACTGGATGAAGGAAAGTACTATCCGATGATGCGTGTGGTTCCTTCAAAGGAAAGCGAAAGAGAGAAGTGGGATGAAACCCAGCTTCGATACGGAAAATTACTTTTGGAGATGCGCCACCCCATACTGGAGCAGTATTTAAAGAGAGAAGAACAGTTAAAAGCAGAGATTCTGGAAAAACTGGATCATCAGAGAGGGGAACATATCACAAAGAGACAGGCAGAACTCAAAGAGGAGCTTGTCTGCATCAGGAAAGGACTGAAGTATTATGCAGTGTAAAGACATTATGGCAATGATTGAGGGTACATATCCCAAGAGTGCTGCTCTGGGATTTGACAATGTAGGGCTGCAGGCGGGAAGAAGTGAAAAAGAAGTCCGTCGGATTTATCTGGCGCTGGATACAACAGATGCGGTCATTGAGGAGGCGATTGCGCAGGAAGCGGACATGCTCATTACCCATCACCCGCTGATTTTTTCGCCGCTTAAGCATATTACGGATGAAGATTTTATCGGCCGCAGGCTGTTAAAGCTGATCCGCAGTGATATTTCCTATTATGCAATGCATACCAATTATGATGTACTTGGCATGGCAGAGCTTTCCGGACAGATTCTGGGACTGACAGATACCGAAGTGCTGGATGTGACCATGAATACACAGACAAAAGAAGAGGGGATCGGAAGAGTGGGATCCCTTCCAAAAGAGATGACACTGGAAGAATGCTGTGTTTATGTGAAGCATAAATTAAAACTGGGATCGGTCAAGGTGTTTGGAGATATGAAGCAGCCGGTAAAAAGACTTGCGGTTTCTCCGGGATCCGGGAAAAGTGCCATTGCTCCGGCTGTCTCAAAAGGAGCGGATGTTCTTGTAACCGGAGATATCGGACACCATGAAGGTCTGGATGCGGCGGCACAGGGCGTTTCGGTGATTGATGCGGGACATTATGGGACAGAGTATATTTTTATGGAAGATATGAAACGGTTTCTGGAAGAGAGACTTCCTGCAGCTAAAATCATCACCGCACCGGTCGTGCATCCGTTTCAGGTATTGTAAGATTCCAGACGGGAGGGCAGGCTTATGGAGAAAGAATTTTGTACCGTTCAGACAGGGGACAAGGTAAAGTGTTACGAGAGAGGAATTGCCTACAAGAAGATCGCAGAAGAATTTCAGGAAGAATACCCGGCCAAAATCGTACTGGCATTGGTGGACGGGACACGTCTTCAGGAATTGAACAAACGATTAAAGCAGGATTGTAAAATCGAATTTGTGACAGTGAAAGACCCGATCGGTTATGAGACTTATCGTCGAAGTCTCTGTTTTATGCTTGTCAAAGCAGTTCATGATGTCGGAGGACATGACAAGATCCGCAATGTGAAGATCCATTTTCCGTCAGCAATGGGTATTACTGTACAATTGACGGAGATGTCGTTCTGGATCAGAAGTTTCTGGATCAGATTGATGCAAGGATGCATGAACTTGCAGAAGCCCAAATTCCGATCGAGAAGCGTTCTGTGCATACATCGGATGCAGTAGAGCTTTTTGGCAGACACGGGATGTATGACAAGGAAAGGCTGTTTGGATACCGGAGGGTTTCCAAGGTAAATATCTACCGGATGAATGAGTTTGAGGATTATTACTATGGATATATGGTGCCGGATTCCGGGTATTTAAAGAATTTTGCGCTGCATCTGTATGATGAAGGATTTGTACTCCAGATGCCGTTCCGAAAGGAACCGGATGTAGTCCCGGCCTTTGAACCGCGTGAAAAGCTGTTTCAGGTATTAAAGAGCAGTGTGCAGTGGGGCGACCTTCAGAATATTGAGACAGTCGGAGCACTCAATGACATGGTCACAAAATATGATATGCGTGAGATCGTACTTGTGCAGGAGGCTTATCAGGAACGGCAGATCGCACAGATCGCCGCGCAGATTGCCGCGAAGCCGGAAACAAAGCTGGTGATGATCGCAGGACCGTCTTCATCCGGAAAAACAACGTTTTCGCACAGGCTCTCCATTCAGCTTCGGACGCAGGGAATGAGACCGCATCCGATTGCAGTGGACAATTATTTTGTGGATCGGGAAAAAACACCCCGGGATGAGGATGACAATTACAATTTTGAATGTCTGGAGGCCATTGACATCGAGCAGTTCAATAAGGATATGCAGGCACTTTTAGCCGGAGAGGCGGTGCATCTTCCAATCTTTGATTTTAAGAAAGGAAGCAGGAGCTATGACACGACTCCGACACAGCTGAAGGAACAGGATATTCTTGTGATCGAAGGAATTCACTGTTTGAATCCGGAGCTTTCCCGTCAGCTTTCATCAGACCGGAAGTTTAAGATTTACATCAGTGCTCTGACACAGTTGAATATTGATGAGCATAACCGGATCCCTTCTACAGACGGAAGACTGATCCGGCGGCTGGTGCGGGATGCCAGAACAAGAGGAACTTCAGCACAGAAAACGCTCGCAATGTGGTCGTCAGTCAGAAGAGGTGAGGAAGAGAATATTTTTCCGTATCAGGAAGAAGCGGATGTGATGTTTAATTCTTCCCTGTTGTATGAACTGGCTGTTTTAAAACAGTATGTGGAGCCTCTTTTGTTCGGAGTGGAAAAAGATTCACCGGAATATCTTGAGGCGAAAAGACTTTTGAAATTTTTTGACTATTTTATCGGAATCGGAAGTGACTATGTTCCGGCAAATTCGCTGCTCAGAGAATTTATCGGAGGCGGGTGCTTCCCGGTATAAGAGAAAAGAAGGGAAGAGACATGGGACAGAATCGTAAAAAGATCAATGGAAAAGAGCTTGTACTGGATATTTCTTATGATATTGTGGGAAGTGTATTATATGCCCTTGGGATTTATACGTTTGCAAAAACGGCAGATTTTGCACCGGGCGGATTATCCGGTCTGGCGCTGATCATGAATCATTTATGGAGATTTCCGATTGGTATTACAACCCTTGCCCTGAATATTCCGCTTATCATTTTGAGCTTTAAGCTGGTAGGGCGGAGGTTTATGTTCAAATCAGCAAGAACCATGATTGTTTGTACGATATTTCTGGATCTTATTTTTCCGTATACAAAGCCTTATACAGGGGAGCCGTTTATGGCGGCACTGTTTTCCGGTGTCTGCCTGGGAGCAGCGCTTGCGTTGTTCTATATGCGGGGATCCTCCTCCGGCGGTACCGATTTTCTGACTATGTCGATCAAAGCGATCAAGCCGCATTTGTCAATCGGATTTGTAACCATGGCGATCGATCTTTTGATTATTCTGCTTGGATGGCCGGTATTCGGAAATGTGGACGCAGTTCTCTATGGTCTGATCTCGGCATTTGTGACATCTGTCGTGATCGATAAGATCATGTATGGCATGGGAGCCGGTAAACTGATCCTGATTATTACGATAAAGGCGGATGAGGTTTCCAAAAAGATTGATCAGATCAGCGGAAGAGGTTCCACAGCAATCCGGGCGATCGGAACCTATACAAAAGAGGAAAAGGATGTGCTGCTCTGTGCCTGCTCCAGCTCTCAGGCGTACTCCGTCAGAAGTGCTGCACATGAGGTGGATCCGGATGCATTTGTGATGCTGACAGAGACGAGCGAGGTGTTCGGTGAAGGATTTATTGATACAAGAAAATAAAAGATAAGACAAAATGAGCGTGTTTGCCACATGGTTTGGAACACGCTCATTTTTATTTATCGGATGTAAGTCCGCCCGCCGCAGGCATGCATTACGGGATGCCCGGAGGGGGATACTATTTGGATTTTACTTCCCGCCACAATTGGTTGTAGATTGCATCGTATTTGTCCCCGAGGAAACGGAATGTTTCGCAGTTGACAAGATCTTCCGGTTCCGGAAACGCAATCTTGCTGTTGCGGATGGCCGGATCTTCGATGAGTTCTCGTGCTCCGGTATTCGGAGTGGAGTAGGTAATGTAGTCGAAGTTCATTTTGGCAATATCAGGCCGGCAGAGGAAGTTGATAAATTTTTCTGCATTTTCTTTGTGCTGTGCATTTTTCGGAATTACCCAGGAATCAATCCAGAGATTCGATCCTTCTTTTGGAATTACGTACTCCAGATTTGGATTCTCTGCCTGTGTATAGATGGCTTCTCCCGAATAAATGACACCGATGGCGGCTTCGTTTCCGATCATTTTGTCACGCACCTGATCAATAACATATGCCTGCACAAGAGGTTTCTGATCAATGAGAAGCTGCTTTGCTTCCTCCAGTTCATTTAAATCCGTGGAGTTGAGCGAGGCGCCGATGTATTTTAATGCCACTGCAAATGCATCACGAACACTGTCCTGCATCAGAATGTTGTCTTTATATTTTTCATCCCAGAGTACGGACCAGCTGTCGATCGGTTCATCTACCATTGTCTTGTTGTATAAGATACCGACAGTTCCCCAGCAGTAAGGGACAGAATAAAGGTTGTCCGGGTCAAACTGGCGGGACTGTTCCAGATAAGTGTCGCCGATGTATTTGATATTCGGAATATGGTCAAAATTGATCTTGGCAAGCAGATCATTTTCAATCATACGCTGGATCATATAGTCGGAAGGACAGACCACGTCATAAGCGATGGCGCCGGACTGCACTTTGGGATACATGATTTCATTTGTCTCGTATTCTTCATAAACGACCTGGATACCGGTTTCCTTTTCAAACATCGGGATCACGTTCGGATCTAAATATTCGCCCCAGTTGTATACGATCAGCTGATTGTCTCCGCCGGTCACTCCGTTTTTGGATCCGTAATAAAATCCGCCGGCGGCAATGACAAGGATCATGGCAGCCGGTACTACGCGCTTGAAGATGATATGGCTGATGCTCTGATGCCTTCTGCGCTTAGAAGCGGCTGATGGGGAAGACTTCTTCTGCTCCGGTGTAAAGTTGATCAAAAACAGCAGAACAAGTACTGTCATAAACATGATTGTGGAAAGTGCATACATTTCCGGTTTGATTCCTTTACGCACTTCACTGTAGATCTTGGTGGAAAGGGTATCCACCCCCGGTCCTTTCGTAAAATGTGTGATTACAAAATCATCCAGTGACATTGTAAATGCCAGAAGAAAACCGGAAATGATCCCCGGCATGATATCCGGCAGTACGACTTTGAAAAATGCGTAGATCGGAGAAGCTCCCAGATCCAGTGCGGCTTCATAAGTACTCTTTTTTGTCTGCTTTAATTTTGGCATGACACTCAATATTACATAAGGAATATTGAATGTGATGTGTGCCAGCAGTACCGTGGAAAATCCAAGGGTAAAACGAAATGCAACAAAGAGCAGCATCAGGGAAATTCCGGTTACGATATCTGCGTTGAGCATCGGGATGTTGGTTACGCCCATCATAAAGGTGCGCATCTTCGGTTTCATTGCCTGAATCCCGAGAGAGGCTACGGTTCCGATCAAGGTTGCAATCAGTGCAGAAAGCAATGCGATGATCAGAGTCGTATAAAGTGCATTCATAATATCCGGATTCTGGAACAGTGAAATGTACCATTTCCCGGTAAACCCACCCCATTTTGCCCGGGTTTTGGAATTATTGAAGGATAGAACGACCAGTGTTATGATCGGTGCATATAATAAAATGAGGATCAGGATCAAGTAAATCCGTTTGGCTGTATTCTTCATCAAAATGCGGTTCCCTCCCCTTCTTTATCGTATTTTGCAATCATTGCCATGCTGGCAATAATAAAGATCATCAGCACAAGAGAAAGACCGGAGCCGGTATTCCAGTTGCTGCCCTGTTTAAATTCCTGCTCGATCACATTTCCGATAAGCAGGATTTTACTGCCGCCAAGCAGGTCGGAAATGACAAATGTGGTCAGTGATGGTACAAAGACCATGGTGATTCCGCTGATAATGCCCGGTACGCTCAAAGGCAGGATGATCCTTAAAAAGGTCTGCAGGTTGTTTGCTCCCAGATCCCGGGCTGCAGATATGACGTCCCGGTCGATCTTGGAAAGTACATTGTAGATCGGCAGCACCATAAACGGCAGGAAATTGTATACCATGCCGAGAATGATCGCAAACGGTGTGTTGATCAGCGCAAGCTCCGGAAGATGGAAAAAGCGCAGAACCATATTGATGACACCGTTTTTTCCAGCAGATTCTGCCATGCGAGTGTCCGCAGCAGAAAATTCATCCACATGGGAAGAATGAAGATCAGTACAATGAAACTGGTCTGATTGACATTTTTTTCGGACAGGATCATGGCAAGCGGGTAAGCAAGGATCAGGCAGATGAGCGTACTCACGAAAGAGAGCAGCAGTGCCAGTCCCAGTGCTTTTAAATTTTCCTGGGTGGTGATCTGTGCCAGATTCATCAGTGTGAAATTTCCGTTTTTGTCAGTCAGTCCGTAATACAGAATCATCAAAAGCGGAATGATGATAAAGGAGGCTGCCCAGAACAGGTATGGACCGCTCAATAATTTTCTACTCTTCAATTCCTGCCGCCTCCGCATCTTCAGATTCTGGTTTTTCATAATCTGGATATCAAATGGATCCACACGGATACCGACCTCTGTGCCAACCGGGAACATATCGGTACTGTGTACGAGAAGCTCGTAATTATTGGCAAGTACCTCCATTTCATAATGAACACCTTTGAAGATCAGATGGGTGACCACACCTTCGATAATTCCTTCTTCAGGCTTGACCAGATCGATGTCTTCCGGGCGGATCACCGCATCTACCGGTTTGTTGCGTCCGAATCCAACGTCCACACACTGCCAGGTGGCTCCCAGCATTTTGACAACCTTATCTTCCACCATGGTGGCAGGAAGAATGTTGCTGTCTCCGATAAAGTCTGCTACAAAGGCGTTCTGTGGTTCGTTATAAATATCCTCCGGTGTTCCGATCTGCTGGATATATCCCTGATTCATGACAACGATCGTATCGGACATGGTCAGAGCTTCCTCCTGATCATGGGTAACGTAGACAAAAGTAATACCCAGTTCGTTTTTCAGACGGATCAGCTCATACTGCATGTCCTGTCTGAGTTTTAAGTCCAGTGCTCCAAGCGGTTCGTCGAGAAGCAGCACTTTCGGTTCGTTTACAATTGCGCGGGCAATTGCGATCCTCTGCTGCTGACCGCCGCTTAAAGAATCCGGATACCGGTCTTTAAAATCCTCCAGATTCACAAGTTTCAGTGCATATTTGATCTTGTCATCAATATAATGTTTGGACTTTTTCTTGATCTTAAGACCAAATGCAATATTTTCTGCAATGGTCATATGGGTAAAGAGCGCATATTTCTGGAACACAGTATTGAGCTGCCGTCTGTTGGGCGGCAGCTTGTTGATGTTCTTCCCGTCAAAAATGATATCTCCGGAATCCGGAGTCTCGAAACCACCCAGAATCCGAAGCAGTGTGGTCTTGCCGCAGCCGCTTGGACCGAGCAGTGTCAGAAATTCATTTTCACGGATATAAAGATTTAAGTGATCCAAAATGACGCTCTCATCAAAAGATTTTGTGACATTCACAATATCGATCAGCTTATTAGACATCTTTCTCCTCCTGGTAAAAGTTTTTGATGGAATCCAGACGGCTGCACATATTGCACAGAAGAAGATCTGCGAGTGTAAGTGCAGTCATGGATTCAACTACCACCACGGCGCGGGGAACGATGATCGGATCATGTCTTCCTTGATAGAAATCTCAATCTCTTCCTTATCTATATTTACCGTGGACTGAGGGCGGGCAATGGAAGGCGTCGGCTTGATGGCAGCGCGTACGATCAGCTCGGAGCCGTCGCTGATACCGCCCAGAACCCCGCCGGAATGGTTGGTTCTTTTTATCATCTGTCCGTCCTGAACGGCAAATGCATCATTGTTCGTGCTCCCGTTTGAGGCGGCAGCAAGAAATCCATCTCCAATCTCCACTGCTTTTACCGCACCAATGGACATGATTCCCTTCGAAAGCTGAGCATCCAGTTTATCAAATACCGGTTCGCCAAGCCCGACGGGAAGTCCCGTTACACGACATTCAATGATTCCGCCGCAGGAATCTTTCTGTTCCATCATCTCATTGAGATAGTCGGCTGCTTTTTTGGCCAACCCATTGTTTGGCATGTAAAGCGGATTTTCTGTGACCTCATCCAAACGATATTCGGATTCCGGTACAGTTACGGGACCTATGGATTTTGAAAATGCAGTCAGTTCGATCCCCAGTGTCTTTAAGAGGCAGAAGCGACTGCTCCGGCAGCTACTCTGCCGATCGTCTCCCGGCCGGAGGTGCGGCCACCGCCGCGGTAATCCCGAAAACCGTATTTGTTCTGGAATGTATAGTCAGCATGTCCCGGTCTGTAACAGGAAGCAATCTCCCCATAATCCCGGGAGCGCTGATCCTGATTGCGCACCAAAAGAGAAATTGGGGTTCCGGTTGTCTTTCCTTCAAAGATACCGGAGAGAATCTCTACCTGATCGGTCTCACTGCGCTTGGTCGTATAGCGGCTCTGTCCCGGACGTCTGCGGTCCAGAAAAGCCTGTATATCAGATTCGCTTAGGGAAAGTCCTGCGGGACAGCCGTCGATCACAACACCGATTGCTGCGCCGTGAGACTCTCCCCATGTAGTAATGCGAAATAAAGTTCCAAATGATGAACCACTCATATGTCAAAATCTCCTTTCTTTTGCATATAAAACTATTATATAAGAAGACATATTATCGTGCAATCCTTAATTTTATGCAACTGCCCGGTCAGATTATGAATGGCAGAACCGATCAGATAGAAGCGTAATAAATTTATTTGAAATTCCTATGTTTTTTCTGTACAATTCAGGAAAAGCGTAATATAATGAGGACTAGATACTGGCTGAAAGGAGAACGGCAATAGCAGATGAAAGAAAAAATCAGAAAAAAAACGAAAAGACCGCAGACAGAAGACATGATTTTTACAGAAGAAGACTTTGAAGATGTTTCTGAAGAGACGAAAGCAAATTCCCCAAAACACAGGAAAAGGTCTCGCAGGACTTCAGGTGGATTTCCGGCCAGAAAAGCGGGGATCATCGCAGGCGGAGTCATCGGAGTGCTGGTGCTCTTATATCTTGGAATTTCTGTATTTTTTATGAGTCATTTCTATATAAATACAACGATCAACGGAAAAGATTTTTCGGGAAGATCGGCATCATCTGTGGAGGCATATATCAAAGAGCAGGTAAAAGACTACAAACTGACCATTAAGGAGCAGGACAGTAAGTCAGATGTGATCAAAGGAAGTGATATTTCTCTTCAATATAAAGAGAGCGATGAGATTGAGAAAGCGTTGAAAAAGCAGAATGGTTTTGCATGGCCGCTGGCGCTGTTTTCAAAGAAATCAGAAAAGATTTCCATTGCTGTTTCATTCGATGAAACTGCTTTAAATGAAAAGATTCAGAACCTGCAGGCAGTGACAGCAGAGCAGATTCCGGCAGAAAACGCAAAACCGGAGCTTCAGGGCGATACTTATGTGATCAAAGAGGAAGTATATGGAACGGCAGTAGATATGGATGTACTGAAGGAAAAAGTGAACCAGTATATTTCCGAATTTCGATCAGAACTGGATATGGAGAAGGAAGGATGCTATGCACGTCCGAAATACACAAAAGATTCCAAGGAAGTGCAGGCTGCCTGTGATACGATGAACAAATATCTGAAGGCAAGCATTACCTATACCATGTCAGAATCTGTTGTTGTGGATAAGACTCTGATTTCCACATGGATCGGCGTAGATGACAATATGAATGTGGTTTTTGATAATGATGCATGAAAGCATGGTTTACAGAGTTTGGTGACAAATACGATACGGTAGGGACTACGAGAAATCTGACAACACCGACCGGCAAGGCAACGACTGTAACAGGCGGTACATATGGATGGTCGATTGATGAAGATACAGAGCTTGTCAATCTGCAGAACAGCATCAAAAACGGTGAAGTAGTCACAAGAGAGCCGGCATACTATACCGGAGGTGCAGCAAAATCTCATGGAGAACAGGACTGGGGCACTACATTTATCGAGGTTGATCTAAGTACCCAGCACATGTGGTATATCAAAGACGGAAGCGTGGCAATGGAAACAGATGTGGTGACAGGTGTTCCGGTTCCGGAGAGGATCACACCGGAAGGGGTGTATGACATTCTGGAGATGACCAGAGATGAGGTGCTGATCGGAGAGACCGATCCAAGTACAGGAAAGCCGATTTATGAGACACCGGTCAACTATTGGATGCGCGTGACCTGGACAGGAATTGGTTTTCATGATGCAACCTGGCAGGCTGCATTTGGCGGAACGCGTTATAAGGACGGAGCAGGGTCTCATGGATGTATCAATATGCCGCTGGATCAGGCAGCAGCTCTGTTTGGAATGATCAGTGTGGGAACACCGGTTGTGATTCATTACTAATCATAACAGATATAGAAAAAAGACAAAAAGGGGCAGCGTGAGAGAGCGCGGTCCCCTTTTTCACGAAGATAAAGGAGAAGAAATTATGTATGAGTTGATCAAAAAAGACGGACGGGCAAAACGGGGGCGTTTTCATACCGTTCACGGAACGATTGAAACGCCGGTATTTATGAATGTAGGTACTGCTGCAGCAATCAAAGGAGCGGTATCGACAGATGATCTCCGGGGAATCAAGACCCAGGTGGAGCTTTCAAACACGTATCACCTGCATGTCCGTCCGGGAGATGAAGTGGTGAAAAAAATGGGAGGACTTCACAAATTTATGAACTGGGACAAGCCGATTCTGACAGATTCGGGCGGATTTCAGGTGTTTTCTCTGGCAGGTCTTCGCAAGATCAAAGAAGAAGGTGTGCATTTTAATTCACATATTGACGGGCGAAAGATTTTTATGGGACCGGAAGAGAGTATGCAGATCCAGTCCAATCTGGCATCCACCATTGCCATGGCATTTGATGAATGTCCATCCAGTGTGGCAGACAGAGTGTATATGCGGGATTCTGTGGCAAGAACGACACGCTGGCTGAAACGGTGTAAAGCAGAAATGGACCGGCTCAATACTCTGCCGGATACGATCAACCCACACCAGATGCTGTTTGGAATCAATCAGGGCGGAATTTACGAAGACATCCGGATCGAACATGCAAAACAGATCGTGGATCTGGATCTGGACGGTTATGCAGTCGGAGGGCTTGCAGTCGGAGAGAGTCATGAGGAGATGTACCGGATCCTGGACGCGGTTGTTCCATATCTGCCGGAGCAGAAACCGACCTATCTGATGGGAGTTGGAACACCGATCAATATTTTAGAGGCAGTAGACAGGGGAGTCGATTTCTTTGACTGTGTTTACCCGAGCAGAAACGGACGCCATGGACATGTATATACCAACCATGGAAAGCTGAACCTGTTCAATGCAAAATATGAACTGGATGACAGACCGATTGAGGAAGGATGTCAGTGTCCGGCATGCAGAAGCTACAGCAGGGGATACATCCGTCATCTTCTGAAAGCAAAAGAGATGCTGGGGATGCGCTTATGTGTACTGCACAACCTGTATTTCTACAACACGATGATGGAAGAAATCCGTGCAGCAATCGAAGCGGGAGAGTATCAGGCATACAAAAAGAAAAAAATCGAAGGAATGACGTCCGGAAAATAGACACTTTTCCAAATGTTTATAGAAAATTTACTTGAAGTATCATGATTTTTTGTGTACAATGGTAATATTGTCGGACGCAGGAAAGCGTGTGAGACAAAATGAAGAGTATATCACGGTAAGTGGAGGTGTGCTGGTAAGATGTTAGGTGTTATTGTAATTTATGTAGTATTATTCGGAGGTCTCTGGTGGTTCATGATGCGTCCTCAGAAAAAGGAGCAGAAGAGAATCCAGGCGATGCTGGCTTCTATGGAAGTTGGAGATACTGCATTGACAACAAGCGGATTTTACGGTGTGATCATTGATATCACAGATGACGATGTGATCGTAGAGTTTGGAAACAATAAGAACTGCCGTATTCCGATGCAGAAAGCTGCAATCGCGCAGATTGAAAAACCAAACGCAGAATAAGAAAAAAGAGAAGCTGTTTTATGGCCGGAGGCTGTAGAACAGCTTTTTTGACTTTTTACCAGATATCAAAAATTTAATACCACATATAGAAAAAGTATAGATTTTAGGGGTTGAATCAATTAAAATAGCGTTAAACAGGGGGTGATATTTTGCAAGTTGATGTAAAAATCGACAGTACGGTTGATGAGATGAAAATTCTGGTCATAGCAGACAAGGAGGGACATACAGTTGACACATTTGTCGATTATATACGTGATTATGAACGAAAGCAAGTTACGAAACTAATGGCATATAAAGGGGATACGGCATATTTGATCAATATTTCTGATATTTTAAGGATTTATGCGGGAAATCAAAAAGTGTTTGTTGAAACGCAGCAGAATGAATATATTGTCAGATATCGGTTGTATGAATTGGAAGAATTACTGGAAAAGAAAACATTTCTTAGAATCTCCAATTCGGAAATTGTCAATACGAATCAGATTTTAAACATAGATTTAAGTATTGTTGGAAGAATTTGTATTCGTTTTCCAGGAAATATTCAAACCTATGTATCAAGAAGGTATGTACCTAAAATTAAAAAATCATTAGGGATTTGAGGTGTTATGTTTGAAAGGTAAAATATTGAAATATTCTATGGAAGGATTGTTGTGTGGTAGCTTTGTTTATCTTGTTTTTTCAATTCTGCTTTCGTTGAGATTGAATACTGGTGATTTTTATTTAGTACTTCCCGCGTTAGCAGAGGACTATAAAAGTGAATTGTTTGCAACAATGATTCAAATATTTGTATTCTGCTGGTTTGGGGGATTTTGTGGTATTGCATATTTTTTTAGCGAATGTGTAGAATGGTCGTTTCAAAAGCAAGTAATCGGGTATATATTTTCGCTGACAACAGGGATGGTACCGCTTGCTTTTGTAGGACATTGGTTTGAACATTTGGCTATTGGGCTGTTTAGCTATCTTCTTATACTTTTAGCAATTAATCCTTTATTTTATTTGTTATTAGCTGGTTTAAATTGAAAAGTGATGTTAATAAAATTAAAAAAGAAATTGGTATCCGGAAAAACAAAATGAGAAATGTTCAAGTGTCATCAAAATGGATAATCAGATGGTTATGGGTGAATTATGGTATTTTCGTTTTGGGATTTTTTACATTGGGATTTTTCAGTGATAATAAAATTGTACGAATCAATTTCGTATTAGATGTCTTAATATGTATCATTTCTTTGATATTAAATTTTCTATTATTTCGGAAAAGATATCAAATCACATTTCTGGGGAAAATTACGTTGCTGTTTCTTACATTTTGTTTCATGGCATTTACGTATTTTGCATTTTTAACTTCAGGGAACGGATTGCCCCCAGCATTGTTTATGTGAAGAAAGTTGCTCTTTGAAAAGTGCCGTACAATCAGAGAGAACAATATAGAGTTCGCTCTGTTTTTTGGCACTTTTGTGTGGTAAAGGGTTGAAATGAGAAAAGAAATGAGGTATTATTTAGAATAACACTTTGAAAATTGGAAGGATGAGTATTATGAAGTTGAATATCGGAGTGATCAAAGGAGACGGAATCGGACCGGAAATTGTGACAGAAGCGATGAAAGTACTGGATCGAATCGCAGAAGTTTATGGACATGAATGTGTGTATACACAGCTTTTGATGGGCGGAGCATCCATTGACGTACATGGTGTTCCACTGACAGATGAGACGATCAGCAAAGCGAAGCTGTGTGATGCAGTTTTGATGGGCTCGATCGGCGGAGATACGAGGACTTCTCCATGGTATCAACTGGAGCCTTCAAAACGTCCCGAAGCCGGACTGTTAAAAATCAGAAAAGAACTGAATTTATTTGCAAATTTAAGACCGGCAGTATTGTATGAAGAACTTAAAGAAGCGTGTCCGCTGAAAGAGGAGATCATCAAAGACGGATTTGATCTGATGATCATGCGGGAGCTCACGGGCGGCCTGTATTTTGGGGAGCGCAGCACCAGAGAAATAGACGGGGTGATGACTGCCTGCGATACACTTACATATAATGAAGAAGAAATTCGAAGAATTGCGAAACGGGGATTTGACATCGCTGCGAAGCGTAGAAAAAAAGTGACCAGTGTGGATAAGGCAAATGTGCTGGATTCCTCCAGACTTTGGAGAAGCGTTGTGGAAGAGGTGGCTAAGGAATATCCGGAAGTGACTCTGGAGCATATGCTGGTGGATAATTGTGCCATGCAGCTCGTGAAGGATCCGGCACAGTTTGATGTGATCCTGACTGAGAATATGTTTGGGGATATCCTTTCAGATGAGGCAAGTATGGTGACTGGCTCGATTGGAATGCTTTCTTCTGCAAGTCTCAATGAGACAAAATTCGGACTTTACGAGCCAAGCGGCGGTTCTGCTCCGGATATTGCGGGAAAAGGAATTGCCAATCCGATTGCGACGATTCTGTCAGCAGCTATGATGCTTCGGTTTACATTTGATCTTGACAGGGAAGCAGATGCCATTGAGGAAGCGGTACAGCGTGTATTAAGAGACGGTTACCGCACGATCGATATTATGTCAGAGGGAAGTATACAGATCAATACCCGCGAGATGGGTGACAGGATCTGTGCACATATTCAGATAGAAAAACAGAAATTCAAAAAAGGAAAGAGGATGATAGAAGATGAGAAGTGATACTGTAACAAAGGGGATGCAGCAGGCGCCGCATCGTTCCCTGTTCAATGCGCTGGGAATGACACAAGAAGAACTGGACCGGCCGTTGATCGGAATTGTGAGTTCTTATAATGAGATCGTGCCGGGGCATATGAACCTGGATAAGATTACACAGGCTGTTAAAATGGGAGTTGCTATGGCAGGAGGAACACCGATCATGGTTCCTGCGATTGCAGTCTGTGACGGAATTGCCATGGGACATATTGGGATGAAATATTCGCTTGTGACAAGAGATCTGATCGCGGATTCTACAGAAGCACTGGCTATGGCACATCAGTTTGACGGACTTGTTATGATACCGAACTGTGATAAGAACGTTCCGGGACTTCTGATGGCAGCAGCCCGTGTGAATATTCCGACGATTTTTGTCAGCGGGGGACCGATGCTGGCGGGTCATGTGAAGGGAAGCAAGACCAGTCTTTCCAGCATGTTTGAGGCAGTCGGTTCCTATGCAGCAGGAAAATTTTCAGAAGAGGATGTGTGCGAATTTGAAGAAAAGGCATGTCCGACCTGTGGTTCCTGTTCCGGTATGTATACGGCAAACAGTATGAACTGCCTGACAGAGGCTCTTGGTATGGGACTGAAAGGAAACGGAACCATTCCGGCAGTGTATTCTGCAAGACTGCAGCTTGCAAAACATGCGGGAATGCAGGTGATGGAGCTGGTGAGAAAAAATATCCGTCCAAGAGATATTATGACAAAAGAAGCGATTTTAAATGCATTGACAGTGGACATGGCACTGGGATGTTCCACAAACAGTATGCTGCACATTCCTGCGATCGCACATGAGATCGGAATGGATTTTGAGATTGATTTTGCCAATCCGATCAGCGAGAAAACTCCGAATCTGTGCCATCTTGCTCCGGCAGGACATACATACATGGAAGATCTCAACGAGGCCGGCGGAGTTTATGCAGTGATGAATGAGCTGAACAAGAAAGGACTTCTTCATACAGAATGTATGACTGTGACCGGAAAGACACTGGGAGAGAACATCGAAGGATGTGTCAATAAAAATCCGGAGGTAATCCGCCCAATTGACAATCCGTACAGTGAGACAGGCGGTCTGGCAGTACTCAAAGGAAATCTGGCGCCGGACGGAAGTGTGGTAAAACGTTCTGCAGTCTGTGCAGAGATGCTGGTGCATGAAGGACCTGCAAGGATTTTTGAGAGTGACGAAGAAGCTACAGAAGCAATCAAATCCGGAAAGATCAACCCGGGAGATGTGATCGTGATCCGGTACGAGGGACCAAAAGGAGGTCCGGGAATGCGTGAGATGCTGAATCCGACTTCTGCGATCGCAGGATATGGGCTTGGATCTTCGGTTGCGCTGATCACGGACGGTCGCTTCAGCGGAGCATCCAGAGGTGCATCTATCGGACATGTGTCACCGGAAGCGGCAGTTGGAGGACCGATCGCGCTTGTCGAAGAAGGGGATATCATCAAGATCAATATTCCGGAATTAAAACTGGAGCTGGATGTATCAGAGGAAGAACTGGAAAGACGTCGTGCTGCATGGCAGCCAAGGGAGCCAAAGGTCAAGACAGGATATCTGGCAAGATATGCGTCTATGGTTACCTCCGGAAACAGAGGCGCAATTCTGGACATCCCGAAAAATAATTAGGAGGAGAGCATCATGCAGTTAAATGGAGCAGAGATTGTGATCGAATGTCTGAAAGAACAGGGTGTAGATACTGTATTCGGATATCCGGGGGGAGCAATTTTAAATGTATACGACGCTCTCTATGAGCATAGTAATGAAATCAGGCATATCCTGACTTCCCATGAACAGGGTGCGGCGCATGCGGCAGACGGGTATGCAAGAGCAACCGGCAGGGTGGGAGTGTGTCTGGCTACCAGCGGCCCGGGGGCAACGAATCTGGTGACAGGAATCGCAACGGCCTATATGGATTCCATTCCGGTCGTAGCGATTACCTGTAATGTAGGGGTTTCCCTGCTTGGAAAAGACAGCTTTCAGGAAATCGATATTGCAGGGATCACCATGCCGATCACCAAACATAACTTTATTGTCAAGGATGTGGAAAAACTGGCAGAGACAATCCGCAAGGCATTCCGGATCGCGCGCAGCGGCAGACCCGGGCCGGTTCTGATCGATATCCCGAAAGATATTACAGCAAACGTGACAGAATATCTTCCCCGGGAAGCAGAGTTCCCGCCGAGAAAGACGGAAACCATCACAGAGGAGGCACTTTCACGTGCTGTGGAGATGATCGAAGCATCCCAAAAGCCGTTTATTTATGCAGGGGGCGGCGTTGTCCTTTCGGGGGCGAGCAGAGAATTGCGTGAATTCGCAGAAAAGGTGGATGCTCCGGTGACAGATACTCTGATGGGAAAGGGAGCATTTCCGGGAACAGATCCGCGTTACACAGGGATGGTCGGAATGCATGGAACCAAGACATCCAACTATGGAGTCAGTGAGTGCGATCTGTTGATCGCAGTAGGAGCCAGATTTGATGACCGTGTAACGAGCGATACAGAAAAGTTTGCGAAGAATGCACAGATTTTGCAGATTGATATCGATCCGGCAGAGATGAACAAAAACGTGTTGATCGATCATGGAATCGTCGGAGATTTGAAAGAAGTTTTAATGCGGTTGAATGCAAGACTTGAGGAACAGTCACATCCGGAGTGGATGGAACAGATTGCAGCGTATCAGAAAGAATATCCGCTTCAGTATGAGGATGGAAAGCTGACCGGTCCGTATATCGTAGAAGAGATTTACAGGCAGACAAAAGGAGATGCAATCATTACGACAGAAGTAGGACAGCATCAGATGTGGGCTGCACAGTATTATAAATATAAAGAGCCAAGGACGCTCTTGTCATCCGGAGGACTTGGAACAATGGGATATGGACTTGGCGCATCCATCGGAGCCAAAATGGGCTGTCCGGAAAAGACCGTAGTCAATATCGCCGGAGACGGATGTTTCCGTATGAACATGAATGAGATCGCAACAGCTGCGAGATATCAGATTCCGATCGTACAGGTCGTGGTGAACAATCATGTGCTTGGTATGGTACGCCAGTGGCAGAATCTCTTTTACAATCAGCATTATTCCCAGACAATCCTGGATGATGCGGTGGATTTTGTAAAGCTGGCACAGGCGCTTGGAGCAGAAGGAATCCGTGTGACAACAAAAGAAGAGTTTGCAGACGCTTTTGCAAAAGCAGTAAAGATGCAGCGTCCTGTTGTGCTGGACTGCCAGATCGACCAGGATGACAAGGTGTGGCCGATGGTTGCGCCGGGAGCTGCGATCAGCGAAGTGTTTGATGAGATGGATTTGAACGAAGAATAAATTTTCTTTGTTTCAATATAAAAATGAAATTCAGGAGGAAAAGAAGATGAGTAGAGTGTACAATTTTTCAGCCGGACCGGCAGTGCTGCCGGAAGAAGTGCTAAAAGAAGCAGCAGATGAAATGTTAGATTACAGAGGAACCGGAATGTCGGTTATGGAAATGAGTCATCGCTCGAAAGCCTTCGAGACGATTATTCAGGAAGCAGAGGCAGATCTCAGAGAGCTGATGGATATTCCGGACAATTACAAGGTTTTATTTTTGCAGGGCGGAGCATCTCAGCAGTTTGCGATGATTCCGATGAATCTGATGAAGAACCGGGTGGCAGATTACATTGTGACCGGTCAGTGGGCAAAAAAAGCAGCGGATGAGGCAGAAAAGTATGGAACCGTAAACCGGATCGCATCTTCTGCAGACAAGACTTTTTCTTATATTCCGGACTGTTCGGATCTTCCGGTTTCAGAAGATGCAGATTATGTATACATCTGTGAGAATAATACGATTTACGGAACAAAATTTAAAGAACTGCCGAATACAAAAGGAAAGACGCTGGTTGCAGACGTTTCTTCCTGTTTCCTCTCTGAGCCTGTAGATGTCACAAAATATGGAGTGATCTATGGAGGCGTACAGAAAAATATCGGACCGGCAGGTGTTGTGATCGTGATTATCCGGGAAGACCTGATCACAGAAGATGTGCTTCCAGGCACACCGACGATGCTGAAATACAAAACGCATGCAGATGCGGATTCTCTCTACAACACTCCGCCTGCATACGGAATCTATATTTGCGGAAAAGTGTTTAAGTGGCTGAAGAAGATGGGCGGCCTTTCTGCGATGAAAGAGAAAAATGAAAAGAAAGCTAAACTGTTGTACGATTTTCTGGACGAAAGTAAGTTGTTCAAAGGAACCGTGGAGAAAAAAGACCGTTCTCTGATGAATGTTCCATTTGTGACAGGAGACAAAGATCTGGATGCCAAATTTGTGAAAGAAGCAAAAGAAGCCGGACTGGAAAATCTGAAGGGACACCGTACTGTAGGCGGAATGCGTGCAAGTATTTACAACGCAATGCCGTATGAAGGAGTAGAAGCTCTCGTTGCGTTTATGAAGAAGTTTGAGGAGGAAAATGCGTAGTATGTATCAGTATCATTGCCTGAATCCAATCTCTCAGATTGGACTCGATAAATTTACAGAGAACTATCAAAAAACAGAGGCTGCAGAGGCGGCAGACGCAATTTTGGTCAGAAGTGCATCTATGCATGAGATGGAACTGCCGGAGAACCTGAAAGTTGTGGCAAGAGCAGGTGCAGGTGTGAACAATATTCCTCTGGATCGTTGTGCGGAGAAAGGGATCGTAGTATTCAATACACCCGGAGCCAATGCAAATGGTGTGAAAGAACTCGTAATTGCAGGAATGCTTCTGGCAGCCCGTGACATTATCGGAGGTATCAACTGGGTGCAGGAGTACGAAGAAGACGGAGATATCGCAAAAATCACAGAAAAGAAGAAGAAAGCTTTTGCAGGAACGGAGCTGGAAGGAAAAAAAATAGGAGTGATCGGTCTGGGAGCGATCGGAGTTCTGGTGGCGAATGCAGCGACACATCTGGGAATGGAAGTATATGGATATGACCCGTACGTATCCGTAGATGCGGCATGGAAGCTTTCCAGAAATATTCATCATGCAAAATCCGTGGATGAATTGTACAAAGAGTGCGATTATCTGACCGTTCATGTTCCGGCACTGGACGATACAAAAGGAATGATCAACAAAGACGCCATCAGTCTGATGAAAGACGGGGTAGTGATCCTGAATTTTGCGAGAGATGTACTGGTCAATCAGGAAGATATCGTGGATGCTTTAGTATCTGAGAAAGTGCGCAGTTATGTGACGGACTTCCCGACAAAAGAGATCGTAGGTGTCAGAGGCGCAATCGTGATTCCGCATTTGGGAGCTTCCACAGAAGAGTCTGAGGATAATTGCGCCAAAATGGCAGTTGCAGAAGTGATGGATTATCTGCAGAACGGAAATATTACACATTCTGTAAATTATCCGGACTGCGATATGGGAGTGAAAGGAAGCGGAGCAAGAATTACAATCCTGCACCGCAACATCCCGAATATGCTGGGACAGTTTACAGCACTTCTGGCAGGCGAGGGAATGAATATTTCCCTGATGGCAAATAAGAGTAAGAAGGAATATGCTTATACGATGATCGACGTAGAATCCGAGGTTTCCGGACAGATTGCGAAAGCACTGGAAGCAGTAGAAGGTGTTCTGAAAGTAAGAGTGATCGTGTGAGAAAAAGGCAGATGTTATCTGATTGAAAGGATCAGGCATCTGCCTTTTGCAGTTATAGTAAGAAAAATTACTATTGACAATACATGTATGAGTGTATACAATTATACAAGAACTTTTGCTAAGTAGAGTGTTAAAGAGTGGACGGAGGAGAAAATCATGGAAAATAGAAAAGTACGTTTGAATCAGCACACAAATCTTCTGGAACTGGAAGAACACATGTATCCACTGGTGGATGTAGATACGCCGAATGTGTTCCGGAATCTGTTCCATTATGATGAAATCCCAAAGATTGCATTCAATGACCGTATTGTGCCGCATAATATGCCGGATGAAATCTGGATCACAGATACGACATTTAGAGACGGACAGCAGTCCAGAGCTCCTTATACAACAGAGCAGATTGTGACGATTTATGATTATTTCCATCGTCTGGGAGGTCCTAACGGAAAGATTCGTCAGAGTGAGTTTTTCCTGTACAGCAAGAAAGATCGGGATGCGGTCTACAAATGTCTGGAGAGAGGATATCAGTTTCCGGAAGTGACAAGCTGGATCCGTGCCAGTAAAAAGGATTTTCAGCTGGTAAAAGATATAGGTCTCAAGGAGACAGGGATTTTGGTCAGCTGTTCCGATTATCATATTTTTTACAAGCTGAAGATGACGAGGCGGGAAGCGATGGAACATTATTTATCTGTTGTGCGTGAGTGCATGGAAACCGGAGTTCGGCCGAGATGTCATCTGGAAGATATCACACGTTCTGATATTTACGGTTTTGTGATTCCGTTTTGTCTGGAACTGATGAAGCTGATGGAAGAGTATCAGATCCCGGTCAAGATCCGTGTCTGTGATACGATGGGATATGGGGTGAATTTCCGGGTGCAGTGATTCCGCGTTCTATTCCGGGAATCATCTATGGTCTGATGACACATGCGGGCGTGCCAAGTGAACTGATCGAATTCCACGGACACAACGATTTCTATAAAGCAGTCAATAATTCGACGACAGCGTGGCTTTACGGAGCCTGCGGAGTGAACTGTTCCTTGTTTGGTATCGGAGAGCGTACGGGTAATACACCTTTAGAGGCAATGGTATTTGAGTATGCACAGCTTCGAGGAACACTGGATGGAATGGATACAACGGTTATTACAGAGCTGGCTGAATATTATGAGAAGGAAATCGGATACAGAGTGCCATCGAGGACACCGTTTGTCGGAAAGAATTTTAATGTCACAAGAGCTGGAATCCATGCGGATGGAATGCTCAAAAATGAAGAGATCTATAATATATTTGATACAGACAAATTCCTGAACCGCCCAGCGCTGGTTTCTGTTTCCAATACATCCGGAGCGGCGGGAATCGCCTACTGGATCAATGCCTACTATAAACTTCCGCAGGGCAGTCAGGTGGATAAAAATTCAGAACTGGTCAGCCGATTGAAAGAGTGGGTAGATAAGGAGTATGAAGAAGGTCGCGTTACAGTCTTGACAGATGACGAATTAATTGCCAAAATAGATAGTATATGTAAGGAACTGCATATAAAATTGTAGCTGGGAGGCTGACAGATAGAAAATGGGCGAATATCAGGATAATTCTCTGGGAAGCCGTGTGTTCCAGAGACTCCGCGAAGACATACTGAGCGGAAAATATAAAGAGCATGATGAACTGCGGGAGAATACACTCGGAAAAGAGCTGGGGGTAAGCCGGACACCGGTCAGAGAGGCACTCAGGCAGCTGGAGCTGGAAGGACTGGTCACGATCATACCGAACAAAGGAGCGTATGTGACCGGAATTTCATCCAAGGATATCAGAGATATCTATATCCTGCGTTCTATGCTGGAAGGGTTGTGTGCCAGATGGGCAACAGAGCATATTACGGAGGAACAGCTGGATGAGCTGGAAGAAGTGATTCTTCTATCAGAATTCCATATGAAAAAAGTAAGTGGAAATAATGCAGACCAGGTGACAGATCTGGATGGCAAATTCCATAAGATTTTGTATGAAGCATCGGACAGCCGGATTTTAAGCCATGTCCTGATGGATTTTCATAAATATGTGCAGCAGGCAAGAAGAAACTCTGTCGTTTCAGAGGAGAGAGCCAGAAAGTCGATCAGAGAGCACAAGCAGATCCTTCGTGCGATTCGAGACAACGATGCAGATCTGGCAGAGCAGCTTGCAAACGAACACATCCTGCATGTGATGCAGAATTTGAAAAAACAGGGATACGAAGAAATTTAGGAGGATACGGAACATGGAAAAAATTAAGATGACCACACCAATCGTGGAAATGGACGGGGACGAGATGACAAGAATTCTCTGGAAGATGATCAAAGAAGATCTTCTGGAGCCATACATTGACCTGAATACAGAATATTATGATCTGGGGCTGGAGCACCGCAATGAGACGAACGATCAGGTGACAGTAGATTCTGCAAATGCGACGAAAAAATATAAAGTGGCAGTCAAATGTGCGACGATCACTCCAAATGCGGCGCGTATGGAAGAGTATGATCTCAAAGAGATGTGGAAGAGTCCAAATGGTACGATCCGCGCTATTTTAGACGGAACAGTTTTCCGTGCTCCGATTGTTGTAAAAGGAATTGAGCCTTGTGTAAAAAGCTGGAAGAAGCCAATTACGATCGCAAGACATGCATATGGGGATGTGTATAAAGGATCCGAGATGAAGATTCCGGGTGCTGGAAAAGTGGAGCTGGTCTACACAGCAGAAGACGGAACGCAGACAAGAGAGCTGGTTCATGAGTTTACAGGCGCAGGAATCGTACAGGGAATGCATAATGTCAATGAGTCGATTGAAAGTTTTGCAAGAAGCTGTTTCAATTATGCACTGGACACAAAACAGGATCTCTGGTTTGCAACAAAGGATACAATTTCCAAGAAATATGACCATACATTTAAAGATATTTTCCAGGAAATCTACGATGCAGAATATGATGAGAAGTTTAAAGCAGCGGGAATCGAATATTTCTATACATTGATTGATGATGCCGTAGCGCGTGTGATGAAATCAGAGGGCGGATTTATCTGGGCATGTAAGAACTATGACGGTGATGTGATGAGCGACATGGTGTCTTCAGCATTTGGTTCTCTTGCAATGATGACATCGGTATTGGTTTCTCCGGAAGGGTATTATGAGTATGAAGCGGCACATGGTACGGTACAGCGTCATTATTACAAGCACTTAAAAGGGGAAGAGACTTCTACAAACTCTGTGGCAACGATCTTTGCATGGTCCGGAGCGCTGAGAAAACGCGGAGAGCTGGATGGAAACAAAGAATTGATGGAGTTTGCTGACAGACTGGAAAAAGCTACGATCGATACGATTGAGGCAGGAGAGATGACAAAAGATCTGGCACTGATCACAACAATTGAGAATCCGACAGTCTTAAACAGTGAAGGATTTATCAAAGCAATCGCGAAGAGATTGTAAAAGAAAATAGAAAAGTGGGGTGAAAAATCTTACATCGGATTTTTCACCCGTTTTTTATACCCCGGGTGAGAGAATGATCACGAGATAAAACAGGGCAAAAAAACAATTTTGTAAAGTATGTATTTTTTTATTATATAAAATGAAAAGATTTGTAACGTTTTAGAATGTGAGCAGTTATTAAGGTGAAAGGAGGGGGAGATGTGGAGTTCGAAAAAATATATCAGCTGTATTTTCGGGAAGTTTTTCTATATGTTCGCAGCCTGACGCCGGATGAAGTGACAGCAGAAGAAATTGCGCAGGAGACGTTTGTAAAAGCATTAAAATCTCTGAATCAATTTGACGGGAGAAAGGATATCAGAGCCTGGCTTTTTACAATTGCGAAGAATACATATTTTAGCTACTGCAGACGAAAAAAGCATGATGCAGATTGGACAGAGTATGAAAACATAGTAGATGTAGGAGTTCATTTTGCAGAAAATCTGGTGAATGAAGAAAAGGCATTTTTGATTCACAAGTTCCTTCACAATATGGAAGAACCATATAAAGAAGTGTTTAATTTGCGGGTGTTTGGAGAACTTTCTTATGAAAAAATCGGAAACATTATTTCAAAAAAGTTCCGGCTGAGCGAGAGTTACTTTTTATAGAGCGAAAAAGAAAATTGAAGAGTATATGGAGGAGCAGGGATATGAGTAAAATCAGTTGTAATGTAATACAGGATATCATGCCGCTGTATGTAGATGAAATTGTGAGTGAGGATACAAAGAAGCTGGTAGAAGAACATTTGAAGGAATGTGAAGACTGCAGAAAAGAAATGGAAAAAATGCGGGCAAAAATAATATTGCCGAATAAGAAAAAAATCAATCAGGCAGAAAAAGAACTGTTTCAGAAATTAAAACACAGATTGATCAACCGTAGGATCGCAGCAGCAATACTTGGGGCGATTCTTGTGTGCGCCCTTCTGGCAGGAGTTTATACAATTCTGGTGCTTCCGAAAGAGCCGATCCCGTTTGATCCACAGAAAATGGAAGTGGAAATAGTCGGAGAGGATGCCTATTTATCCTATGCAGGAAGTGATTCGGCAGGCTCTGTTTTTTGTAACCCTGTAACAGTGGGAGAGGGAGCAGAAAAAAGGGAAATTGCAATGGTTTATTTAAATCGAAACCTGTGGTCCACATATATACAACCTCATTTGCAAGAGCAGAACGAAGATGAGATGATCTATCTCGGAAAAGCTGCGGATATGGATATCATATACTATGGAAAGTTTGATGTGGAAAATTTTTATGAAAAAATACCGGAGATATTAAAAGAAATGACTCCTATCTGGAAGAAGTGATATTAGAAAATGAAATGGAAAGGACTCGCAGATTATTCTGCGAGTTCTTCCCATTTTTCGTACAGTTCTTCCAGTTCGGTATTGTTTGCATCTTTTTCCAATGCAAGTTCCTGACATTTGACAGAATTGGAATAGACTTCTTCCTGCGTCATCAGCTCGTCGATTTCCACATTTCGTTCTTCCAGAACAGCAATTCGGTCTTCCGTCTTTTTCAGTTCATTTTTTCGTTTTCGTTCTTTTGCCTGCAGTTCCTTTTGTTCCTGCCAGCTTAGTTTGGAGTCTGAAGGTGCCGATTCGGTGGTATTTTGAGGAACTGTCTGATCAGCAGCCGGGGTGGCGTATGCGGCGGTCAGTTCTTCTTTTTTCTCCAGATAGTAATCATAGTTTCCGATATAATTGACAAAAGTCTGGTTGACCAGTTCCAGAATCCGGGTGGCAGTCTGGTTGATAAAGTACCGGTCGTGGGATACGTACAGAACCGTGCCGGTATATTCGTTGAGTGCCTGCTCCAGAATTTCTTTGGAAGTAATATCCAGGTGGTTGGTCGGCTCGTCAAGAATCAGAAAATTGGCTTCTGAAAGCATCAGTTTTGCAAGAGAGACACGTCCTTTTTCTCCACCGCTTAAATCCCGGATCAGCTTGTAGACATCGTCTCCGGTAAACTGAAATGCTGCAAGAGTGTTTCGGATCTGCGTATTGGTGAGTGTCGGATAATCGTCGGAAATTTCGTCGAAAATAGTTTTTTCATTGTGCAGCACATGATGTTCCTGATCGTAGTATCCGATCTGAACTTTAGAACCCAGTGTAAAACTTCCGGAATCCGGTTCTACGACCTGATTGAGTATTTTCAAGAGTGTTGTTTTTCCGGTTCCATTGTCTCCGATGATCGCTACGTGCTCTCCGCGCTTGATTTCAAAGCTGATATCATGGAATAACACCTGACTGTCAAAACGTTTCCCGAGGGATTCGATACTTAAAACGTCATTTCCACTGACTTCGGAAGGTTCCAGTGTAAAGTGCATCTCTCTTGCCGCTTCTGCGGTCTTTCGACAGGTGTGATTTGGAGTGCATTTTTTCCCTGCTTTCCGCGCGTTTTGATTGATTTTCATGGTTGAAAGATGCGCCAGTTTTCATCAACCTTTA
>ENA-OQJX01000335-OQJX01000335.1-human-gut-metagenome-genome-assembly--contig:-NODE-335-length-27774-cov-2.789995_pt1 | contig 27774 bp, 36 predicted proteins | sample MGYA00242615_ERZ504782 | MGnify/ENA primary metagenome ERZ504782 (study PRJEB26092, sample SAMD00036354) | human gut metagenome | host: Homo sapiens | study: EMG produced TPA metagenomics assembly of... | reverse complement strand
CTGACAATACAGTGTATAAAGCCGCAGCCGAAAATATACAGCATGGGCAGTGCCAGCACAAACGCCGACAGGTTCAGCGTCCATTTCAGCATCAGTACCAGAAATGCACTGAGGAAAACCACAGGAAATAGGAGAACCCTTGCTACAAATTTCATATTGACACCGCCTTTCTGCTTTCAGTATATGGATAGAGCATGAGCCTGTCAATGGTGTTGCCGCCTATGTACCCCCGCAGCTCTCCAACTACGGGGAGAAATTTAGAGATCAGCCAGCCGGGAAAGGATCTGCCGACCAATCTCAATCAGTTCATCCAGCCGCTGCCGCAGGTCCTCCATGTCGGCGGCATAGACCCGACCATTTTCATTGGCGGCTTTGGCGTACTGATTCAGGTTGTTGCTGCACATCTGCAAGAGATATGCCATGCGTTGCAGGTCTTTCAAGTCGAGGTGCAGGCAATAGCCGTCCAGTGCCATCTTGCGGATATAGGCACTCAGGCTTCGGATGCCCATGCTGAGCATCTTTTCATAGATACGGTTCTTTTCTGTTTTGCTCAAGCGCAGGATGATGGTTTCATCCCGTTTTTCCCTCATCGGGCATCACCGTCCTTGTCGTAATAACTGCGGAAGGGCTTCACCGGCTCCGGCTTATCGGATTTTTCCTCCAATGCTGCCAGCACCGAGGGGCGGCGAGGGGCATCCTCCTGTTCTTCCTCGTCCTGTTCCGGCTCGTGGCTCTTTTCGTCCACATCCAACTGGGCGTTCAGCTCTGCAAGTCGTGCCGACTTCTCTGCCAATTCTTCCTCCTGTGGGAAGGGCTTTTCCACTTCGATTTGCGCCGCTGCCTGCTGCTGATGCAGGGTGTCCAGTTCGTTTTCTGCGGCGGTGATGCGCTCTGGGAAGTTGTTCAGGGAGTTGTCCAGACGGATAATGTTGCCCAGAGGGTCGGTGCCCAAGGGTACCGTGTACTTCCGCTGCCCCTTCAAAAGTGCCTGATACTCGCTGCGGAAGGTATCGAACCGCAGGGACAGTTCAAAGCCCCGGTAGCTGCCGATGACTTTTTCCTCGGCATTGGGCAGTTCGGAGCAGGCAAGCACCAGACGCTCACCGGCGGTCTTTTTCTCGTCGTAGGCAACGCCCTTGATGACCATGCCGCAGAACTCTTCTTTGCCCTGCGGGTGGGTGGCGGCAAGCTGTGCATCCGCTTTCAGCCCGGCGATGTGGGCGTTCGCTTCCTGAATGTCAGCCGGGAATTTTGTCAGCAGCTTGTCTTGCAGACGGAATTTCTGGCTCTGGTGGTCGGCTTTCAGAACCTTGAGTTTTGCGACCTGCACATCCAAATCCATCTTCTCCTTGATGAGCGGATTTCCGGCGCACAGTGCCTTGATCTCCGCATAAGAAAGTGCCTGCTCGTCCACATCCTCGCAGGAGCGAACCGGAGATTTGCTGGTCATAATCTGCGAAATAAACCGCTGTTTATTCTCAAGGGTCTGAAACAAGTACGAGTCAAATGTCCCTTCCGTGACGTAATTGAACACCTTGACTTCCTTATTCATATTGCCCTGCCGAATGATGCGTCCGTTGCGCTGGGTCATGTCGCTGGGCTTCCAGCCAACATCCAGATGATGCACCGCCACAAGCCGGGACTGCACGTTGGTGCCTGCTCCCATTTTTGCAGTGCTTCCGAGCAAAACTCGCACATCGCCGGAGCGCACTTTGGAGAACAATGCCGCCTTTTTGGCTTCGGTGTCGGCGTTGTGGATAAACTCGATCTCGTTTTCCGGCACACCGGCAACGACCAGCTTTTTGCGAATATCATCGTACACGTTAAAGTTGCCGTCGTTTTTCGGAGTGGAGAGGTCGCAGAACAAAAGCTGGGTCAGCTTCTGATCTTTGCCCTCCTCCCAGATCTTCAACACGTTCTGCACACAGACGTTCAATTTGCTGTTGGGGTCGTCCGGCAGCATGGGGTTCATCAAGCGCACATCCAAGCCGATCTTTCTGCCGTCGTTGGTGACACAGAGCATATTGTCCACGGACGCATCCACGGTGCCGGAGTGGATATCTGCGGCACGTTTGCTCAGTTCCTGCACCATTTCCTTTTGAATTTCGGACGGCTTTGCCACCACGGTTTCAAACTTTGCGACCGGCACCGGCAGATGAAGCTGGTCGCTAGTTTTAATGTCCGCAACCTCCTTGAACATGGACATCAACTCCGGGAGGTTGAAAAACTTGGCGAACCGGGTGCGGGCACGGTAGCCGGTACCCTCGGGGTCGAGTTTGTCAAGATACTTTTTGTGGATTTTCTAAATTAAACGATTTGTCCGTAAAGAAGCCGCCCAAAACCTCGTGCTTGCAGATGTCCTGAAACACCGTATTCAAAGGCTTTTTGGCACTTTCGGACTGCTTTACATTTACGATGAATGTTGTCTTTCCAATTCGCTGTGAATAAGAATATTTCTGTTCTTTCATATAGTCCGTTCCTCTCTTTCATAAAATTTGATTGCTGGGCATTCACATTAGAACACCTAGTAACCGCAGATTTTCAATATATCAAGAAGTCATTAAGTCGTGAGTATAATGGAAAAGGTTATCTTTCCATACCACGCTTACTCCTGCGAGCCTTGATACGCTCCTGCCTTTCTTTTTCCCTTGCTTCTTTTTCGGCTCGTTCCTGTGCTTCCTTAAAAGAAAAAAGTTGCTTCACTTTTTCGGTAAAAAGTTTAGCAACTTCAGGAAAATGCTCCAATGCTTGAAGAAAAGGTCTGCACTTTTCTTTCAGCTCGTTGTATTTAGTTTTCATTCTTTCAAGTGCGTTTGCACAGTCAAAATATTTCTGTCGGTAATAATTGGCACTCTGTTTTAATTCATTGATTTCCGCACGACTTGTAATGCCCTCTTTGGCAAGGGCGGTCAGTTGGGAATAATCCTCTTTGGAGATTGCCATTTTACCCGTGATTGTTTTCTGCCCCATACTGTCAATCTCGTTATAGGTTTTGGAAACATTATGGGCAGGTTCATATTTTATTTGTTCACGCTGAATATGCTTCTGTAACTGCTCCAAGCGTTCTTTGTCCTGCTTGATTTGATATTGCAGGGAAGTCAAATGCTCTGCGGTACTTCCGTATCCGCCACGCTGAAAGCCTTTGAAACCTCTTTCTGTCATATGATTGAACAACTCATCTTGCAGAATACTGTATGAAGCTCGGAACATCGGCTTTCCGTTTTTTCTGAGAAGCGGATTGCCTTTTTCATCGGTCAGTGGAATATCCGATTTCCATTTCTTTGAATGGCTAATTTGATGAACAACTTCCTTAACCGTTCCTCGCAGTTTTTCATCTTTGCAACGCTTACTCCATAGGATTTCTTTTTCCACCACAGGCAGAACCATAGCGTGAAGATGATAGTGATAAACCTCTTTTCCAAGTTCCTCGGTTGCCGCTACATTGATTTCATCAGCGTGCATTACAGCCGATATAACATTGTCAGCACCGAATTTTTCCTCGATGAAATGATAGGCTTCTTCATAAAACTGCTTTGCATACTCATAACCGCCGTTACGCTCGAAGTACATCGTATTCACATCAATCACAATCTCGTTAAAGAGTGTAGCGTCTTTCCTCAATCCACGAAGCGACACCAGACCGTCGTTTTCCATTTGCTTTAACTGTTCCATATAAGTCTGAGCAAAAGGCTTTTTGAAATGCACATTAAAAGGTATGCGTTCCTCAATGACATTCATATTTTCGTAGGTTTCATTTTTGCGTTCGTTATGCCTTTCCGCCTTGCTCACATCAGAAGCGGAATACTTTTTTACCCTTGCACAACTCATATCCGCCTTGTTTTCTTTCGCCATTTTCGTTCTCCTTTCTCGGCAGGGCGAAGCCGTTACACAACATTCTTTGAATGTGTGTAACCCACTATGACACTTTCAGACTTCGTCTGCAAAGATGTCGTGGGCAAGGGTGTTCCCCCTTGACCTCCTTTGATACCTCAATCATAAAAACAGACTGTCCTATCAGCAGACAGCCTGCATTTATTCTCTCGGTATATCGCCCATCGGTAAAGACCAGTACCACAGAAAACCTTTCTTTCGGGAGATAACTCCTGCGTTCTTCTTTGCCTTTTTGATGGTCGATTTTCTGAACCCTGCGGCTTCAAGTTTTTCTTCACAATCCGAAGAAAGCATTTCTCCGTCTTTCAGCATTTCCATCAGAAATGCTTTCGCCTTGACTTCCTTATCATTTGGTCTGCCGATTTTCGGTACAAGGGACTGGAACGCTTCTGCCGCTGTCATTTCCATTTCGGAAATGAAGTCCACACCTTTCTCCGACACCTCAAACAGAATGGCAGAGCCTGTTGGGGCAAGGTTGGATTTTACCTGCACCAAATATCTTTCCGTAGGTACTTCCTTGTTCGGTGTGCGTGTGATTGCAAGAATACTTCTTGCAGCACCCGCAATGTCAATCGAACCGTTGGTACGGTACAGAGGATTGGTATCCCTCATCTTGTTCATATGAGCGATAATCACAATCGCACAGCCTGTATCTTTCGCAACCGCTATCAGATGATTAAACTCGGCTCTTGTTTCGTTGGCATTGTTCATCGAACAACTTTCTCCGATATAGGAACTCATCGGGTCAAGAATTAAAAGTTTTGCGTGGTACATCTCAATCGCTTCACGAATACGGTTATCCCCAAAGGACAAAGATTTTTCATCTTCCTTGATGAAGATGAGGTTTTCTCCGTTCCCACCAGCCGAATTGAAGCGAGGGACTACCGTATCATCGGCGTCATCTTCCGTTGTCTGATAGATGATAGTCATAGGCTCGTTTTCTTCCGTTTCGGTAAAGGGCAGAGGTTCGCCCTTTGAGAGCAGGGCGCAATGGAAAGCATTAGCTTGCTTTTTCCATCGCCGGGATCGCCCTGCAACAGCGTAACCTTGCCAACCGGAATATATGGATACCATAGCCATTTCACTTCTTTCGGCTCGATTTCACTCGCCTTGACAACTTCAAGAGGCACGCTGACAGTCATTTCATTTTCAATCATTTTTCTTTGTTCTCCTTTTCGATAAATATTTCGGGCAAAGCACCACAATACAGCGGAAACTCTGCTTACAGTCATTCCTGCATTTTCTGTAAAGCTCGTTGTAGGTAATGCGGTTTCTGTCATTCAGAAACAATGCCCATTCTTTTTTCCGTTTTTTGCTCATTCTTGGCATATCAATCCACCTTTCTGTCTGAAAATAAAAACCACAGGAAAGATACATTAAGCTTTGTTTGTGTCATTTTTCGGGGCGAAAAACGGGGTAAATATCCCTTTCTAAGCCTTTCAAAAAATCACATAAGATATTTGCACTAACCTGTGGTTATGTATTGAATTGTGGGTTTTGGGTAACAAAAAACACCGTATTGCTACGATGTTTTTTGTTGTTCATATTCTATTTTTGATACTGATAAACTGGAATTTATAGTCCTCTCAAAACCAATTTGCTTTTTCTTCTCGAAATACGGGAATATCACTATCTCGATATGGATTGTAATTATGAATATTGCAACCAAACTCTTTTAATGATTTTATTTTGTTATCCTGTGTCCATACAATTAAAGATATTCCGTCAAATTCTTCAACATTTCCATTATTTCATTTGTTTTTAAAATACCACTCCACGATTGTTTGATTGCCTTGATGAAAAAATTGCTTAATCTCCCAGACAAGAACACTTCCACGTGTATTCCATTCGTCAAACCAGTGCTTTACCGTTTTGCGGTTTTCATATTTAGGACTCCAACTCTCAGTATATACAACATCATCTGTGAAAATATTGTCAATTCCTAAATCTGCTTTCTTAATCCACATATCAAACCATAATCGGATAATTTTTTTCTCTCTCGTTCATAAAGCACCTCCACAACTTCCGATTTGTCGCTCATAAGCAAAAGCATTATACCACATCTTTACGAATTTTTCTACCACTTCGACTATACTCACGACTTAATGACTTCTTGAATACTTGCCGAAAAGAAAAACTGACCATCGACTGACAGCAGTTTTCTTTCGGTTGGTACTCCGTTAGGAATACACAATGTCATTCAATACAATCTCGTCTGCACAGGCTCGAATGTTATTCATCTTTCCAACCCAGCGGAGCATATCCCTTGCTTTCAGTTCTTCTGTTACACCTTGCTTTCTTGCCATTTCCTTTATCAGATATTCCGCCATATCACGAGCCGAAGTATCGATTTCAGCAAGGTGTTCATATAACTTTCCGCTTGTCAGCAGAGTGTAATACATAAGCCGCTTATGTTCTCTCAAATATCGTTCTCGTAACCGCCCATATTTTGAAAGCGTGGGACTTTCCTCTACTGTCAAGCAGGGATAGTAGTAATCTCCGATGAGTTCGTATCTGATACCTGTTCTTTCGTCTGTAATAAATCTTTGCATAAAGTTTTCTCCTTTTGCTTCTTGTGGTAAAACTCCAAGGTTTTCTTATTGTGATTTATCTTTTTACATTCCTCGGAGCAGAATTTCTGCTGACTGTGTGTAGGCCAGTAGCACTGCCACACACAGCACATACACGCTGACGATAATAGTGATCGCCTTTTTCCGCTTCTCTGTCGGCTTTCGTTTTATCCTGCCTTGCTTGATAGCAACACTTCTTTGAGCAGAAAACCTGTCGGTTGCTTGTAGGGGTAAACTCTGTCTGACAATGGGGACATACCTTTGTTTTGACGATTTCGCCACCGTTTTCAGCAAGTTTTTTCGCCTTTCGCTTCTCTCGATAGGCTTTTTCACGCTGACGCTGTTTCTCCAATCGCTTCTTTTCTTCCTGTTCTTCCTGCTCTTTTATCTCGGCAAGTTCTTTCTCGGTGTAGGCAATATCGACCTGTCCGACATAATTGAAATAAATGTCAACCTTTTGCGTTCTTGCTTTACCTACACCCTCGGATTCATACACCACAATCTTGTCAATGAGTTCGGTAAACATCAAATCGGAAACTTCCGTAGGATTTTTATACTTTCGTATCAGCGAAACAAAATGCTGAATATCCATAGTGCTGCCTTTTTCTGCGGAAAGTTCCTCTTTCATCGTTTCCATTTTCGTTTCTAACTCTGCCTGCTCATCATCATACTGTTTCATCAGTTGCTTATACTGTCTTTCGGGAAGTAACCCCGACATAAGATTTTCATACAAGCCACGAACAAGCGTGGAAAGTTCGTCATAGCGTTTCTGATAGCGTTGCAGTTCCGATTGATTGTGCTTCGGCTTTTCCTCTTGCTTGTCTTTCCAAAGGGATTGCAGTTCCAAAGCAAAGGCTTTTTCGTCATTCAGAACGAATTTTGAAAAACGTTTAACTGCTGATAATATCAAGGCTTCAACATTATCAGCACTAATCGTATGGGAAGTACAGGAATTAACCCTGCTTGCATACCCGCCGCAACGGTAAGAATACTGAACAGAACCGTCTTTCTTGCTGTAATGCGTTTGCAAAGTCATTCTCCTGCCACAGTCGGCACAATATAGATAACCGCTCAATCGGTTGCTGTGCGTTCCTCTTGTCGCAGCTCTGTTCGCTCGTTTCTTTCGCTTCTGAACGCTGTCCCAAAGTTCCTGCGATATGATAGGCTCGTGGGTATTATAAAACACATACTGCTCATCTTCATCGGTAGTCTTTCTCTTATGCAGTTTGAAATTGGTGCTGACCGACTTTCTCAAAACAGTATGCCCAAGATATTCCTGCCTGCTTAAAATCGTTCTAATGGCAGATATGCCCCAAATATAAGGGTCTGCAAACTTAATCCCGTTGTACTGTTCTGGGTGATATTCCTTTGCATATGCGGCAGGAATTAAAACCTTTTCTTCGGTCAGTATTTCCGCTATGGCTCGTGGACTTTTGCCCTCGTTGGCAAGCAGAAAGATACGCTTTACCACCTCAGAAGCCACAGGGTCAACAACAAGCGTCTGCTTATCGTTCGGCAGTCGGTTATACCCATAAGGGATTGAACCGCTACAACGCTTTCCATCTTTCATTCGTGCATCAAATACAGCCTTGATTTTATTGCTCGTGTCTTTGGCATAAAATTCGTTCATAATATTCAAAAACGGAGCAAAGTCATTATCCGAAGCATTGTTGCTGTCAATGCTGTTGTTGATTGCAAGAAAACGAACATCCTTTTGCGGAAACAGAATTTCCGTATAAAATCCGACTTGCAGATAGTTTCGCCCCAATCGGCTCATATCCTTAACAATCAATGTTCCGACATTGCCTGCTTCAATTTCCTTAATCAACGCTTGAAAGCCGGGGCGATTGAAATTTACACCCGAAAACCATCATCAGTAAAATGACGGATATTTTCAAAACCGTTTTTTCGGGCGTAATCTTCCAAGTATTTCTTTTGGTTAGTTATTGAATTTGACTTCGCCATAAGGTCATCATCTCTCGACAAACGCTCGTAAAGTGCCGTAATTCTTGAAGTCCTTGACATTCTTTTTACCTCCTTCCGTATGTATTTTTTTATTTAGGACAGTTAAATTCATCGTCCTATAAAAGTATAGCCCTCCGGGGCAAGCTCAATGGCCGTGGTCGTCTCACCAAAGGTGGATGCCCAGCAGTCGAAATGGGTGAGATTCTTTTTCTGCAGCGTGCCATACTGCAAATAGCGCATAACCGTGTACAGTTCCGTCATAGAGTTGCTCACGGGCGTACCCGTGGCGAACACCACGCCACGCCCGCCGGTGATCTCGTCCAGATAGCGGCACTTGCCGAACATATCGCTGGATTTCTGCGCTTCGCTGGTGGATAATCCTGCGACATTCCGCATTTTTGTGGTCAAAAAGAGGTTCTTGTAAAAATGGCTCTCGTCCACAAAAAGCCTGTCAACGCCCAGTTGTTCAAAGGTAATTACATCGTCTTTACGCTCATCGGAGCGCAGTTTTTCCAGCTTGGTTTCCAGCGTTTTCCGGGTCTTTTCCATCTGCTTGATGGAGAAATTCTCACCGGCGTGGACTTTCAGTTCGTTAATGGCGGCAAGGGTCTCGTAGATCTGCTCCTGAATGATGCGCTCCTGCCGCTCAAAGGACAGCGGAATGCGCTCAAACTGCGAATGGCCAATGATGACGGCATCGTAGTCCCCGGTGGCGATGCGGGCACAGAATTTTTTGCGGTTGGCAGTCTCAAAGTCCTTGCGCCGTGCTACCAGCAGCTTGGCATTGGGGTAGAGGTTCAGGAACTCGCTTGCCCACTGCTCCGTCAGGTGATTGGGCACCACAAACAGCGATTTCTGGCACAGCCCCAGCCGTTTTGCTTCCATAGCGGATGCCGCCATTTCGTAGGTTTTGCCTGCGCCAACTTCGTGCGCAAGCAGCGTATTACCGCCATAAAGCACATGAGCGATGGCATTTCGCTGGTGTTCCCGGAGGGTGATTTCCGGGTTCATGCCGACAAAATGGATGTGGGAACCGTCATACTCACGGGGTCTGGTGCTGTTGAACAACTCATTGTACTGTTTCACCAGCGCAATGCGCCGCTGGGGGTCTTGCCAGACCCAGTTGGCAAAAGCGTCCTTGATGACCTGCTGTTTTTGCTGTGCCAGCATGGTTTCCCGCTTGTTCAGCACACGCTTGGGCTTGCCCTCGGCATCCTCGATCGTGTCATAGATGCGGACATCTTTCAGGTTCAGGGTCTCCTCCAGAATCTTGTAGGCATTGGCACGGGATGTGCCGTAGGTCTCGGAGGAGATAATATCGCCCCGCCCGGTGGCGGTCTTGCCCTCCACACGCCATTCTGCGGTATAAGGAGAATACCTCACTTTGACTGCATGGCGCAGATAGTAGGGGATCTGGAACGTCTCGGTCATAAACTTCTGAATAATGTCCGGGTTCAGCCATGTTGCGCCCAACCGCACATCAATTTCTGAGGCTTCCAGTTCTCTGGGCTGCGCCTTGGTCAGCGCATCCACATTGACCACAAACTCCGGGTTCGTTTCGGCGGCGAACTGCGCCATTCGCAGCTTTGCCCGGACATCGCCGGACAGGTACTCGTCTGCCATCTGCCAGCCGGCTTCCGGGTCAGTGGGGTCGGCGGCAGGGTCCTTGAAGATCACACCGGACAGTTCAGTGGTAATGCGCCCATATTCGCCGGGGGTGCCCAGCAGTTCTGCCATATAGGGCAAGTCCACTTTGCCATGCTCACCAATAGATACCGCCAACGCTTCGCTGGGGGTATCCACGCTGGTGACGGTGCGCTCCGGGCGAATCGTCCGTTTCGTGAACATCGGCGCCTTGCTCTTGAGCTGCCCCTGCTCGTCCAGATTTTCCAGCGAGCACAGCAGATAATACGAGGAATCCTGCTCAAACAGCCGCCCGTTTTTGCGGTCGTTCAGCAAGCCATACTTTGCGGTAAAGGCATCGTAGGCGGCGTTCAAACGCTCCTGTGTTGCCTTGATATCCTCGTCCGGGTAGTCGTTCAACTGCTGGTCAATCAGTTCGTTGACGATCTGCCGCAGCTCTACCATGCCGGTGACACGCCCCTTGGCGGTGTCGGACAGTTCCACCTGTGTCATCACGGAATTTTCCCGGTAGAACACTTCGCCGTCCACCACGGTGTAGCTGAAATTCTTCACGTCCGGGTCGGCAGGCAGGGTGCGCCGGGTGGTTTCTTCCTCGGCAATGTCGGGGGCATCTACCTCGGCGGTAGTATACTGTCCTTCGATGTGCTGCACCGCCTCAGCAAGCTGGTCGGCAAGGCTGGTGCCTCAATGGGGGCAACGGTCAATTCCTCTCGTCCATACTGGGTGCTTTCGGTGGAGAGTACGCCCAGAATCATCTCCGGGTGGTCTGCGAAATACTGGTTGATGGCAAAGCCATCCTCGGTCTTGCCCAACTGCACCCATGCAGGTTCGATGTCCGCAGGGCGGTCACGCTTCTGCAAAAAGATAATATCGCTGACAACATCCGTGCCTGCATTTGCCTTAAACGCATTGTCGGGCAGACGGATAGCCCCCAACAGGTCAGCACGCTCTGCCATGTGCTTGCGGGCAGTGCTGTCCTTGCTGTCCATGGTGTAGCGGCTGGTCAAAAAGGCAATTACGCCGCCCGGTCTGATCTGGTCAATGGCTTTCGCAAAGAAATAATTGTGGATACTAAATCCCAGCTTGTTGTACGCCTTATCGTTGACTCTGTATTGACCAAAGGGCACGTTGCCGACAGCGAGGTCATAAAAATCACGGCGGTCGGTGGTCTCAAAGCCAGCAACAGTAATGTCAGCCTGCGGGTACAGTTTTTTCGCAATGCGCCCGGTGATGCTGTCCAGTTCCACGCCGTACAGTCGGCTGTCCTGCATGGTGTCCGGCAGCATTCCAAAGAAGTTGCCCACGCCCATACTAGGTTCCAGAATATTACCGCTGCGAAAACCCATGCGCCCCACGGCATCGTAGATACTACGGATGACGGTAGGGCTGGTATAGTGGGCGTTCAGGGTGCTGGAACGGGCGGCGGCGTATTCGTCCTCGGAAAGCAGTCCTTTCAGTTCGGCGTATTCCTTTGCCCAATTGTCTTTGCCGGGGTCAAAAGCATCCGCCAGACCGCCCCAGCCCACATACTGGGAAAGGACCTGCTGCTCCTCGGCGGTGGCACCACGGTGCTCCTCTTCCAGTTTGAACAGGGTGCGGATGGCTTCAACGTTCCGCGCGTACTTCTGCTTAGAACCTCCGATACCCAAATCATCATCCGTGATGTGGAAGTTTCCGGCAGGCTCCAGCATAGGTTCAGCATTCAGGGCTTCATCCAAGGCTGCGGCATCCGGGAAGGTCTGCACTTTTCCGTCCATCACGGCAGAGATGGGCAGTTCGTCCAGTTCTTCGTCCGTCAGCTCCGGCATGACCTGCCGCAGACCGTCCTCGAATTGTTGCTTATTGATTACTTCGTTATCCCACGACTGTCCCTGTGCGCTGGTGTCAATGCGAACATCCGTTTCGCCTACATAGCCGATTTTGCCTTCGATGGTTCGGGTGGGAAGGTCAACAACAACTTCGTCACCGACCTTGTAATCAACGGCCTTTTCGGGAGCAGCGTCAAGGGCCTCGTCCTGCTGTTCGTACAATTCCCGGACAACAGATAGCGGTTCTTCCCGAAAAATTGGCATCCGCAGGTCGGCCAGTGCCATATCCTGCAAGGAAACCTTGCCCTTATCAAAATCCACTCCGTCAATCCGAAATTTCCGGCCATCCATATTGATGATGGAGCCGATGGGCAGATAGTCCTCTTTGTGCAGATGTTTAGTCTGGTGATGAGTCCCATCTTCGTCCAATCCAGCAAGGTAAACATCGTTGCCCGCAGACCACAATTCTTTTGACTTTCTTGCCCATAAGCTAGGTGGAAAGCCTGTGACCTGAACTTCGCCCAGTGCTGTTTCTCTCGTAAACAAAGCACTGTTGAGAACTTTTGCGACCTTGGCAGCATCTTCTCCATAGAACATAAAATTGCCGCCAGCTTCAAATCCAACCAGAGTATCCGGGTGCTGCGCCTTTAATGCAGTGTATTCGGCTGCACTGGCGGCGTTCAGTTCAAGGGGAAAGTCGATGGCTCTTCTTTCTTTGTCCGACAGGTAGCGGTCAGACTGAATCATCAGGTCGATATACTTTTCAACCCGATCCCAGCGGAGGAGCGTTTTCCGATGGTCGGGATAATGCTCAAACGTCAGCCCCTTGCTGTCATGGTCAAGCCAACCACTGCTTCCGTCCAGATAAGTGTGCGAGGAACCACCGGGGCCGTATGGTGCGTATTCTTTGGCGAGAGCTTTTGCCCGGAGCTTTCGGTCAGGCTGCATCTGATAAATTTGCCATATCCGAAGTTTGCTATCTTCAAAATTGGAACCTCTGCGCAGCGCATTTTCAATCTCGGCCTGAGACAAAACAAAAGCGGAGGGCGATTTTTCGCTCTCCGCTTGGTCGATGGATTCAATTTGTTCGGCTTCGGTGGGAATAGCCACATCGAAGAAACTTAGCTGTAAATCAGCTCGTTCATCACCAGTTCCTCGGCCTGTGCTTTCAGGCTGTTCATGTGCTGCACCCACTCCATCTGATGCCGCTCTTTGTTCGGAGCCGGGTTCTGCTTCAGCAGTTCCTGTATGGTCTGCTGCATCCGGCTCTCTGCGGTCTGTTCCACTTCCAACAGGTGCGGATGCAGAGTCCCCGACAGGAGCATCGAATTGTACAGCACCGGGCGATGCTCCATCAGATAAGTCCGGCGCAATCTGCCGTATTTGCCCAGTGCTTTCTCCTGCTGGGGCAGGGTCAGGTTCGGGAGCTGGTAGTCCCCGACGGTCGAGTAGGTCACGTTCCTGCTGTTCATATTCATACTGGCTCCTTTCTACATTGCGGCGGCGGATTGTCGTTTTTACGGTTCGTTCGATGTTGCGCAGCACATCCCGGCTGCATTCGCTGACTGCGGTGCCCAGCGCATACACGGCGGCAGGCGTGGAAAAAGAGAAGATGGCCTGAAAATCGTCACGGTCAAAATGACCGTCCGGCTCAAGGCCGCAGCGTTCCAGAACCGTATACAGGATGCTGATTGCGGCGGCAGATTTGAACTGGAACTCCTGTCCGGCTTCATCATAATCTATCAGGAACGAACCGTCAACGATGTCGAGAATGTCGCCGCTGTTGTTGTCCCAATAGGAATCCACCAGCTTGCCCGTCAGGTCAGAAATCTGCTGGCTGAGCCTTTCATGGTAAACGCCGTACTCTCTGGCAATCATTTCCGACACAGGCTGCATCAGATCGGGGCCGAGCTGCCACACCTCCGGGTCACGGGAATTGCGGCGCACCCCGGTGTCGCTCACATCAAAGACATAGTGCAGACGCGGCACACTGCTGGACTGGTCTAACAGTGCGATGCCCTTGGAGCCGCGCCGGACATAGCGGTTCATGCGATTGTTCCAGATGTCGAAGCTGGCGCAGGCAGTGGCATCAGCCGCTGGGCGTAGATCATGAGCTGGTCTGCAAAGGGGTACTTGTACAGCCGGGATGCAGTGGTCAAATAGTCCGTCCAGCTTTCCCAGTACCGGGTCAGACCATTCGCCGTGCGCTGGGCAAGGGCGAGATATTCTTCGGTTTTGCTTGGCATAGCGTTCCTCCCTTCAATCTCGTTGTAAACAAAAAAGCGAGCGGCCTTTTCAGGTCACTCGCTTATGGAATCTATGGTAGTTTATAGCATGAATGGAAGCATTCTATCAAGCCCACTTTTTGCGGGTTATGAAAAAATTTCGGAACAATGCCCTATGACATTATCCCAGTTGACAACCATCGACAAACTGAAAGTCGTCATCGTATTCCTGTTATATAAGGTTGATCGTCGTTTCATCAAAATTCTTAATACTGAACATTGTGCACCACTCTACATCATCCCGAACCGGCTCAAAGTGCAGTGCTGAGCAAGCAGCATAAAGCCTGCCTTGTGATTTTTCTCCAGTCATAATCACTGTTGGTCCGTCAGCTCCACCGATAATGCCTACGCAAGCATTATTTTGGGTTTCCGGCGTGAAGGAGTCTCCCTCCACAGCAATTTCCATAGGCTTATCTCCATCGCAGCAATCACAAATCGAGATATCTTCCTCCGATTCAGGGAAAAGCGTATAACGCATGACGGTAAAATGTGTCGGATAAACCCAGCGGTCAGAACCGAAACACTTTTGAGGAATTGTTTGTTGCTCTATTTCCTGCACGGTCAATGTATAGTTTGTTCCGCTGACCGGATGGAGGAAAGAAAACGAATCACCGGGAGCGTGTGTCTGGAAATGTGGTCCCGGCACACGGCATGGCCGTTGCTCCATCGTAAGGGAGAGGGATTTTATTTCAGGACGGCGTTTGCTTGTCCACGGAAATGCCGCCCGAAAAATCATCCACCCATAGGATGTATCCAAATCATAGTGTTCCAATGCCCACTTTGCTTCCGCTTCATTGATCATCCCGTCTGGCAAACATGGATTAAAGACCACCGAGCAACCGTGGGAGGTCAGCATTGTTTTCCCGTTCAATTCCAAACGAGGAATAAAGTCAAGACAAAGTGGATTTTCTAAATCTATTTGCAGTTGCTGCTCCTGCGTGAAGTATTCACAAGAGTCGTTTTCGGGGTGTAAATCCCATTTAGTCATGAACTTGCGAATGTCTTCCTCCGGGGTACGCATACAAAAGTCCACAACGAACCCCTTGCTGCACGAATACGCCGCAGGAATGATCCAATGATGCCCGGCCCATTCAAATTGCTGATTCAAGGGACTTCTGTTCCGGCACGTTCTTTTCCCGAATGTCCCCAGAAGTTTCCCTCAAAGTAGACTTTCCACTCCGGGATAGCTGGTTTTGCGTTCTGGTCCACAACATCGTAATATTCTTTGGTGTACTTGATTTTGCTGTAATCAAAAGATGCCTGAAGCTCTTTGATATATGCCCATGGCCGCTCCATTGGCATCAGCTTTAATTTCGTAGCGACAAGCGCAAGGGTTTCCTGCTGCTCCTGCGTGGGAGGGTTGTCCTGTAAGAAGGTTTCAAATTGTGCCTTATCCCACATCCATGCCTGCTCCAATGCTGCCACATCGCCGCAGGCAAGCAGTAGCCGCAGAAAATCAGCGAAATTTTTTGCCAACGGATGAACATAGTTTGGAAATGTGTTCGCCGGGCTGACAGCAAAAACCATACCGCCAAAGCCACGAACAAAACAGAAGTGGATTCCATCCACACCGGTCCAACCAAATACAGACGCACCCTTTGGTGTGCAAAAATACGGTTCGTTATCTGTACGGCGTTCTACGCCTAAGGATGAAAGATCAATGTCAGTCTGTAATAATTTCTGAAATGTTTTGTCCATCGGCTGATCCTCTTAAACAGGAAGTTGGCAATTTCCTATACCTATGATTTCTTATCAAAGAGTTTGCATCATTTCAAGGATAATGCCATCCGGGTCTCTGAAATAAAAAGCTCGGCTCTCCCCAAATCCATTTGCTCTAAAGTCGAAATACTGCGGTTCAGATAAGCACTCAACATGGTTTTCGATAAGGGTTTTATAGACAGAATCAATGTCATCCGTATAGAAACATACTTCCGAGATGGATGTCGTAAACAAATCTGATTGTTCTTTATGGATCTCGCTATCTACGAACTGAATCAGCTCGACCGGTGGCGTTTCAATAGCCTTAGAACCGTTCAAATAAGCGACCCTTGCTTTGCAATTCGACTTGCGAAACATTTTATCGGTTTCTTTGCCTTCCATAAAAATCTCTCCTTGAAACGCAAGTCCAAGGATGTCTCTGTAGAAAGCAACCGAGCGATCCAAGTCAGAAACGGTCAATCCAACATGATAAATTCTTCCAATCATATTTTTATAGCCTCCTGAGAAAATTCCGAGTTGTCGAGTTCAGTATACCACACCAAATGGCATTGTAAAAGAGAATATGTATGCCGCCCGCAGGCGGCAAAAGTCAGTCGAGCGGAAATTCCAACTCGGCAAACTCTGCATCGGTCACCAGTTTCAGCTTTTCGATAACGCCCTCCGACAGTTCTCGCAGGGCGGTTTCATCCGGCATCAGGTAGCACTGCATGAGCCGCAGTTCGTGGATAAGCTAGCCGGGTGCCGGAGTTGTAGAGCATCATCAGCATGAGTTCCTCGTGGTTAAAGTTCATGTCCATCCCTCGCTTTCCGGCAGACAGTGGGATTGCACTCCGGGGCATCGCACTTTTCCCTGAGATTCATCAGCACCGAAGGACGTTCCGGCTTTGTATCCAGAAACCCCGGCAGTTCCTTGAAGCCGATGCTGTCCACATAATGCACAGACACCTCGCCATTGCGTTTGAGTGCGATCACATCGCTGACCGACAGGCTGTGCCCCTCAAAATCCTGCGGACGGGAGAGGTTGAACATCTGAAATAGTTCTTCCAGAACCTCGTTGTCTGGCACATCCTGCCACATGGCGGGCAGGTCAGCATAGTAGGTGACCTCGTAATGCTCCGGGTCGGGCGTTTTGCCTCGACGATTCAACTCCCGCATAGAAGCAAATCTTTCATCAAGGATTTTTTCGTCATGCCGCAGCTGCATCACCATATAAACATCGCACCCTGCGTTCAGAAACTTCTGCGGGATGTCCGTCATGGGTTCACCGTCAAAATTCTGGTTCCATTTTTGCTGCATCGTCCACCTCACAGTTCTGGCGCAGACCGTGCAGAGGATTTTGGCGCAGACGTATCACTTGCCAGTTCTGCCAGCTTTTCCAGTGTGGAAGGGCGGTGGTCTGCGCTCAGTTCCTCAGCTTCCGCAACTTTATCCATGACGGCATCGTAGTCCTGCAACAGCCGCCGCCCCTTTTCCAAGTGGTGCGCTTCCAAAATCTGCTCACGAGCTTCCTGAATGGTCAGTTCCGGGGCATCCAGCTGCCCACCGTCCATTACGGAATAATCACTGTGGTAAATAGTGTAGTCCCAGCCGTCCTCACAGGACTGGATAGCAAGATAGCCCTTGCCGCCCAGTTCCCATGCAGCCTGCTCGTCCTGTGTCTGAATTTCGGGATAGAAGTCTGCATGGTTTCGTTCCATGACCTCGGCAAACTGGCAGATGTGGAACACATTGCCCAGACCGCCCATGTCAAAGTGGTAATCATCCAGATGTTCCACCCGTGCTGTAAAACTGCGCCCATCCGGGTAATCCACCTGAATCACGCCGCCATCTGGAATGCGATAGAGGTCATCATAGTGGCTGTTGATGAGACGAATATCCTTCGGCAGCGTTTCAGGCTCCCAGATGCGCCGTCTGCCGATACCAGCTTGCGGGATGTTTTCGAGGATCTTTACGCTTTCCTGTTGGATGACCTTGCGGTCATCGTCCGAAAGTTCAAACAGATACCAGTTCCGGGCGGCAGAAATGGCGTTCCTGCCATCGGGCGGCAGGTTCTTTTCCGAGATCTGCCCGCTTTCCAGCGGCTCACCAGTTACCTTGTTGTAGGTGGCAAAGCCGACGCCTGCGCCATTTTCCCGGAGGTGGAGATAGCGTTCATCGTTGATAAGGTAAACCGCTTCTTTTTTCTGCTCCATCAGCACCCACCTTCAAATTCCAGAGAAAACCTGCTTCGGCCATCGGCCTCACAGGACAGCAGCACGGTGGCATTGTAGGTCTTGCCCTTGGCGCTCTTGCAGTCCTTCAGCCGGACACGGCCATCCCGCAGCAGCTTGTCCGCCACATGGGAATCCAGTCGCTTACCCAGACGCTTGAAGAACGCATTGTCCTTCCACAGCACGAAACGGCACTCCCTGTTCTCACAGAACCAGCCCTTTTCACGCTCCACAACATTTGCACCGCAGTTCGGACAGACACCAATGATTTTGTTTTTCATAAGCGCATTTACTCCTTTTTTCATTTCCGTATTCTTTACCAGTTCGGTAATCATCGTATTGATCTCAGTCATAAATTCACTCGGCTCCATTTCGCTACGTTCGATTTGTAGCAATTTCGCTTCCCAGTCAGCCGTCATATCCGCAGACTGAATCTCTTCGGGCATTACGGTAATGAGGGCTTTTCCCTTATCCGTGGGCAGCAGCACCTTGGTTTTCTTGGTGCCCTTGCGTTCCAGAAAGCCCTTCTGCACCAGCTTTTCGATGGTGGCGGCTCTCGTTGCCGGGGTACCGATGCCCTGACGTTCTACGCCCTCCGGCATACTGTCTGCACTGGCGGTTTCCATCGCATGAAGTAGAAGGTCCTCGGTGAAATGCTTTGGCGGAGACGTTTGACCCTCTTTCAGTTCGACACCGGCAACGCTGCACTGGCTCTGCTCCTGCACATCGGGCAGAACAGCCGGTTCTTTCTGCTTGCCAACAGTTCGCCCAGCATTTTCCGCTCCATGGCTCTCCATCCATCGGACAGCACCAACTTGCCTTTTGCGGAGAATTCCTCTCCGGCGCAGATGGTGGTGAGCGTAGTTTCTGCATAGCAGTGCGGTTCGCCCACAGCGCAGAGCAGCCGTGCGGCAATCAGCCGCAGGACATTCCGCTCCCCGGCAGGGAGGGCGGCAAGATCTGCGTTTGCCATGCTTTTCGTAGGCAGCAGCGCATGGTGGTCGGTGACTTTGCCGCCATTGATGACCTGCTGCACATGGATGGGAATCGGCTCCTCCACGGCAAACGCCCTGCCCGTGTCCGTCACCAGTCCCGGAAGGGAAGCCGCCATATCCTCCGTCAAAAACCGGCTGTCCGTGCGGGGGTAGGTGATAAGCCGCTTTTCGTAAAGGCTTTGGGCATAATCCAAGGTCTGCTGTGCCGTAAATCCCAGCAGACGGTTGGCATCCCGCTGCAATGCAGTAAGGTCATAGAGCTGCGGCGGGCTTTCGGATTTCTCCTTGCGTTCCATCTTCTGCACCGTGACACGCCCCTCCTTTCGGCATTTGGAAAGCAGCAGTTCGGCATCCGCTTTCTGTGCAAACCGTGTGCTGGATGCCGTGCAGCCACTGGTCAGTTCCAGATCCACCGTGTAGAATTTCTCCGGCACAAAGGCGGCAATGGCGGCTTCCCGAACCACCGTCATGGCAAGTACTGGGGTCATAACACGCCCCACCGCCAGCGGTTGACCGTACAGGCACGAAAAAAGCCGGGACGCGTTGATGCCGACCATCCAGTCGGCGCGTTCCCGGCATAAAGCCGCCTCATACAAGGCATCGTATTCAGTTGACGGTTTGAGATGGGCAAAGCCCTCCCGGATAGCGTTTTCCTCCATGCTGGACAGCCACAGGCGGGAAAGGGCTTTTGCAGCCCACTTGCTGGTAGACAAGGCGGAAGATCAGTTCGCCCTCACGCCCTGCATCCGTTGCACAGACAATGCTATCCACATCTGGGCGGTTCATCAGTTTTTGCAGGATGCCAAACTGCTTTTTGGTGCTGGCAGACACCAGATACTGCCACTTTTCCGGCAGGATGGGCAAGTCTGCAATGCTCCACTTGACGTACTTTTCATCGTAGACATTGGGCGGTGCCAGCTCTACCAGATGACCCACGCACCAGCTTACCAGATAGCCGTTGCCCTCCAGATAACCGTCTTGACGGTTGGTGGCACCGAGGACTTTGGCGTAGGACATGGCTACAGACGGTTTTTCCGCCACGATCAATTTTGCGATAAGAATCCCTCCAATCTGTTTCTGATTGCAATATGTACGGCGGCAAAACGCCGCCTTGAAATCAGATGGGTTCAGTGTCCTGCTCGTCCGGGGTTTCGTCCTCGTCCGGCACATCGGTCGGAATCTCAAAATCGCCCTTGTCCTCGGTGTAGTTTGCATCGGGGTCAAGGGCTTCTTTTTCGGCCTGCTTTTTCTGCTTCTGCTTTGTGAAAGCGTAGAAGCCGCCGCCTGCCGCCAGCGCAATCAGCACGATCACACCCAGAAAGCCGGATGCGATACTTGTGACCTTGTTTTCCTTGGGCTGTTCCTCGCCGGATGCTGCCGCTTCTTCGGCGGCTTTTTTCGCTTCTTCCTCGGCTTTCAGCTTATCCTGTTCCGCCTGCGCCGCTGCTTCTTTTTCAGCGGTGTAGGCATCGGCGGCATCCTCTTCCATCAGTGTCAAAAGGTCCGCTTCGTCCACCAGATTCATAAAGTGGACGGTCTGCTGCCCTTTGGCGTTGCGGTCTATCACCAGATAGAAAGTCGCACCCGACTTCGACACCAGCGTGATAAACTGCTGACCGCTGCCATCAGAATAGTTGGTGTGGTAGTCGTCCACCAGCGTCAGGTTGCTCCGGGGTCAGGGCACCGGTTTCCTCATCGGTCACGGTGACTACATCTTCTTCATCGGTGGTAGAAGTCAGGACAGGCTGCTCCGCTTCCTCCACAGGCTCACCGCCATAGGCAAAAGCAGGAGCCGCCATGCCAGCGCACAGTGCCACCGACAGCATCAGGGCGCAGAACTTATTCATCATCTTCATTATCAGATTCCTCCTTGTTGAACGTAGCACCGACTGCGGACAACGCAGCCGGGGTCGGGGTGGAAGTTGCAGACTGGCGCAGCAGGGCGGCAAGCTGTTCCGGCGTGACCTTGGCGGTGCGCACCATCTCGTTGACCTCGGCAGCTTCTGCTTCCTGAATCCGCCGTTCAAGGCTTTCAATGCGAGTGTTGATCTTAATGCGACGCTCCCTTTCCTTTTCCAGAGAAGCGCGCAGCTTATCGAGTTTTTCGCTCATTTCTTCCTCCAATCATTTTGAGAGCCGCCCAAAACCGGACAAATATTTCTGCCAGTAGGACGAATGAATATTGGCATACTTTATGGGGTCGCCGGCGGACACCATCATGCCGTTTCCAAGGTAGATGCCCACATGACTTTTCCCCGGCGTATCATACGTTCCCTCGAAGAAAACAAGGTCACCGGGCTTTGCTTCTGCCTCGCTGATGTGCTGGCTCTTGTTCCACAAACCGTTGGCGGTGGTGCGCCCTACATCGTAGCCGTTCTGGTTGTAGACCCAACAGACATAACCTGAACAGTCGAAACCGGTTTCCGGGGTGGAGCCGCCCCACACATAGGGTGTGCCCACATACTTTTGGGCTTCCTTGTAAATGGCGGCGAACTCCTCATCCGTCAGGGCTTCTGCCGGAACCTGATAGTCGATGCCGGGTGTGCCGGAGCATCGGAGCCACCGGGCGGCAGACCACCGTTGAACAGGTAGGGTCTGCCGCCCAAGGTGTCTTGAAAGATCTCGTACCGTTTCCACTGGTCAGCATCCAATTCTTCTCGGATGACTACTTCCAGCCCTCTGTTCACCAATTTGGTGTGGAAGATGCGGTACTCATAGGGCACCTGCGTAGGGATTGGGATTCCTGCCGGGCTGATGACCCAGACCGTCTTATACCGTATCTGCACCTCCACCCATGTGGTCAGCTTGTACTGCTTTTTGAAAGTCTCCTTCAACTTGCCCTGCACCTCTGACCGGGTGTAATCGTCATAGAGAGTCGTGAGAAAAGAGGTCAACTGCCATGGGTCATGCTCGATGGGGTCAAGGTGATACTGGTACTCGTTGTAGCCGGGGTGGTCGGTGGGGGTGCGCTTGATCTTTTTATCCAGTTCCTTTTCCAGCTTCTTGTAGTCGGTTTCGGCTCCCCGGATGTCCCGGTCCTCTGCGGTGTAAATGGTCTGCCCGGATACCTGCGTGGTGCCGGAAAACAGAATGGAACAGGACGAAAAAGCCGACATGACCAGCAGCAAGAGCAAAAGAAAAACGCCCACGATCAAAAGAACGTGCGCGTTGCTCTTTGCAAAATTGGCAATGCCGTTGACTGCGGTGCTGACCACCGATCTTCCTTTGTCGATGACCTGCTCCATGCCGGACTTTGCAGCATTGGTGCCATTGGATGCCGCTTTGCCGCCTGCGGTCTGCGCCGCTGTGCCGAATGGGCGGCGGCATAGTAACTCTGCCGGATGTCCTGTTTCTGCCGCCATCGGGAGAGCCAGTTGGAGCAGCCCTCGCCGGTGCAGGATTCGCCTGCATCTTGTGCCGCAGTCGGCTTCTGCGGGGAAGATTTTGCGGTTTTGGCACCCTTCTTGCCCTGCATCTTGGCTTTCTTTTTCAGCTTCCGGGCATAGATGCTCTTGGAAATATCCCGGACATTTCCTGCTGTCTTTTCGCCCTCGCTTAAAGCCTGCGTACCCACATTATCGTCCTCGTACTGGTCAACCTCCCGATGCACCGCAGACCGGGCGGCAGCAGCGGCATACATAGCACGTTTCTGCTGCTTTGTCATGCGGGATGCTTCATCCGGGGTGATATCGCTTTGCCAAAACGCAGGTGCTGCGCCTTTTCCGCTGCCTTGTCTGCATCCTGCTTCAGTTTCTGCTTTTTGGGCTTAGACTGTTCCACTTTAGACTTTTTCGGAGGAGAGCGCGTGGCCGTGCGCTCCTTGTCTTCCTCAAATTTCAGCCTTGGCTGTTTCTCACTCATGCTTTTGCGCCTCCGCAACTTCGGAAAGGCGGGTCGTGAGGATGCGGTAGAGTTCAAGGTCTTTCGGGAAGTGATCGACGAACGGCAAAATGACGTTGCCGAAGAACAGCAGACCTTCGCCCTCGCCGGAGTGGGTCACATAGGAAAGCTGATGGGGAGAGATATTGAGCTGCTTTGCGAGGATTTGCCGATCGCCGTTCGCCTGATTGAGCATATAAACGAAGTCCGAATTCTCAAAAATATTTGATACTTCGGGCTTGCCAACAGGTCTTTGACGTTCTGCGTCAGGGCTGTCGGAATGCCGCCCCACTTACGGAAACGCTTCCAAATCTCCACGGAATAAGCAGCAGTCTGCTCTTCCTTCAAGAGCAAATGGAACTCGTCTGCATAGTACCGGGTGGATTTTCCGGCACTGCGGTTGCTGTCACACGCCCCCACACGGCATCCTGCACGATGAGCATACCCAGCTTTTTGAGTTGCTTGCCCAGCTGCTTGATGTCAAAGCAGACGATGCGGTTATTGATATCTACGTTGGTGTGGTGATTGAAAATGTTCAAACTGCCCTTGACGTAGATTTCCAGCGCAGCCGCTACATGGCGGGCTTCCGGTTCGTCTTGCGTCAGCAGGGCGTTGTACAGATCTTCCAACAGCGGCATATTTTCTGGGGTGGGATTCTCGAAATACTTGCGATAGATTACATGGACGCAGCGGTCAATGACCGTCTTTTCCACCGGCTGCAACCCTTCTTTGCCGCCCACCACCAGTTCGCACAGGGACAGTACAAAGTCGGCTTTCAAAGCCAGCGGGTTATCCTCTTCCGAATAGTTGCTGTTGATGTCCATAGGGTTGATATACTGGGTGCTGGCAGGGCTGATGTGGATGACCTGCCCATGCAGACGCTCCACCAGTGGAGCGTACTCACATTCCGGGTCGCAGATGATAATATCATCGTCCGTCACAAGGAACGCGTTGCAGATTTCACGCTTTGCGCTGAATGATTTGCCGGAACCGGGAGTGCCCAAAATCAGACCGTTGGGGTTCTTCAGCTTTTTGCGGTCAACCATAATCAGGTTGTTGGACAGAGCATTCAAGCCATAATACAGGCTTTCCTTGCCGTTGTCGAACAGCTCCTGCGTGGTAAACGGTACAAAAATCGCCGTGCTACTGGTGGTCAGCCCCCGCTGGATCTCGATCTGGCAGTCTGCCAGCGGCAGGCTGCTCATCAAGCCCTGCTCCTGCTGAAAATCGAGGCGACATAATTCGCAGTTGTGCTTCTGGGCAATGCTGACTGCCTGAAACACATTGGTTTCCAGTTCCTGCTCGGTTTTTCCGGTGTTCAACACGAGGAACGTCACCAAAAACATTCTCTCATTCTGGCTCTGCAGCTCCTTCAAAAGTGCCTTGGCATCCCTGCCGTAAGTCGCCAAATCAGACGGCAGCACGTCCATGTCATATCCGGCGCGGACAGCTTTTTTCTGCTCCTCGATCTTGCTGCGGTCGAGTTCGGTAATGGTGTGTTTGATGGTTTTGATGGCCTTGTTCTGGTCAACGGACTGGATGTGCATGGTAACGATCTGGCTGGAATCCATGTCCAGAAAATCCTTCAAAAGCTGGTCGCTGATGTCGGATGCCGTGATGCTCAGAAAGTTGGCAGCGCAAAAGATGCCGCCCATCTGGAAGGTGCGGCTGTTCTTAAACGCAAAGGCAGTCGGCGCAATGGCATCCTTCACCGAAAGGCCGCTTTTCACAAGGTCTTTCCAGTCAAAATGAAATTTGCTGGCACCGTCCATATTGAACATATCGTGCATGAGTTTCAGCCGCTGGACACCGTTCAGGGGCTTTGCCTGCACCCCCAGTCGGTGAAAGTTGTTGAGCAAATCGTTCTGGATGTGGTCAAGCCGCGGCTTGACCTGCGCCATGCTTTCGCCCTCCACACCGAAGGTGATGAACTTGGTCTTAGTCAGACCATTATTGCCCTTGGCAAGCTGCTGACGCAGCATTTGAGAATACTCGGCGCGCACATCGTCAAAGCCATCTTTCTGGTACGGGATGCGGATGCTCTTCTCAAACTCTGTGCTGTCCGTTGCCATGTTCACAAAGGACAGTTCAAACTTGATGGAACTGTCGAAAAAATTGAGGAATGAACACCATTCCTCAAAAATCGCAGTCTTATCTTCCTGCTGCGCCAACTGATAATTGATATCCTGATAGGCAATCGTCCGAGTATAATAGTTCGGCTTCACCCGGCAAGTGCCATCCTCGAACATCCGCTGCATGGGGATGGACTGCTGGGCGGTCCGGGGCACAGCAGGCTTTGCGTTCTGCCTGCGCTTCTGCGCAGACTGCGGCTTGCTGTGCTTACCGGTCTTTTTCCAAAACGGAATCATAGGTCATGCCTCCCTTCATCAAAATCGCATAGTAGTTGTTGGTCTTGTAGGGGCGAATCTTCGGGCGGACAAACCGGGACTGCACATAGTACGACAGCAGCTTTTCCATGGGCTGACCGTTTTTCTCGTACATCCCAAGGAAAAACGCTGGCAGCATCACCGCCATCATACCGAGGGTGGCGGCAGTGTTGCCGCCGGAATCCCGGAGAACAAAAAACAGCGGCACTCCAATGAGAGCCGCTGTGCCGAAACAAAGCAGTTGCCGTTTCGTCAGGTTGAATGCGACCTTCGATTTTACTTTCGTCAGGTCACGGGGAACGGAAATATACGCAGCCAATAAAGCACCTCCTTTAATGCGCTCCGAGAACGGATTTTGTCACGGAACTGGTCTTGAACAGGCTGAAACAGAGCAGAACGGTGTAGCCCACAATGCTCCAAATGGAGTTGATGGCATCCCCGGAAATCGCTACGCTTTGGATCAGCACGGCGTAAATCGCCACGCAGATGAGGATGAGAAAGCCCTGAAAACCAGTGCAAACAGGCATTTCAGATAGTTCTGCCCATGTGGCTCTGCTCGTGGTTGCCGAAGGTCGCCATGGGGATGGGTGCAAGGCTCACCATGCAGTAAATTTCAATCATACGCCCGTACACGATGACGAAAATAATGATGCTCAAGATCCGCATGGTGATGCCGATGAAGAAGGACTGCAAAAACAGCCCGAAACAGGGGGCCTACATCCATCTGCATCAGGCTGGCTTCCAACATCGACAAGCCAATGTCGTTGACACGGGTGTTTCCGGCAATGATGCCGCTGGAATCGGACACCACCTTCTGTGTCAGGTCAAAGACCGCCATCACAATATCAAAAGTATTGCTGATGAGCCACACCGAAACAGCGGTCTTAAAAATCCAGCGCATAATGAGGGCAGGCTCAAACTGCGCCATGTTGTTGTGCTGGGTGATCATCTCGATGAGTTCATAACAGGCGATGAAGGTCAGGATGATGCCTGCAATGGGCAGCACCACATTCCGAGAGAGGGCTTCGATCATGGCGAACACTCTCGGCTCAAAACTGGAGGCTTGGTGCCCACCTGCTGGGCGATGTTGCCCACTTGGGTGTTCACATCGTCGAACAGCCCGCTGAGATTGGACATAATGCCTGCCGTCAGGATGCCTTTGATCCAGTCGGCAATGGCTTTGAGAACGGTTTCCATTCAGCAGTCACCGTCCTTAGCTGAAGTGGTTGATAAGGGTCTTGAGAAGGTTCAGGAGAAAAATAATGTGGGTCAAAAACTGCATAAGACACCGCCTTTCACTGATGGGTGGATAAAAAACACGGCTTGGGGCACGGACATTCAATAAAACTGCAAACCGCAGAGGGCTTTCCGCTGCTGCTCAAGCCGCTGTATGGAATAATCGCCTCAGAAGCCGATGAAAACAAAAATGCCGACTGCTTTTTGGCAATCGGCATAGGACAATAATTCAGTTATGCAAGCATTTTGCCCTCCAGATAGGAGCAGCGGAGATAATCAGGATTGGTGTAGTATACGTTGGAATTGAAATCGGAGATCTCATCCGTGATAAACGACGAAAAAACATCCAGAATTGCCTGTGCTGCATCATCATCCTTCATGGTGGACAGCACCAGCCCTGGTACAGCATTCCGATGGAGGTTGCAGAAGGAACCGTGTAGCGGCACTCTGCGGCGGTATCAAAATCCCCCTCCGGGATGTTGAGATCTTCAATCAGCTCATCCGAAACCTGCTCAAAGGACAGGCAATGGTTTACTTCTGCCAGCCGGAGCTGCCGTTCGATGTCGGCTTTTGTAAAGTGACGGATCACATCCTGCCGATGATTTTTGGTCTTGCGGGCAATGGTCTCAATCAGGCTGCAAACATAGAGAACATCATTTTTCTGCTTTTCGGTCATGGATGGGTTCACTCCTCTCAAAGGTCAGGCAGTGCAAAGCGTTTACGGTGTGAAAGCTGATCTGGTGTGTTGGATGCTTGAATTTCGCCAAGGCCCAAAATGCTTCACGGCTGATCTGCCCGGACGTAAATCCGTTGACGTAATCCCAAATGGTGTCGTCTGCCATGGGTCCCTCCACAATATCGTAGGGATGGGTTTCGCCTGCACGACATTTTGCAATGAAATCCAGCCATTCGTCCGACATTTCAGGGAAACGCAGGATTTTCAGGTCGGGATTTTCTACATAGCGGTAGACGTTCACAAGGCCGTCGGCAGAACGGCGGTCTGCCCAGCGGTAGGCTTGCTGATAGTTGTTCGTGCAGTAGAATCCCCAAGAAAAGTCCTTTGTATACCGTGTGATACGGATTTCGGGATAGACAACTTCTTCTTTACTGCCATGATACAATAAATCTCGCTCATCTGCGTCACCTTCTGTATGTGAGATGGTTACTATGATTCCTTATTATAAT
>ENA-OQJX01000334-OQJX01000334.1-human-gut-metagenome-genome-assembly--contig:-NODE-334-length-27811-cov-2.693072_pt1 | contig 27811 bp, 29 predicted proteins | sample MGYA00242615_ERZ504782 | MGnify/ENA primary metagenome ERZ504782 (study PRJEB26092, sample SAMD00036354) | human gut metagenome | host: Homo sapiens | study: EMG produced TPA metagenomics assembly of... | reverse complement strand
ACAGCTTGCCCCATGGAGCGAGACTGCGAAAGCGAACTGTCAAAACTAAACATAGAGCAAAACGCTTGCATCTATCATTTTGGTGCAAGCGTGATTCATGGGCAGCGTAGCAATATTTTGCGCTTACGTAATACGAGGATTTTCTATTAAATTAATCGTAGTAATTATAAAAAACTGGAAATTTTACATGAAATAAAATGAATAAATGTTATATAATGCTGTCTTGACAGAAAAAAACAGTTCTTGTTATTCTAAATACTATGAAACTACACACAAATTACAAACTGGGATGATAGAATAAAATTATTTAGGAGATGATATTATGAAGAAAATTTTGATTGTAGAAGATGATTTGGATATACAAGAAATGATACAATTTTTTTTAGAAGACCAAAGTTATCAAGTATGTGTTGCAGAAGATGGTGTAGAAGGGTGGCAGTATTTAACAAAGAACATCCGGATATGGTACTTTTGGATATTATGTTACCTAAGATGGATGGGTATGCTGTATGTGAAATTATTCGGCAAAATTCAAATGTACCAATTATTATGATTAGTGCACTAAGTAGCGAAGCAGATCAAATTAAAGGATTTGAACTAACAATAGATGATTATATCCCGAAACCAATTTCTTTACCGTTGATGATAAAGAAGATAGAAGCAATATTTAGAAGATATGATAAAAAAGATGAAAAGGAAAGCAACGAGATGTGGTATCGTGAAATTTGTCTTATCATTGGTAACTATCGGGTAATTATAAAGGGAGAAAGCATTGATCTGACACAAAAGGAGTATGAGATCTTAAAAGAACTAATGGAACATCCGGGAGCAGTCATTTCAAGAGAGAGTTTTCTAAATAGATTATGGAAATATGAATTTTATGGTGATGAACGTGCTGTAGATAATCACATTAAAAATTTAAGGAAGAAATTAGGTGATTTTGGAAATTATATAGAAACAGTAAGAGGAGTGGGATATCGTCTTGAGAAAGTACATTAAAGAACACTTAACAATCAAAGTGTTTTTAATAACGATCATGATATTATTGACATTAAGTGCAGCAATTTATGGAATGATTACTTTTGGTATGTCTAATTTTTACTTAATGGAACTAAATAAAAGTCTTGAAAAAGAATTAGATACTACAATTGAACAAATAAGTAATATGACAAATGAAGAAACTCAGAAGACATTGGAGAGATTTGCAATAGAGTATGGAATATCTATTGTGGTAAAAAACCAGGAAGGAGAAGAAATAGGAAATTATGGAGAAATTTCTTATTTTTTAGCTCCAGATGCGAATAGTTCCAAGGCACAAAATAGTAAGGGAATTACCAAAAACTATATTGTAAAGTCTAGTGAAGGTACAGTTTATAAACTTCAAATATTTGGAACAAAGGAGTCGGTTAATATAGGACTAAAAGTTTTAAATAGAATTTTACCGCCTTTGGGAGTTATTACAGTGATTGTTTCTATTTTAATTGCCGTATTTTTTGCCCGTTATATTACAAGACCAATTCTAAAGGTAAATGAGGCATCAAAAAGAATGGTAAAATTAGATTTCCGTAAGCCATATCCTGAAAAAAGAAGCGATGAGATAGGCATTTTAGGGGAAAACTTAAATCAATTGGCAGAGCACTTAGAAGACACATTACAAGAATTGAAAGAGAAAAATCAAATATTACAAGACGAAATACAAAGGGAACAAGAAATGGAACGGAAACAACTCTCTTTTTTTGCAGCAGTGTCACATGAACTAAAAACCCCCGTTACCATATTGAAAGGTCAAATTCAAGGAATGATTTCAGGAATTGGTGGATATAAGGATCGGGATAAATATTTGAAAAGATCATATGAGGTGGTTTTTTCAATGGAAGGATTAATTCAAGAGATATTAGATGTTTCTAGAATGAAATCTTGCAGGTTTTTACTCAATTTTTCGACTATATCTTTAGATAGTATTGTAAAAGGAATTATACAAGAATGGGAAGACATTGCGACAGATAAAGGTGTAACCTTGCATGCGGAAATAGAAGAGAAAACAGAAATTTGTGCGGACAGAGTACTGTTTCAGAAAGTAATTGGTAATTTAATTAGCAATGCCGTAAAGTATACGCCGGATAATGGAAATATTTGGTGTAAGGTGTATAAAAATGAAGAAGGTGTAATATTTTCCGTTGAGAATAATGCTGAGCATATTTCGGAACAGGAAATTCCAAAATTATTTGATGCATTTTATAGACGAGAAAAATCTAGAAATAGAAAGGCTGGAGGAAGTGGTTTAGGTCTCTATATTGTAAAAATGATTGTAGAGTTACATCACTATGAGTGTGAATTAAAAAATACTGATCAAGGTATAGAAGTGAAAATAATATGTAAAGACTAGAAAAACATCCGTTTGTTGTGATTACAGGCGGATGTTCTTTTTTTGAATAAATGTAGGAGATGCTATCTACACAAAAAACATACAATAAAAACAAAGAAATCATAAAAAAACAATTTAAACTATGTATTACAAAGAACAACAGAAAAAGGTATGAAGTGGATAGACATATGATAGAAAATGTTTTTGAAAGGAGAAGAAAAATGAACGAACACCTGAAAAAGATCAAAGGGACCATTGATGTAGAGAGAGGATACAGTCTGGGGACTGTTTTCACTACCAGAAACAAACAGTATATGTATGATACAGGAACCGGAAAAGTGTTTGAGTGCGGGGCAAATGAATACCAGATATTAAAAAGCCTGTTTGAACAGACAAGCCTTCCGGAGAAAGTGGAAGGATCTTCTGAAGAAGAACTGGAGGCTGCATACAGAAATATCTGGGAGATGATAGAAACAGAGCATATCCTGCAGATTTCACCGGATTTAAAGTTTGTAAAGGAAACAGACGAAACATTAAGGGATTTGCTACGGTATGATCTGCGGCAGGTTATCCTGGAGCTGACAGAACAGTGTAATATGAGATGCCGGTATTGTATTTATAATGAACATAATGAAGGATACCGGAATTTTTCGCCAAAAGCTATGACCTGGGAAGTGGCCAAACGTGCTGTGGAGTATGCAAGGGATAACAGCGGAGATAAAGTGGCAGTATCCTTTTATGGCGGAGAACCGCTGGTGCAGTTTGAACTGATGAAAAGACAATAGATTACAGCCGACAGATCATAAAAGGAAAAGAACTGACCTTTTCTTTCTCTACCAACCTGACACTGGTAACACCGGAAATCGCAGCATATGTAGCAGGGGTGGAAGGAATGAGTGTTCTGGCAAGCATAGACGGACCGGAGAAAATCCACGATGCGTACAGAGTGATGAGTGGAGGAAAAGGAAGCTTTGGGAAAGCAATACAGGGATTAAAATATCTGGTAGAAGCCTTTGGAGAGAGGGCAAAGGAAAGTATTGTAATCAATACGGTGGTCTGTCCGCCATTTAGTGCAAAGAAACTGGATGCAATCAAAGAGTTTTTTGAAGGACTGAACTGGCTGCCAAAAGAAATGGTGAAAAAGTGTGATTATGTAGAATACGGAAGTGTAAGAGAAGAAGATATTTCCATGGAGTATGCAGGGGATGGGGAGTTTGTCGGGGAAGAATTGGACGGCTTTACATTAGATGCCATTGAAGGCTGGGCACTGACAAGGGATTTAGAAGAGCAGGATCCCAAAAGTTATGTGGCAGGGATTGTAACGGATAAACTGGTACGGATACATAACCGAAGACAGACACAGGAACCGTGCAAGGACCTCAGAAGAAACGGCTGCTGTATTCCTGGGAACCGGAGAGTTTATGTCAAGGCAGATGGAAAATTCCTTTTGTGCGAAAAAACCGGAGATGCACCGGATATAGGAAATGTGTTTGAAGGGGCAGATCTGGAAAAGATAAAGAAATATTATATTGAAGAATACGATGAAAAATCCCTTACAAGATGTAATGAATGCTGGGCGAGAAATTTGTGCGGACTTTGTTATGCAGCATGTTATGAAGCAGAAGGAATTGATATGGAGAGGAAAGAAAAAGTCTGCGGTGCTCACAGGTATGCCACAAAAGGAGAACTGATTTCGTATTACAGCATTTTGGAAGAAAAGCCGGAAGTGATTGAAGAGATAGATGCGGTACCGTATTATTAAGGAAAGGTTTTAGATTATCAAAGATAATTTAAAATAGAAAAAATCAGACGGAAAGGAGGCGGCTGGTATGAGAAAAATCGTAGCAGGAAAGTTACAGACAGGAGCAGACTTTGAAGGCAGCAAAGGTGGATGTAAATGCAGTGGCGGTGCAGTAGTAGAAAACTCTCATAATGCAGGACCAGCGTATTGCGTGGGATACTGTGGAAACAACGGAGTGGTAACAAGAAATGCGAATGCGAATCTTGCAAGAACAAAATAATAGGAGGTATTGGACTATGAAATTAGTAGAAACAAAAACAACAAAAACAGGAACAAACTTTGAAGGGAATAGAGCTGGATGTATTTGTAATGGCACTGTAGCAGTAGCAAATTCTCATAATGCAGGACCAGCATATTGTGTTGGGTATTGCGGAAATAGTGGAGTAGTAACAAGAAATGCGAATGCAAATGTCGCAAAAACAGCATAAAGATTGTATTTTAAACAGAATTTATTAGTCTGGATAAGAGACAAAATAATCTGTTTAATGCCTAAATAAATTCTGGAAAAACAGACATGTGAACAGAGTTAAAAGGCTTAATACTATGTTATAAGAATAGAAGGAGATTGTCCAGTAGGTGCGGTCTCCTTTTACAAAAGCAAGTGGAGTGAAGTTTATGAAAAGATTAATGATGTTAATCAAAAAAAGTAAAGAATTCTTTTTGATAATAAGCAGAGTAGTTCGATTATTATGGAATAGCTCGAAGTCCAATTTTATTAAAACAATCATAGTAAGTGTTATTTCAGGTATTACGATTCCATTTACTTTGGTTATTTGGAAATATCTTATTGACGATATGAGTCGCTCCATTGTTTCAGGAAGCATTGCACCAGTTTTATTTTGGTTAATCCTTTATTTTATATTAAATTATTTGCAGAGTGTGCTGATTGAGAATAAAAGATTATCAACAGAACATTTTATCAAGTTACTTAAATCGTTATACAAGCGATTTGATTTTGAAAAAGATAAAAGATACAGATTTAAAGTATTTTGACAGTTCAACAATTTATGACAAAATTAGAAAAGTCAATGAAGAATCGACAGGGAGATCTATCAGTCTATTAGCCACATTAACAAGTTTTATTCAAAGTTTTAGCAGTTTAATTGGAACCATTACAGTTTTAGCCAGTCTTAATATTGGAATTATGTTTTTGTGTATTTTTATCTGCATACCAACGCTAATTGTTAGTATGAAGATGGCAGTTACACAATATGAAATTTATACAAAGCGGTTCGAGGGATTACGTTTTATAGCATATTTGAAGGATATTGTGACTGCTTATGAAAACATAAAAGAGATGAAAATTTATCATGTACATGACTTCTTTCGGGGACATATTATTAAACAATATGATGGATATATTAAAGAAGATAAAAAAATTAGAAGTAGTTTCTGCAAAAAACTGTCTCTGACAGATTTGGTAGAAGAGGCTGCAATCTTAATTTTTAAAATATACATTACTTTAAAGGTTATTTTAGAGAAAAGAACTATTGGAGACTTTTCTCTTTACATAAATTCAATTGATAATTTTAGGGGGTCAGCTACGACAATACTAAATACAATAGTTACAATTTTTGAAGATGGTCTTTATATACAAAATCTATTTGAATTTTTAGATATGAAAACAACAGAAAAGAAAAGAGAGTTATTATCATTCAACAAAGATTTTCAAAAGATTGAATTTAAAAATGTGTGGTTCAGATATCCTGAATCAGAGAAATATATATTAAAAGGTGTTTCTTTCACGATAGATGCTAAACACTGCTATTCTATTGTAGGATTAAATGGATCTGGTAAGACTACCATTATTAAGTTGTTGTTAAAATTATATGTTCCAGATAAGGGCGAAATTAGAATTGATGGAATTAATATATGTGATATTGATACAGAATCATATCAAACGATGATTGGGGCAGTATTTCAAGATTTTGTGAAATATCCATTGACAGTTAGAGAGAATATCGGATGCGGAAATATAGAAGAAATGGAAAATCTTAATCGGATTTACTGTGCAGCAGAAAAATCAGGAGCAGTAAAATTTATTTCATCATTACCGGAACAGTATGACACACAGTTACATAGAGAATGGAGTGGAGGAATTCAATTATCTCTTGGACAATGGCAAAAAATTGCAATCAGCAGAATTTTTATGAAAGATTTTCCACTTGTAGTATTAGATGAACCAACAGCTTCATTGGATCCTAATGCGGAATATGAGATTTATAAACAGTTTAGGGAGTTAATGGAAGGAAGGACGAGTATATTAATTGCGCATAGGTTTTCTACAGTAAAATTGGCAGATGAAATATTAGTCTTACAGGATGGAAAAATCATAGAGAAAGGAAATCATACAGAATTGATAAAATTAGATGGGGAATATGCAAAACTTTATAGTATGCAAGCAGAGGCCTATAGAGAGGAGTAATTATGCCACAAGAGAATAGTTTTTTTTCAAAATGTAAAAATCAAATAACGAAATGCGTGTGTCCACTGGAAAATCTTCAAGGAATGAATTATATAGCATTAACAATAAATGTGGGTTCTTCTTCAGAAAATGCAAAAAATGCAGGAATTGCACATTTCTTAGAACATATGCAAATGAATTTTTTTGATAAAAATGAGGAGAGATATCTTTGTTCAGCTTATACAGATTTTTATTCAACAACCTATTATTTTGATGTAAAGGATACAGCATTAGAGTGCGTAATAGACATTATACAGAATATTTTAAAAGGGAAGTATTTAGAAATGAAAGATATTGAGGAGGTACGAGCAGATATTCTGGATGAATATAAAGCGTATGAAGTGAAAAATAGAAATTCAGATTTCCGTATATTATTAAATGGAACCGATTATGAAAGTCATTTATCCATAGGAAATCAAAAGACTATTTGTTCTATATCAGAAAATGAAATCAAAGCATTTTTCAAAAAATTCTATTTTCTAGAAAATATGTGTATTATTTGGATTACATCAACGCAAACGTTGGAGACCATCGGAGACGAGTGGATTGCAAATCTTAAGGGAGAGCACGGAAAGATTGAAGAAAATATTTTGCCTTATACAGAAACAGATGGCTATGCTATCAAAAATCGACAGGATAATGGTACATCATACTATTTATATAGGGAAAGAAATTCGGACAGTGAGTCGATAAATGAAGATTTACTTTATGTAATACAAGAATTTTTAAAAGCGAATATGGGTAAGGTTGATGTGGAAAAGATATTTTTATCTGCTAAGCAAGAATTTATTAAAATAACGATAGAAGATATATTAGAATGGAAAGATATTTGTAGAGAAATAGAAAATTTAGCAGTAACAAAGATAGAAAAGAGATATTGGGAATTTTTGAAGGAAGAACCGATAGGTTACAATTGTAATTCTCTAAGAGAATATTTTATAAATGCTTTTACTTTTGGGGATATGATTGTAAAAGAAGAAAGAAACATTCAAAAAGATATTTGTGAGATTAAGAAATTGTTTGCCAAGGAGAATTCGATAAAAATTCTAATGAAATAGGTATCTACACAAAAAATACACAGAAAAGACGGAAAAACCATACTCTGCACAGGCGGCGGAATCGCAATTAAACAATACGTATCAGCAAAATGAAAGAATGGGGATTTCAAGTACAACATTGAGTGCAGGAGAAACCATCAATATTATTGATAACGATGGAATGGCATTTTATGTTCCGGGTGGGGCTAAGATAAGTTTTTCCATTAGTCTGAAAACATCAGGAAATGTTGAAATGGGATATAAAAATTCAAATGGTGTCAGGACAAAGAAGTATAGTGGATCTGGAAAAAGCCATAGCACTACTTTCACAATTGGAAGCACGGGATATTATAAATTTTATATAACCAATAAATCTTCTGGTACAATTACCATTACAGGAGGGAGCTTAAATTTTTAAATGAGAATAAAGAAAAAATAATGGATGATCATAAAATGGATTTTAGTTGTTATAATTTTGATTTTTTTACTGGGAGTTGTATGGAATGCAATTTGTAAGAAAGTAGATGAACGAAAAATGCAGAATGCATATGGTGACAGTGTACAAGTAAATGGTAAAAATATGGTTGTAGAGATTGTGGGAGAAAATCATGATGGACCACCAATCATATTGTTGCCAGGTTTAGGAGAACCGTCTCCTATTTTAGAATTTAGACCATTAGCAAGTGAGTTATCTAAAAAATATGAAGTGATTACGATTGAGCCGTTTGGATATGGATTATCCGATAGCACAAAGCGTAAGCGGACGATTGAGAATATTGTAGAAGAACTTCATGAATGCGTAAAGAACTTAGGCGAAGAGGAATATTATCTTATGGGGCATTCCATATCTGGGTTATATACTTTATATTGGAGCCAGATATACCCGGACGAAATCAAAGGAATCATAGGAATTGATCCATCCGTTCCCCAAATGACAAGTAAAGAAAACAATCCTTTCCCAATCAGTGTGCAGTTACTCAATCAAATATCTGCATATACTCAGAAGATAGCCAATATAAGCGGAATTACAAGGCTGCTTTCCATGAATGATCCAAAGAAAGTTGTGTATGCAGATTTTCAGTATCCATATTCAGAGAAGGAATGGGAAGTTTTCAGTATGTTAACATTAGATAAAGGTTATAACTCAACAGTTATGGCAGAAATGAAAAATCTTGAAAAGAGTATGGAAGCAGTAGAAAATATGAAGATTCCAAAAGAAATACCAATATTGCAGTTTGTTTCAAAAGAGAATTGCAGAACTATGCCGCAGTGGGAACAGCGATACATAGGGATATTATAGCAGATAAAGAAAATGGAGAAGTGATTTTACTAGAAGGATCTCATTATTTACATTTTGAACAGAGATTGGCTATTGTCCAAAAAACGATACAGTGGATAGAAAATAGGTAAATATTCTGATTTTTATAGAAATAATTGTTCAAATGGTTCCGTATGTTTGCAATGCACTGTATATCGTGATAGAATAATAAAAAAATAAAGGAGTGGTGTTTGAAAATGGAATCTACGTGTAAGCCTAAAATTGTTTCATCGTTATTGAGAGAGTCCGGAAAGGGAAAACTTGATTTTTCACATCCCTTTCAGCGAAAAGAAGGACAATGGACCAGATATATGGAATCATTGGAAGTGGATTCTCTGCTAAGAGGATATTCTATTAATTTGGTATATGTTTGGAAGAAAGATAACAAAAACTATGTGATAGAGGGCAAGCAGAGAATTACTACATTGCAGAAATATAAAGGGGATAAATTCCCACTTTCTAAAAAACTTGATCCGGTTATAGTTGATGGAGAAACATATGAAATTGCAGGGAAAAGATTTTCTCAATTAGATGAAGTTGTACAAGATAAACTGTTGAATTCAGAAGTTCTGATTTTTGAAATGTGGGATTGTACGGAAAAAGAAGTAAGAGATATGTTTGTGCGTCTGAACAGTGGAAAGCGTTTAAATGGAGCCCAGATCCTGACAGGTCTTTTAAATATTGATGTGAGTACAGAACTTTATAAAATTATGGAGCATCCATTTTGGGCAAAGACAGGAATTACAAAAGGTGATATTAAGTCAGATAATATGCGCAAAGTGGCCTGCCAGATTTTGATGCTTATTTCCGGATATGAATATACTGCTTTTGATCAGAAAAATATTGAAAAATATGTTGAAGTATTGAATAGCGATTCAAAGGAAAGCATACATCTCATTGGACATGCATTAGACGTACTTGATAAGTTAGACGAAAAGGTTACAGATAAAATTGATAAGATGAAAAAGCTGTCCATTCCAATGGTAGTTGCAGCAATGGATATGGTGTACGGAGACGAAGCAAAAGAAGATGCGTATCTGTTATGGGTGAAAGAGTTTTTGATAATTATGATAAGCAGGAAAAATACCTGGAATATTGCGGAAGAAGTACAGATAAAGGCGAAAATGTAAGAGGACGTTGGGAAATTTTTTCACAGGCAGTAGCAGAGTAAGAATGATCATGCCCCACGAGATTTCTTTTATTAAAATTCATATATCTAAATATAGTACGTAAATATTGACACATGCTATATATTGTGGTAAAGTGAAAATGAATTAACATTTATACTCATGTAAGTGAAAGATGAGTACAAAAATTTTTTCCGATACAGAATCGGAAGCAAGTTTTGAAACAGGTGGCTGTTTCGGCAAGAAATAAAGAGTTATCAGGCATTTAGAATGAAGATATTCTAGGTGCCTTTTTTATTTCAATTAAATAAAAAGGAGGATAGTATTACGCCACAAAAAAAAGAAGAATAGGAGGAAAATCATGAACCAAGAGTATTTAAAAGGAATCCACAGTGAGATGTGCAGCAGAGAGACAATTATTTTTCAGGCTACGGAAAATAACATTATCAGTTTCCTGAAGAACAGTTTATTTGCAGAACGTTCTGAAATCAGGACACTGGACGGAAAACGGTTTTTAACGACGATAAAAGGAAATTGGATCGATATCTGTCCTGATAGAATTTATCTGGAAGAAAAGTTAAAACCGCTGATTTTAGCTGTGAAGGAAGGGCGAAAAATGCTACTTCCATTAAAACAGATCAAGGTAGAACAATTAGAAGGATATCGTCCGCCGATACCTGATTGGAACTATTTTTTCTGGCTAGGGTGCAGTGATGAAGAATACGAGAACTTCAGAAAGCAGAAGAAACCAAAAACAGTTATGTATGAGGCTTTCGGAGAGAAATTTCCAATACAGTTAAAGGTGGATAAGTATTCAATGACTGGAAATCTGGCGATTGAGATGGTGAACTGGAAACACAGGTATCCATCATCATGGGCTGCTTTGACAGTTGATTTGAATGAGGTGTGTGAAAAAGATTGTTCTTATGTTGATACAAACCATCATGGAAGAAAAATATTGTCATGGATTATAGAAAATGGATTAGGGGAACTGACAGGACAAAGAAATAGGAGTGGATACTGTACTTATGAGAAAATACGTTTTTATCCGGAAAAATTAAAGGATTGTGATCCCGAAGGTTACCAGAGATATAAAATAAAATTTGAAGAAACATAAAAAGGCTGCATAGTAGAGATGTTATCAGAGAACAGGAGGAATCAGGATGAGAAACTATCAAGATGAACAGAATAAAAATTATGAGAATACAAAACAAATGTTTGAAGCGTGTCGAAACGATGTAGGCGATTCTAAAAAGCGAGAAGAACCATGCCAATAGTTGATGATGAGATTTGCTTTGCAGATATTCCGGAAAATGGAGTGTGTATTACGTCACAATTTGAAAATGGGCTTTGCGGAGAGATTATCTGGTGCCGAAGTGGAGAAGATGTTTATATGCTGCACAGCAGTATCCGTCTGGCAGATCATACTGTCTGGCTTCAGATGGACAAGAAAGGTAACAGCGAGGCACTGCATTTAAAACTGCTTTCAAAAGAAGGAAATGAAAAGGTACAGCAAGATGAGTTTCAGGGGCTTTATATTTCACCGCGTATGCAGGTGAAACGGTTTTATGAATATTGTTTCTGGCCAAATTACATAAGAGGCAAAAGACCGGCACAAGAGAACAGCCTGAACTTATATGAAATTTTAAAAAGAATTGTGAAATGCATTGGTTCTGATTTTCAGTATGATTTGGAAACAATGCGGATTTAGGATGTGACATTTAGAATGAAAATTCCAAGTGTCTTTTTTTGTACCTATTTGGCAGGAAAGAATTTTCCTGCCAGAATTTAAAGAAGGAGACCAATTATGAACGAACTTATTATGACAGGATATGTTGCTACAGAGCCTGAAATCAATGAATTTAAGAGAAAACGGCGCAGGAATAAGAAAACACCTCAATATGGTCTGGCTGCGAATTTTCGTATTTCTGTAAAGCGTTCTTTTAAGAAAAAAGATGGGAAAAAATATGACTATTTTTCCTGTTCAGCTTTTGATAAATCCGCTGAATATATTGAAGAGTACATTGAAGAAGGCGATTATATTGGAATACATGGAACACTTTTAAATGACAATTACGAAAATGACGATGGAGATATGGTGTATAAGGATAAGATTACAGTGCTCCGGATTGAACTGCTTAGAAAACGAAATGACGAAGAGGAAGGATATGATTACGAGGAAGAGTCAGAGGACAACGATTATGATGATGAAGAATATGAAGAAGACGACTACGAGAATGACTATGAAGATGATGAGTATGAAGAAGAGGAATTGGAGGAAGAAGAGTACGAAGAGGAAGAAAAAGGATATCGTAGAAGTGTGAGAAAACCCAATAGAATAACGACAACCTCGTATAAGAGAAGCAGCAGGCAAAAGAAAACAAGCGCCTAAAAAAAGATCTGAGCAGAGAAAAAGAGCGAAAGAAAATTTAGAAAGAAGGAAGCGACAAGGAAAGAGAAGTGCACCGGAGCGAAAACGCGGTGATAGTAGAAAACGTAACCTGGTAGATGAAGAATTTGAGCGTGTACAGGAATCAGAGTATAACAATTATGGATTTGACTAAAAATAGAAGCATTTTTAACAGAAAGGAACTTGTACTGTTATGAGTAGTAAATGGAAATACTTTGTCAAAAAGTATCAAAATTTTTGTATTGCTTCGGGGATTGTAGGATTTCTGTTAGCCCCATTTTTATGGCCGTTTTTCCTCGCAATTCTGGTGAATACCTTGTCCCTGACAGTACCAGTTCTGCTGGTGTACTTGGTGATTCGCCAGCTGAAAAGAGGCAGAAGGAGCAGAAAAAGAAACATTTAAAGAGGTAGCTGAAAATAGGAAAGAAAAAGCAGAGGTACCTGAAGAACAGTCTTTGAAAAGGGCGGCTCCGGTTGTGAAAGCGCCCAAACAGGAACAGACGGTGAAAAAGAAAATGGAAAAAGAACGGAGCCCAAGTGTTTCCGAAGAATTGAATGAAGCAGAGAAAGTAGCAAGAAACTGGTATATCATGGAAGGAAGAGAAAAATTTCATCATATTTCCATGAAGCTGGCATCAGAAGGAGTCAATTCTTTTTCCATAGGAAAAGACGGGTTGTGCAGTATCCGAACCGAAAAAGGGTTTCGCAGAGTTGCAGCAATTCGGGATTTTCCAGCTCAAAAAATGTTGGTCATCAAAAAAGAACTGGAAAAAGAAGGGATTTACTATGTAAAACTTTCTGGACGCTATATGTGGGTTACAAGGAGGGAATAGCTTGTTAGAGTGTAGATACGCTTCTTCCATCTATTATAATCAGGAAAACGGATATACTGTGGCGGTATATGAAACAGAAGATGAAATTCCAGAAGGGAAGAAGGAGATTGGGAAACAGCAGTTTATAGCAGTTGGCTGCGAACTGCCAAGAAATGAAGGGTTGGATATATCCTTAAAAGGACAATGGAAAGAATCAGAACGGTATGGAAAACAGTACCATGTGGCTTCTTTTGAGATTCAGATGCCAACAACGGGAGAAGGGGTGAAAGCGTACCTTTCTTCCGGATTGATCAAAGGGGTTGGACCTATTATCGCAGAAAGGATTGTAGACCGGTTCGGGAAAAATACCTTCTATGTCTTTGAACAATGTCCAGAACGTTTGCTTGAAATTCCAGGAATTACACAAAGAAAGCTGGATAGTATTTTAGAGGGGTACCATAAAAGCGAAAATATCCGTCAGCTTTCTCTTTTTTTATCTTCTGCGGGTGTAACACCAAAGAAAATAGAAAAATTCAGGAACATTTTGGACACAAGGCAGTCAGCATTATCAAAAAAGATCCCTTTCGTTTGTGTGAAATGGAAGGTTTTGGATTTAAAACGGTTGATCCGATAGCCAGGAAGGTCAAACATTTTCAGGCAGATAATCCTTTACGGATAAAAGCAGCTATATTATATGTTTTAAAAGAAGCAGAAGGGGAAGGGCATCTCTATTTAGAGGTGCCTGAAATTTTGACAAGAACAAAATCATTATTGTTTCGAGGAGATAAAAGAGGTCATGTCACAGAACGGAAAATACGTGATGCAGGGAATTCGCTTATTAAAGATGACAAGGAACTTGTCTGCAGCTATACGAAAATTTATTCTAAGAAAAATTATGAGTCGGAACAAAAAGCTGTTATACAACTTGCGGCGCTCAGCCGATATCCGATAAAAAGATATGATGTAGAAAAATGGATTTCCGGTTTGGAATCGAAAGAAAACATACAATTAGCGGAAAAGCAAAGAAAAGGGATTGAAATGGTTTTTCAAAATCCAGTTTCCATTATAACAGGAGGACCTGGAAGTGGTAAAACAACCCTGCTGCGTTTTATTGTTATGATACAGGAAAAATTGAATATGGATAGTATGATTTTACTGGCGGCCCCTACCGGAAGGGCAAGACAGAGAATGTATGAGGCAACGGGGTATCCGGCACTGACGATACATAAAAGTATCGGGCTTACAGGAGCAGAAGGGGAAGAGGCATGGAATGCTGGAGAGATGCTTTGTGATGATTTGATTATCATTGACGAGTGCAGTATGGTAGATATGCATCTGTTTACCAGCCTGATGATGAAAATAAAGCTGGAAGCCGGATCGTTTTTGTAGGAGATAAAGATCAACTGGAATCAGTAGGTCCTGGCAATGTGTTTAAAGAACTCATTGATTCCGGAGTCATTCCGGTTACTGTTTTAGAGCAATGTTTCCGGCAGGAAAACCCTACTATTTTGGAGAATGCGATAAAAATCAACTGTGGGAAACAAAATCTGGTATATGATGACAGTTTTTCTTTTGTAACAGCACATGATGATGAAGAAGCTGCGAAAAAGATTGTGAAAATTTTTGATACGGAGTGGAATCAACAAGGGAAAAATGTAAATGCAGTTCAGGTATTAACACCTTTAAGGGAGGATACAAAGGTAAGTGCCAATGCCTTGAATATAAAAATCAAAGACAGGATCAATCCATACCAGAGAGGACAGCAGGAAATCAAAAGTGGAAACAAAATTTTTCGGATACAGGATAAAGTGATGCAAACGAAAAATGAAGATGAAATTTCCAATGGAGATATCGGGATTGTACGAAAAATAGGAAAGATGAATGGCAAGAAATACATGGAAGTGGATTTTGGAGAAGAAAGGGTTATGCGATACCAGGAAGGAGAATCTTGGAACCTTGTTCATGCGTATGCAATTACTGCCCATAAGGGACAAGGATCAGAATATCCAGTAGTCATCATTCCAGTTTTGTCATGCTTTCGGCGGCATACTTTGAAGAGAAATCTATATTATACTGCGATTACAAGGGCAAAAAGAAGAGTCATTCTTGTTGGAAGCAAACAGGCATTTTCCCAGGCAATACGGGCAGGAAGATCGAAAAAAAGAAATACGTTATTATCCTATCGGTTAAAAAAAGCATTTGCGGAATTTTTGGATAAGAATGAAGCGGCGTAAGAAAATAACAGGAAACTATTTGTAAAATTAAGAATAGTTATGATAGGGAAGGAAAAATAAACAGTCCTTCCTTATTATACTGATTATATGGAAGAATGATACAGTGAGAAAAATGTCAAAATTCTTGAATAAAAAGAAAATATTCATGTATAATAGTGTTAAGAATAGCAACAATATTGTTGACATGCAATGGTTGGTTTGTTAAAATTATAAACAGATATTTAGGAGGGTAAGCATGAAAGAATTTAATGGAGAAAAGTTTTGCAAGGATATTATTGAATTAAGAGGAACAGATTCACAATCAGCATTTGCAGAGAAACTAGGGATTAATAGATCAACATTGTCTTTGTTGGAAAACGGGAAACAGATTCCAACACTTGAACTTTTTAACAAATTGTGTACTTTGGCGTCAAAAAGTACGGAGGAATATTTTAAAGAAACAACAAAGGATTCCTTAGTATATTTAATGGGAAGTCTTGATGAGGCTGATAAGGTGAAAATTGAAGAGATGTCTGAACGCATTCGCATTAAGGAGAAATATGAGAGGTTAGCGAAAAGGAGTAGTTATGTCGGATATTAATTATAAAGAATTATTTGAACACTATTACCAGAAGGATTATGATTTCAATACATCTTCTTTGTCAGCGGAGCAAATTAAAGATATTAAGCAGACAGCACGGCAGATGAGGGTGGACTATGCATTAGCGCCAATGGGAACTAGTATCTTCAACTGGATATTAAACCAGAATAGTAACATAAGATTTGAATTGGTGCCATTTGATTCTGAAAATATTGATGGTATGCTTTATGTGCCAACAACTGGAAAGGATTGTGCATATATCATATTGAATGTAAATAAGCCATTGATTAATCAGATTTTTACGGCTGCTCATGAATTTTATCATTATATCAAAGATTATAAAAAATTTAGAGAAACGCCGTATATCTGTGATTTTAATAAGCTGAAAGATATAAATGAGATGTGTGCAAGCCGGTTTGCGGCAGAACTATTATTGCCAGAAGAAGCACTGCTAAGAGAAATCAAAGATTATTTGGTGAATATGAAAATTCCAGATACCAGTAAAATGACCTTTCATCAGTATGCGACTTTGATGATTTTTTTAACAGTAAAATATCAAATGCCATTGAAAGCTGTGATTTACAGATTGGCAGAGGAAGGATACATTAAAAATATCGAAGAATATATTAAAAATTATGAATTCATAAAAAATGTGTTAAGGGAGATTGAGATATTTAAAAAACGTGTTGAAGAACTTTATAAAAAAGAAAATAATTATGTTCTTCCGTATAGTTCCACATATGTAGATATGGAAAGGGCCTTTTCTACAGGGAATGCATCAAGGGAAGAAATTCTGGAAGATGCTAAAAAACTTGAATTGGATATGAAATTAATTGATGATATTCTTGCGCAAGATACGGAAGAAGATGACGAAGAAACAGATGATGAGGAACTCTTTGCCTTGATTCGTGCAAAAAGGGGGTAACTACAGATGATAACACCATTGAAAAAAACTCCTTTGCATGATTTGTTGAATAAACCCGTTTTATTCGATGCTAATATTTTCATGGTGGGAATTGAAGATAGAATATCTAATAAGAATTGCTCTTTTGAAAATATGAAACAACTGTATATACAGCCACTTTTTGAGAGTTTCACAGATATTTATATCCATAATGAAGTATATAAAGAATTAGATGAGAATGCAAAAAAGATGGTTGATACATATATAGGGAAAAATGTTACAATCGTAAAAGAAGATGGAGTGTATGGAACAGATCCATTGTATACGACGATTTTTAACCATATTGCAGGGCATGAACTTGTGAATTATAAACGGGGAAATTCAAAAGACAGAGGGGAAGTATACAGTTTAGCTTATGCTGCATACCATAAGATGAACTATTTTTGTTCCAAGGAAATTATGGTGGATAATATTGCACACGAACTGAAGGATTTACAGGATATTGATATTATTACATTTGATATTATTGTTTTAGCAGCGTATATTTATTATGTACATAAAAACGATTTTTCAAATACTAAAGGATTAAAATCTATTTATAAAAGGTATTGTGCAGATGTTATCAAAAGGCACGGATTGCCGAAAACATTAAACGAATATATTAAGGCATCATTAGAGTATTTATAAAGCAGACTTTGACAAAAGAATGATATGCTTCAGGTATTTTAAAATTACTAGAAGTTTTGCTATCTTCGGATCGTGAAGTAAAGGAAAAGAAAGAGATATTACAGAATGATTTTTCAATTGAAATGACAAAGACATTAGAAAGTGAGGTGTCTATTATGTGTAATCTGAGTAAAGGCGTTGAAGAAAAAGGAATTCAAAAAGGAATTCTTCTTTCAATTAGAAACCTTATGGAAACAATGGGGTGGCTGGCAGAACAGGCAATGGAAGGACTGAAAATTCCTGAAGAAGAAAAAAGGAAATATTTAGATAGAATTAAAAAAAGCCTAAAAAAATGCAAAGTGGTCGTGGAGATGGTGTTTCAGTTATTATAAAAACACAGGCTTATGTGGATAAAAATGGAAAAGAATGCAATCCATTAGAAACACCAAATACCCGATTTATCCATTTAAAACGTCCCAAAATCCAATATATTCAGAATACGGATAAATAATATGAGAGAGATCTTGTAAAACGATTGTTGACAGTTTCTCTATCTAATGTTAGGATAAGGTTGTATTCATTTATGTACAATCAATTTGTGCAATGAATTTTTATTCTGCATGGTAGCAGAAGAGTTACTTTGGCATAGTCTGCAATAAAATATAGGAATAAGTTTAAGACAAGGTATAGAAAGACAAATACCTTGTCTTTTTTGCGTGTAGGAAGGAGGAACATACCTAAAAATTGCAGACAGAAAGGAGAGAAAATGGCAGAGATAAAATTATTTGACACATGGACATTTCAGGAAGAAATGCCGGAACCATTCAGCCGGTTTTTACAAAAAGAAGGATTACGAAAAACCACTACCATGGTGGAATGTCTTTCCCAGTATAATCAGGGAAGACAGGCAACACTGCATCCCCCTACATTGAGGGCAATGCTCAATATTGCAGGGATTTATTTGAAACAAATAGAAGGAGCTCTTGGGTTTCAAAAAGGAAATTATGATTTGTTAAATTTCTATTGCATGGAATATGTAAAAGGAAAACGACGCTACGCATTGGTTTATAATCCGATCAGTGCAAAGATACGTGGTGTCTGTAAAACAGAGAAGCAAACATATGCAGCTCTGGATTCCGTTGAAAGAAACATCAGTGATGGAGAGGAGCTTTTGGCAATGCTTATTTATGTCAGTCTGGAAAAGAAAGAAGCATTATATAACCTGGAGTTTGCTCAGAATTTTATTTTATTCATGCAGCAGATGAAAGAAGGATGGAAAAATGCAAAACTTGCATTAAAAGCAGCTTTTCTTTGTTGTGATAACCTGTACCGGAGAGTCGAAAATGTACAGGATTTCAGCAATGAAGGAATTCCGTTGGAGAAAAGCCAGCTTGGAAAGAATGGTATGGAACAACTTTCCACACTTGCAATCGAAAGTGAACTGTATGCACCAAACGATGCGATAAAAGGTACATTTCGGATTTTTGGAGAAACGAAGAAAGTAAGAGAATGGACGTTAAAAGAATTACAGAAAATTTACAGACAGCACTGGCAGGTTTCTAAAGATTATCAAGACCGTATTCCACGGCTTCCAGAGGATATGAAAGTTGGGGAATATGCGCAGGATATCCTTTCTGCAATTGTAGAGTCTCCTTTCCGGAAATTTATGATCACCGGAAATGCAGGAACAGGAAAGACAACAGACGCACAGATGATTGCCCAGATTTTAGGAGTGCCTTATTTTGCTTTGAACTGTGGACCGGAAACCGATGAAAGTACACTGGTGGCAGGGATTTATCCAAATTTCAGGAAAAAGACCGAAGATAGCATGAAGTTTCCTTCTTTACAGGAATTTGTTACAGATCCGATGCAGGTATTAGAAGAAGTAGCCCATACAAGAAAAGAAGGGATTACCAAAAGCGAAGCCTTTCGGGAACTGTTAGATGCAGTGTATCAGTCCGGTTACCAGAAAGCAAAAAATGAAGGGGATTTTGTAATGCAGGAATCGGAAATCATAAAAGGCTGCCGAATGCCTTCAGTGATTGAAATTATGGAGGCTTCCCTTATTGTAGAGCCGGGGACACTTGGAAAACTTAACCGGTTATTAGATGACTCCAGGAAACTGGACCTTCTGTACGGGGAAGTCGTAGAACGACATCCAAATGCAATTATCATCATCACTACCAATCTGAATTATGTTGCAAATAGGGAATTTGATTTTTCCGTGGTATCCAGAATGAATAAGGTACAGCATCGCAAAGATTTAACAGAACAGCAGTTGGCAGAACGTGCAATGTTTCGGACAGGCTGCAAAGATATGGAAGTTTTAAAACAGATGGCAAAGGTAATGAAACGACTGGATGCAGTCGTAAAAGAAGAATTTGGAAAAGCCGGACTTTGCGGCTACCGGGAATATGAAAACTGGGTATATGAATATATGCGCACCCAAAATCTTGTAAAGGCTGCAGAAGATACGGTATTATCCAAGCTTGCATCCGATGAAGAAGATAGGGATATGCTCCGGCAGGTATGTATGGAGATTTATGTAGAGCAAGGGAAGGGATCTGTATGAGAAGTAAAGAAATAGGAAATAGCAGCCAGACAGAGAAGCGCTTGCTGCGGGATATGGAAGTATTTTCTTCTCCTCAGTTTTTAAGGTTAGTGCAACGGATTGGAAAAGAAATTACAGATAAGCATGATGCACAGATCCGGTTTTATTCCGATGCAACGGATCACAGGGCCGGTTATTTTGAGGGGCGCTATATTTATATCAATACCATGAATATGCTTACACAAAGTTTTCCGACTTTGGATTTGAGAAGCAAAAGCCTGATAGGCGTGGAAGGACATGAATGCGGACATCAGAATTACAGCAGTATCTATCTGAGACGGAAATATATAGATGGAATTGCAAGTGGGATTTTATATCCAGCCTGGCCGCTGCCGGAGACGGAGCGAGAAACTGGATTTTTACAAAGTATGAAAGAGGGTTTTCAAAAGAAAGATGCGGTTCTATTAGGACTCTATCTGCAAACAGCCGGAAGGCTGCATGGATATCTGGAAGATGCCTTTATCGAAGAACAGATGTGCAGAAGGTTTCCAGGAAGTATCCGGCAGGGGATTTTGCAGAACCGTAAAAGGAATATGGAGCAGATTTCTAGTCTGAAAAGCCAGATTGTACAGAAGAAATCAAAGCTGAAGATTATGTTACTTCTGTTGGTGCAATATATGTTTACCCATAAGGTCAACACATGGGACGGAGAAGTTGCAGAATATATGGAACTGCTTAGAAACTGTATTCCGGTTCTTTTGAAAACGACTGTTGATATGGGGGAAAGCGCAAGGTATCTTGCAACAAACCAGATTTTATTGAAGTTGTGGCCTTTGCTTTTAGAAGAAGCGGAAGGTATGGAAAGAAAAATAAAATCGACAGGAGAAAACAAAGAGAGCGTATTGAAACAGGCTTTTGATGAGTGGAAAAAAGATCTGCCACAATACTCGGAAGAACCTTTCTGCAGGGAAATCCGCATGGAGCGAAAGGAAGCTTCGGATGTTCTTTGGAATGGAGGAGAACTGAAACGTACTTTTTCAGAAGAAATGCAATCCATTCAAATGGAAAGAGAAAGTGTAGTAAAAGAGAAGGAAAGGCTGACAGAAGGAAAGACAGAGCCTTTGCTTTCTGAATTGGAGCAAGAAACTGTAAAGACAATTGATATTGGAAGAGAACTGCACAATATTTGTCTGGAATTAAAAAGAGAAGCAAGGGAAAAGGGATATGAGGAATGGATGCGGGAGCGTTTGAAAGAGATTTTAGAAAATACGGAGTTTACACCTGTGAACCGGGAAATTAAAAAGCGTGTTTTCCGAAAAGAAGTCATTTCACAAACCGCATATCAAAAATATAGAATTTTTCAACCGCAGATAAAACATACTTTAATGAAAATGAAGCAGGATTTACTACCGGTTTTAAAAAGGAAGAAAACCCATATTTTACGTTACCAGTATATAGGAAAAAGATTGGATATGGCACATCTTTGGAATCCTGAAAAAAGAATTTTTCAGACCAAAATTCCTTCTCAAAACATGGATACAGCGATTGGATTTTTATTGGATCAGTCTGGTTCCATTGACAGGAAACGGTGGGAAACCTCTGTGCTGACAGCCCTTTGTGTGGTGGAATTTGCACAGGTATTTGGGATACCGGTATGTGTGAACGGACACTGCACAGGGAGAGAGCATATAGGCAGGAAACGAGAGGAAATTGTGTGTTTGCATTCCTATTTAGAGTTTGGTGAGAAAGAGGAAGGCAAGTACCGGATTTTGGATATGGAGACAGGCGGAGCCAACAGAGATGGGGCGGCTCTTCTTTACATGGCAGAAAAAATGGTAAAAAGAAAGGAAAAGATGAAAATCCTGATTTTTTTCTGTGATGGACTTCCAAATGCACAAGGCTATGGCGGAAAAGTAGCAAGGGAAGATTTACAGAAGGTACAAAGGCAGCTGAAGCAGAAACAGATTACTTTGTTTGTGGCAGCGATTGGAAGGGATCAGGAGGATATTCAAAATATTTACGGGAATGCCTGTATCAATGCGGAGAATCTGGAACAGCTTCCGCATCAGATTGTAAAGAAACTTTTAGAATACATGGGATAGAGAAACAGGACAAGGGACTTTTTCAGGTCTCTTTTTTGATTGGAGGAATTATGGAGCAGAAAAAAGAATGGATTGAGGATTTCTGGCGTACAGGGTATGCAATCCGTCTGGGAAAAGACCAGTATTTTCAGGAAATCAGAAACAAACGTATTGTAACCGCAAAAATTTGGAAAGCCGCTTTCTTTCAAAGCTTAAGAGAAGCTGAGATATTTGCTCAAAAACATCTTTGGTATACGGGAATGGATCCGCAGATTTGCTACCGTGCTTGGGTACTGGTATCTATTGAAAGTGAAGAAGAACAGGAGTTGTTTTGGAATGGAAAGCAGTTTGTCCCGGAACTTGGGAAGGCAAAACTTTTTTCCAGTTCGCAGGAAATGCAGACTTATGTAAAACGTTTGGGACTATCCAGACAGACTTATCCGGAATTATTGCCGGTAGAGAAAAAACAGATGAAAAATGCAGCGTAAGGAGGAAACAGGATGGAAATTAAAAATTTAGCACAATTAAAACGGGTTATACAAGAGAAAAGAGAATTTATTATCAGAGTACACCGACAGGAAAAATTTTTAGGACAGAAGAGAATACCTAACGTGGTACAAAGTAATGGATTTTATTCTGTCATATCCGGACAGCCGGAGCATGAGGTCAGTTGTGCAAATCATGGAAAAGGAAGCTGGATTGATTTTGGGAAAGCAACTCAGTGGGAATTTCAGGAGGAGACATGCAGTATGTATTTGCCAGAAATGGAGCATATACCTGAAAACCTGATTTGGACGATTGAATTTTGCAAGGATAAAAAGAATATCCCACAAAAACTTTCCTGCTCCATTCTCTGTAATGCTTATTATCATGGGGAATTATTGCTGCCAGAAGCAATAAAAACCTTCCCGGAGGCACTGGAATACGCGAAGGACCATTTAGATGAAATTCCATTAGGAGAAATGAATTATATCGAAAACAGTGATGTACTCGATCAGGAGAATTGTGAGCTGGTAGCTGCCGATTCGGAAGAAATTCCAGAAGACAGCAGCAAAGAAAACGGTTTGAAAAGTTCCAAAGAGGAATGGTGGAGGATCATTGAAGGAATAAAAGAACATGAAAGTAGACTGGCAGAACAGGGAAGGACAGAAGATGCAGAAAAGATTGCCAGAGGTATGGACTTTTTCTATCCAAATGATGTTGTAACGGAGATTTTAAAAGATGGAGATGGAAGAATTTCTGGGATAAAAAGAGGAGAAATTTCTTTATCAGATGACGATTATTATTTAGCAGATACCCAGGAACCTTATTCCTTCCGTCAAGTTACTTGGGAGGATATTCTTGGAATAATGGAGGAATATTCCAAGAATGGTTATCTGCCTCCCATCTTTTCAAAGGGAACGGTTCTCTGGCTTTCAGAAGAATATGAGAGCGATTCCAAAACATCAAGATTTTACTATCCGATGCAGCTGCCACCATGGAAAAGTCTGCAAATGATCCGAAAGTTGGATTGCTGGTATGCAGATACCGATTTGGATCGTAGGGAATATGCAGAAGAATATCAAAGGATTGTATCTGGAATTTTGCATGGTCTTGTGATTTTAAACCCGAAAAAACTCGCATTAGAAGAGGTGATTAAAGAATGGGAAGTGAATTTTACAGAACCCGAAAAAAGTGGGTATCGAGCAGCCTTTGATGAAATTCGTAAAGGTAAAATCCCAATTGTTCGGGACTGTAATTACATAACAGATTAACCACAAAAGAAAGAAAATAAAGGGCTGTGCAAGACAGCCCTTTCCAGAAAGGAGAACAAATGGATATATTAAAAAGAAAAAAATAGATGCAAACAGTTTTCAGACTATGAAGCATATCATTTTCCTTACCTCAACAAAGAATGATAAGATACGGTATTTTGAAAAAGAAGAGGCAGATAAACGTTTTCTTCCAATAGGGAAAGAACAAAAGGAGGAAGACGCTTATACCTTTCAGTATCCGGGTGAGATGCTGGAGAGGTATGAAGAAAAGATAGGGGATACTGTTCAAATCCGCAGGGCACTGGCATTTGCCCTTGTAACTATGTCTGATTTTCATGAAGCACAAATGCATGTGGGAACACAATATGAAAACTTTCTGAAACGGATAGAACGAGAAGCGAAAACCGATATTTATCTGGCAGGGGCTATGTGTTTTTTAACTCCGTCTGAAAAGAAACAAAAGTTTTATTATGAACGGATTAAAAGTTATTCATACAAAGAACTTGCAGAATGTATGTGTATCCTGTTTTTATTCAAAGGGAAAAAAGAAATCTGGGAAATGCTAAAAGAAAATGTATGCTCTTTCTTTGAAAATGAAAGAGCAGTAAATATCTTCCAAAATGCTGAAATGTATATCTGGTTTTTCAGAACTTATGAAAAGGAAATTAAAAAAGAAAGAAAACAGATATTTTCGAGATTAAAACTTTTGGTGAAGATGCAGCATACCTACGTAAAAGAACGTTCAGATCTATTTCAGCAGATGCGAAAGGCAGGTTACCAAAAAGAAGAAATTTTTTATTTAAACCTGCGGATGCTGCAGGCTGCAAAGGAAGACAAGTTAGAAACAGTAAGCCAGATAACATGGGAGCGTGCTTCAGAAAGTTTTTGCATTTTTATATGTAACCAGGAAAAGGAATATTCGGAGGAGCTTTATCAGCTTTGCAGAGAACTAATACAAAAGCATCGTTCTTATGAAATCAAAATCGGCGGATATGATGGGATTTTAGGCGCCATGAAATGTCAGGTAACTGTTAAAAATTCCAAGATATATGCACTGCTTCATACTTATGCAGGAGAGCGACAGGCAAATCCTAGCTGGTTTTTTATTCCATCATGTAAAACACAGGCAAAGAAAATCTTTTCCCTGTTGGGGAAAAAGGATTTTGATAAAAAAATACGGGAGACTTTATATAATCAGTCTTTTACGGAACAGGAACTTCAGGAGTATCTGAAGATTTATCAGGAATTGACAGATGTAGATTATATTCAACAGATGCTGCAAGAAGAGAATTATCAAAATCATAAAATTTTTGAAACATTTGCAGAAAAGAATTTCTTAGATCCCCGACAGATTATAAAAGAATTGCTTACAAAGGGAGAAGGAAAAGCGATTTCTGAATGGGAAGAACCGGAAAAAAAGAAGTATGGCTATATTCTTTCCTATATCGAAGATTTGGATACGGATTTAAAATTTCAGACTGCAAAACTTCTTTTGGATAACCGATCCATGGAAGAAATCAGAAAAGAAGGAAAACGGAATTTCTTATGGAAGAGTGTCGGAATTCAGGAATTTTATTACAGACGGGAATATGATAAGATGAATTTTTTGAAACTTCATTTGCAACCAAACCAGGTCCTGCAGTTGTTTTTCTGGATAGAAGAATCTGTTTATCGGTTTCAGCCACAAAAATATTTTGCTTTTCTTTTAAAAGTCTTGGAAAAAGAGGAAAATCTTATTTGGCTTCCGAAAGAACAGGCACAGGAATTTTGGAAAAAACTAATGGAGCTTGGGATAGAAGAAGCTGGAAGTAAGAAATTTAGAATGCTATACATGGAGAAAGAGGAACGGGAGAAGTTTTATAAAGAACAGGAAGAAGCCGCAAAACAGAAAAAAGTGGCTGAACTGGAAAAGCAGACAAAAGAAGCATACCAGCATTTTTGGAAACTGCAGCAGGAGAAAACAGCAGAAGAGATTTTTTGGAAAATCGATTCACTTTTCTATTCTTATCAAAAAGAAGCCTATATAAAAGCAACGGTTCAGTTCCTAAAAAAATATTTAGAAAAAGTGGGGTGGAAATTACCAAAAGCAGCAATTTGGGAATATTTAAAACTGCTATTAAACTTAGGGAAAAAAGAAGGGATAGAGATTGCAACTATAAAAGAGTGGTTGATAAAAACGGAGGTAGAAGATGCTTACGACGGTGAAGGAACACATGGAAATTATTAAGGGGTTGGAAGGACTTGGCTGGCAGGAGATTTTAGGATTTTCAAATCAGCAGCTCCTTCTTTTTACAAAAGAAATTGATACAGAGAAAAAGAGAAGAATATTAAAACAGCTTCCAATCGAGTATGGAAAGAAATTGGTTGCCTATCCGAAAATTCTTTCAAAGATTATAAGTCTACTGGAAGCAGGAATTTCAGCCTATAGAATAGAAATGTTTATCGGCAGTGCCGATGAAAAACTATTTGACCGTTCCTATGAGGAATTGGAAGCAGCTTTGAAAACAGAAGCAATTTCGGACAGATACGTAGCTGTATATCTCCAATATTATTTTTCCAGCCATTTGTCCGAAAAAGAGTGCAGTACATTAAATGGAAATCTGGAGTTTCTCGAAACATATTGTGATAAAAAGCTACAAGATTTAAGCTTTTCAGAACGAATGTTTTTGAAAGAACCGATTTTTACAGGGGACTTTTTAGGAGAAGTGATTGGAGAAGAACACTTCTTTCAGGATTTAGGAAAAGTGAATGTATTGGAACTTTTGAAGTATTTGTCAAAGTTTCAACTGCCAATGTTAAGTAAAGAGGCATATAGGCAGATTATAAAAAATGCAGAAGAACTTTATCCGTTATTAAGAAAAATCGCAGACCGCTTGCATAAAGACGTGCTGTCTTGTTTTTTGACAAGGTGGCTGGAGAATGAACAGTTATTGTTTGATTTAAACAGATTTGTAAGACAAGGATGGATTTCGCAAGGGAATTTCTATACAAGAGCAGGGTATATACAGGAGGTTTACCGGTATGCCATAAAAGCGGTGGACCGATTGAAATATTATCAGGAGTCAGTACTTCTTTATGCAGTCAAACATCAGAAAAAACACTTTTTGAAGTTGTATGAAGAAAATACAGAACTGTTTCTTGAACTTCCATGGAATTCTATTTTATTTCAAAAAGCATTTTATGAGGAGTATGTCAATCTAAATACATTAAATTTTCAAAATTTAAAGGAATGCAGAAAAATAAAGGAATGTTCTGCTATAGAAAAGACAGATATGCTACAAAAAGAGTATACTTTTGCGGAAATAAAATTATTTGCTGTCTGTCCTGACAGAGCGTATATCCGTTTGTACCACAAACTAAATTATAGAAGGGTAGACGATCGGTTGAGAGTTATGCAGGAAGTGGTGAAAAAGAGACTCTTGGACAAGGTAACCAGCGAAGAAACGCTGGAAAGAGTTGCGGCTTTTTTATCCCACAAACCATTATCTAAGTGGGTGAAAGAAGAATTGGGAAATATTTCCGGCCTAGTAGGGATGGATATACTAGTATAGAATAAATTAAATTTCTACTATATATTTTGAGGATAATGTATGGTAAAATAGTGTTATCTAAGAAAGGATGAACACTATGAGAAAAACATATCTTCCTCTGTCAGATGAAGACAGAGATTACCTTAAAGCATTATCCAAAAAGAGAACCATTCAGGC
>ENA-OQJX01000333-OQJX01000333.1-human-gut-metagenome-genome-assembly--contig:-NODE-333-length-27846-cov-2.962012_pt1 | contig 27846 bp, 29 predicted proteins | sample MGYA00242615_ERZ504782 | MGnify/ENA primary metagenome ERZ504782 (study PRJEB26092, sample SAMD00036354) | human gut metagenome | host: Homo sapiens | study: EMG produced TPA metagenomics assembly of... | reverse complement strand
CTTTCTTACAAACTAAATTGCATCGGTCATATACCGTCTTACTTATTTATCGGCGAACAGACGAACGGAAAACCCGTGGTGTTTAACGTCTCTGTAGTTCGCGAACGCAGAGTACGAGTAGAAAGACACGTTCCAAGCATTGCCGAGGAGGCTGGGAAACTCCGTGCTCGACCAATACCGACCATATTCGCCTCGGGCTTCGAGCAAACCACTCGAAATGAACGTTGGGAAGGAGATATAACCGGCAGCCGGAAAAATACGAACGACAGCCTCGGAAGTATGGCTATCCCACCAAGAATCATTATTGATAGTGCTAATGTTTCCTGTAAATGCGCTGCCCAAGTAAACACAATCCACTTTCAATAGGGAAGTAAAGTCATGGTTGGCAAACGAACCCACGCGGGTGTAACGGTAAGCACAAACCATATTATTATCAGTAGCAAGAGGGAAATCGGATAGGGAAGAATCATCGATAGGATTACCGGTACCTTGTTTGAAACGCAGAGCGTAACAAACACCGTTACCCGAAGAGAAATAATCGTTGGCGAAAGTTTTTTTGATGCCACCGAACTCAATAGCCTCGTTGACATTAGAAGTATTAGTAGGGGAATCATATTGGGTATTACCGCTGTAGGAGAAAACGCCCGTCAACTCCCAGCGGGAAGGCAGGTGGTAACCATAACCGGGATGCCCCAGTTTAAAAAAGACATCATCAAAGAGCTTCTTGGCATTTGGATTGTAAGTATCATTATTCTCTCCTGTGAGCACGTACCAATTATAATAACCGGATTGGTCATTGCTATGGCTCGAAGCCCAATGAAGATTAGGGTCAGTCTGGGCTGCAGTGGGAGAAATACCCGGAGGAACGGAAGAAATGAAAGGAGAATTATAGATAGAGCCACCGGCGAGGTTATATTCGGCAACATAATCCAAAGGCGTACCGATCTGCTTAATATTGATTTTAGTATAAAGTCGTCCAGCCCGTATCTACAGATAACCATCCTTGAATCCCTTGCCATTCGTGATGGCCTGCAATTCCTCCGTAACCGGATTGGTGAGAGTGGCGCCAGCCGCCCCACTGTTTTGACTGGGTTTCAGCCATGAATTAGAAACTGAAATTGTTGTTCCGTCGGCATTATAGGCACCGACCTTCCACCACTGGGGTGAATTGGTGCGCACAGAAAATTTGTTCTGTGTGCTTGTGGCATCGTGCTTGCCTTGAAGTGTCATCGCCGTTCGGGTCACTGCCAAGAAATGCCCCGATTCATTGAACGTTATATCTGTGAATGCGTCTATCACGATGGGCACTACTACGATGTTATGGTTGGTAAAGTTGTCCGGGCTGGTTACAGCCTCGTTCAAAGTGGCAAACCCCGGCCCTTTCACTTCCTTGATGGTGAAAATATAGCGGTGGTTGCGCAGAATGGGCATGTATTTACCTTTTCGTAAGGACTCGTGCCACCGCCCTTGATACCGTCCCATGTATAATCCATTCAGTAGTAGTATTCTCTTCCTTGATAGGCAAGATTTATAACTATACAAGGACGCTGCCGCCGGAGATAGCCGACTGTTCATTCAAATAATAAGTGATGACATTCGGAGATGCGGTGTTTGCAGTTCCTCAAGCGGGTGCCCGCCACTGACTGCTGGCTGCGATGTGGCAGGCAGTGTGGGAGTCATGTATCCCGACTGTGAAGCGGTGGTATTGTATGTAGCAAGATCTACCCAAACGCGTCCGTTGCCTACGGAATTGACGAAGTAAACCTTTCCCGCAGCTGTCGTGGCTCCCGAAGTTGTAGGATTGATGATATCCACCTTCGCCAGCATGCGGATAAGCGGTATTTCCTGCGCAATGGTTTGCGACACACCGGCTTTCAGTTCAAAGCCTCCCGCCGGGGCATGCTCGCCGTACATGGGTATGTATGTGCCCGTACCTTCTTGTCCGAACCTACCCACGACTTCCACTTGCTTAAGAGCATCATAGGTGGAACCGGCTGTTATATTTGCCAGTTCTGTTTGGGCATTAGCTATGAGAGCTATACGTTTGTATCTGCCCGCAATAACGGGCACAGAGAAGTATTTCGTATCCGAAGAGCCTGAAAGTGTATGCAACGAGCTGCCCAGAATATCATATTTCACCTTGACTTTCTCCGTACCGCCTTCATCGGCAAACATCAGTACGGTAATCTCTGTTATCCCTTTCTCGTCTACACCACGAGTATTCGCCGCCCGGAAATCGGGAATCCTGACAGAAAGTGTCACTTCGGCCGTCTCACCTTTGCCGGACACGGGCGGAACAGGAAGAATGAGTTCGTCTTGCCGGCACGAAAGTACGAGCGGCAGTAATAACAGGACCGACAGCAGGTTGCGGAACGGTATGATGATTGAACTACTTGGCATAATATATTGTTTTATGATTTGCATTTCATGATTGACCGGTGCGTTTTTTACACTCCTCCGGGTTTTACATTCTGATTTTCCCAATTCCTGATCGTTATTTTCGCATGACCGTTTGTAAAGGTAATCTCGATAGGAATGGTTACTTCAATATCTTCCTCCATCGGTATGTGGTAGCGGGCAATAAGCCCTGCCAACGAAATCGGGGGCACGATATGGTTTCCCGTGGTGGGATCGATAATTTCCACCATGCCGGGGGTATCGGCTTGAAACGGGGGATGTCAGTCGTGGCATTAGCATGGCGGTTGGTGACATCATATGCTACGGCAGGCTGGAATGTCTTGTTCCGGCTTACGGACTGGAGACGCCATGTGCCCGAGGTTTCGTCGAACACCGGTCGCAAGGCTGACTCCATGCCCGTGATGTGTACCACAGGCTGCACGCTCACACCATCAAGGTGAAGACTTACACGGATAGTGCCGGGGCTGAAATTGACAGTATGGTCTCCAGTCTCGTGCTCACTGACCGTAAGTGGCGTGACAGCGAAAAGAAGCCGATCAAGCGTGGGGATGGAAGCGGAAGTCTCCGCATGCGGGTGTGAGGCGGAAAGGTTCCTTATGGTTTCTCCTTCGGAAAAGCCGCCGAGCTTGGTCTGTGCATCCGAAGCATTCGCCCAGAGCACGACAGTGTAGTTTCCCTGCGGCAGATACATCTCAACACCCTGCAAACGGTCAAGTTCACTCTTCTCCAGCGTCTGCATATGCTCAATACTGCCATCGGGACGGTACACACACAGCCTCACCCTCTGAACACGCTCTCCGAAAAGGTCAGCGGCAGAGCCGCGAGGCTTGTAGGTAAATCGTAACAGGGTATCCAGAGGGCAGCCCTCCAGGGACTCCCTGATGCACCTCGACAAGACTAAGGTTAAAATACCGGAAAGCATCAGGAAGCGTATAGCTTTATACAATTTCATGCGTAGTATCTTTTAGGTGAATAACTGTGGTTATGACTTTATATGAATATACGTGTTATGATTTAACAGGTTATAGAAATACAGGTCGTGAGGTCAGGGCAAAAGACACCCACGACCTGCTTACATTCCGCCGTGCGAGAGGAACTGGTGAACTAGTAAAATGAGCTAAAAATCTCCTCTACGCAAACGGACTTGTAAAAGAAACAAACAAATACAATATACCTTGATGGTATGACAGTTAGAGATTAGGCTTGACAGGAACGACCGTCCAGGCTTTTACCGTCACCTTCAACCAAACGCTGACAGCACTGGTATTAGGTATTGTGGAAAGGTTGCTCTCGTCAAATGTAAAGTCGGCTTTCGAGATAGTATAAATCTTTCCTTTTTCCAGTTCTACAATATTGCCACTGCCATCTTTGAATCCTCTCACGGTGATAAACTGGTCACCTGTGCCGAAATTCACGCTGCTGCCGGCCTTAGCAGCCAAATTACTCAACTTAAATACGAGCTGGAGTTGCTCGTTCGCGTCAGTACTGTTACCGTTAGGAACAACCTGATATGCCAACGTTGCCCTGCAGTTGGCGGAATGACTTCCTTTGGGATACCTGTAGCAGCGACGGCAGACTGGTCAAAGAGTTTTCCAGCGTTAGCAGGGGTGTAAAGCCCCTGTCCTTGAGCATAGGCAGCAGGAGTAGCACCATATTGTACTTTCGTTCCCACAACGGTACCGGCCAGGTTGAACTTTTCAAAGAAGTTATTCACATAGATTCCTTCCAGCGTAAAACCATCCACCGCACTGGAGCCGTAGTCGCCAGACCTTCGATTTCGACACGTGCCACGGCAGGACCGATTTCCACTTCGGCATACTTGTCACCGTCCGTTATTCCAGGGGCATAAGGCAGGGCCGGACTACCGGTAGTCCATGTCTGCAGGGGTTTGTCATCACCGCTCAACACCACATCCGCAACTGCAGACTGGCTTGTGATTTCCAGTTGTACAGCTTTCAATGCAGCTACGGTTCCACCTGTAGGCAATGAAGTTCCGGCAGGAATATTACCACATACCGTTACAGTGGTAGCCGCCGCGGGTACATCCGTTATTTGGGTACCGGTAGTCAGATTCGCAATCGTGATGGGAGTGGTTGTAGTCGCGTTCACATATTTCAGAATGCTGGTCCCGTCATGGAAGTATACATGCAGATTACTTACCGTAGCAACCGTTCCCGAGGCTACAGGAGGCTCGGTCGATCTCGTCAGCGTCGGCAACTCCAGCTTCATGAATACGCTTCTCGCTTCCCCGTTCTTTACGTCAGGCACTTCGATGTCATCGTTACTGCACGCGGTGAATGCTGCAGCCATAGCAACCATTGTAAACACGCTTAACAAACTTTTTTTCATAATCATTGTAATTAAATTGTTAATAAAAAAATAAACACTAATAAAACACTTGTTAATATTTAATTCGTACTTATACTTTTTTTCCTGTTTTGTTCTTTCTACTTTTTACTATTTCCCTTCCGCTATCCTGTCCAGTTCCATACGGAGCCCGAAGAACTTGGGAATGAGGTCCGACAGTTCCGGATCCAGGGGAATACGCAGGACAAGATTGGGATTCATGCGGCAGGCCGCAAGCATATGTTCCACTGCTAAGTAATCATCGCCCTGCCGGGCGCTTACCACAGCATGCAGGTATTCCTTGCGGGAATCTACGGGTAACTGGTCTAAAAGAGCGGAAGCCTCTTTATGATAACCGAGCTGTGTCAGGCAAAGGGCGGTGTTATAGTCAGGCCGTTTTTCCAATATCGGCAAGGCTTGCCGGTATTGTCGCTCTGAAAGGAGCCGCAAGGCTTCGGCATACTCTTCTCCCTGCGGAGTATATACGGGACCGCTTGCCGCAAGAGAGTCTGTCTCCGCAGAAGCTATGACATATTGGTCCAGAGCGGAACGGTCAACCAGGTCGCTAAGCGAGGCCACAATGAAGAGCAGCGTGTCCGAGGCGGCAGGCCGCCATGTGCTGCGGTCGGTGGCTTCCACGATAGACTCTAGCCGCACACGGAGCTTTTTCATTCCATCGGTGACGGGCAGAGAATATACATAGTTGTAGATATAATCATGTCCGGAAACTGAATCCGAATTCTGGCGGACCATCACGGAGTCGATATAGGGGAAGGGAATCATACGCCGGCGGATTTCATCACGGTTACGGTCATTCATCTCATTTTCGGCAATCCGGTCGTAGAAATAACGGTGGCGGGAGATGTCCATCGAATCGGTGGCGGTGAGGACATAGTTGTGTATGTTGGACAGGCTGCGCCCCCCGTTATAAAGGTCACGGAATTTCGAAGGTACACGATCGGCGGTAAGCTCGCGTTCCAGCCGGTACATCGGCCAAAAGGAGGCCGTACGATGATATTTACGGTCATAGGAGGCCCACAACCCGAGCGTGTCACGACCAGCCACATAGCGCCGTACGCTTTCTTCGATCCGCTTGCGTTCCAGGCGGTGACGGAGTGTCGCACGGTTGGCCTGCGTACGCGTGTTCCAGAAATTCTGGCGTTCAAGGGCAAGGCGTTTCCACTTCTCGTAGGCAAGCTGACGGTCGCGCTCCTTGCCGTAAAGTTCATAGAAGAACCTCTGCCGGCAGGCGATATCCTTATTGATGCCTTTACGGTCAAGATACACACTATCATAAGCCGAAGGATCGACAATTCCATTAAGAAACAGCCTGTACGCCTTATAGTCCGCTTCCTGCATGCGGGTAAAGGAAGAACCGGAAAGCACAACAGGTGGTAGCGGGAAGCCTGAACTGTCAGAGGTGCAGAGCATCGGGGTGAGTGTGACACGCCAGTAACTGTCAATCAGGAGGGAAGGGACATGGATATTGAATTCCAAACGCACGGAACCTTCCCGCATGGTGACCTGCTTGACGACCGTGCGTGCAGCGACGATGTCAACACCGCCCAGGTGTATGGTTTTCCATACGTCATCCGTACTGTCGGAGACCTCTTCGAACTCACCGGGAAGAGTGTCCGAAGAAGTGGTGAACCCCACCTGTTCGGCAAGCACTCCGGAAGGTGCGCTCTCCTCGTGGGGAAGAAAAATATTAGGACGGCCGGACTGCATAAACAGCCGCATAGTCCGCGGTTCGCGGGAAGTGGAACAGGACACGGCCAGTAACACTCCCGCGCAGAAAGCGGCGGCCGTTATGTGGGATTTGAGATACTTATTCATCATTCAACTTTTTATATCTTGTTTCAACAGATAAGATGGTTTCAGAAAAGATAAACCAGATTAACGGCGGTACGTGTGGGTGTCACATAGACACCGGAGCCCTTGCCGGTACGCTTACCGCAGTTCACGCAACGGTAACGTTCCCAGTCGGCCCAGACAACACCGAGACCCAGTTCGAACTCCAGATTCCAGCGACGCGAAAGGGGGCGCACCAGCCCCGCAGAAAGCCCGCCGCCGAAAGCTGTGCCTTCGTAACGGTAGCGATGTCCGAACAGACCACCCGCATTATATATGGAGAACACACCGTGGAGCCCGATAAAACAACCCCTTCCGTAAGTTTCGCGCATCCAATAACGCACACCAGGCTGGACTGTGAAGTTTTTAAGCTTGCCGTCATCCCAAAAACGGAAAGGATTGTACTGTACGGGAAGATGGGCGGACCAATGCGTGGAAAAAGCCATGGAACCCTCCACATTCAGATTCCCCGTACCTAAACCCACCAGATTGGTTCTGACAGAATAAAACTGCGCGGAAACCTTGTCTGAATACACAAGGCAGGCCAAGACACAGGCAAAACATAAAAAAGTACTTTTTTCTATTCAAATTCATAATTCAAACTAGGATAACTCAAACTTTAAGTGGATAAACAAAACATGCACCCAAAGTAAACGGATGAAAAGCTGTGTCATCATAATAAGACTGTTCTTATTCTACGTGCAACCTGTAAAAATGAAGTATTTTAATGAACAAGAAACAGTTTTATATTATCACATCTGTTTTGTTTTTCCTGGTTGCAAAAGTAATAACACATAAATCACGAGTTACAAAATGAAACCACAAATCTAACGTCCGCATTGCATAAAACATTATAATACAGAAACATAAAGACTTCGTTCTTCTTATTTTTCTAACACGACGCTAACAGATGATTTACAACCTTAAAAAATATAGGGCAATCAATAAGTTTCTGACAATTGACTGGAATAGTAACAGATATTATAATGAAAGCATCTTCATACTTTCCGGACATACCTCCCAGGAGAATTAAACCTGTTATGGCTTACCTCCATGACAAAACCATTCTACAATTACATCATTCCGGTATTATGGCAAAAACAATCTGAACATATTCTAGATTTAATTACCGGATGATGCATTAGTCATTGGAACCTAGTATAAAGTTGAAATACCTATCCCAGAAGGCTTAAGAATAATTCTTTATTAGCTGTTTCCGTAGATTTAATACGTGATTTGAGCCGTGACTTGCGAGCGTATACATTAGCCACCGTATCCTTCATGAATAAGCTAATTACTTGCGGTGAAAATCCTACAAAAATATAGCATAATAACCTGGTGTCGGAAGCTTTCATAGTTGGAAAATCTTCCTTGAGCTTGTACATGGCATTGTCATGACAAGTGTTTACGATTTTTCCAGTTCTTGCAGTATGCCATTGTTTTCTGCAAAATCTGTAATTATCTGCTTTACTTCATTAAATATGACTGACTGTTGCGATGTTGTATTTTCACGTTCATAGTAGGTCTTTCCAAGTTTATCGACAATGTCAAAGCGTGAAGCAGCCAATCCTCTTAAATAACTTTCCGTAGTCTGCTGTTCTTTCACGCGTTCAGTAAGAGCCTTGTACTCGGAATTGGCTTTCTCTGTCAATAACAAATAATGGTTGGTACGATCACGTTGCATGCGTAAACGTTGGCGGACGATATACCAGGCAATTCCAATAATAAAAAAGGTAGCGGCTGCTATAGCTATTTCCCAGACAGTCCGGTTTTTCATTCTGTATTGGGCGAATTTTGTTCGCTCTTTAAAATAGTCCCGCTCGACCATACCGGCGGAGAATTGCATGTTTGAGCGCATTATTGAATCGTTCAAGTAGATATAGCGATGTACATTGTCCGTTGCTTTTTCAAAATTTTTAGCCTGCACTTCGATATGGTATGCAGTGTATTGTAGTTCTGCCATGTCGCAAATATCAGTAGTGTGCGCCTTTGCAAGCTCCAGATAATACCGTGCACTGTCTATATGATTCTTCAAAAGACTTACATCTGTCAATGTGTGATATCCATATACCGTATCCTGTCGGGCGGAAAGTTCGATTCGCTGTAACAGGTCATTGGATATATGCCGTTTGGATATCACATATAGTGATGCAAGATTAGTAAGGCTGACTTCTATCAGATTACTGTTATTATGTTCATCGGCCAAGTCAAGAGCCGCCGAATACAGCCTTATTGCTTTTTCTATATCTTTTGAGTGAAAAGTAGCGGCTGCCATGTCAAGGGTTGCCTTTGTCTCCTCCTGGATATCACCCGATTGGCGGAAATTATTTCTGGCTTCGTGGAAATAATGATATGCCCGGCTGTAGTTCATTTGTTTATAATATACTTCACCGATCTGTCTGTATAAAAGCCCTTTGTAATAAGATTCATCGGTATCTGTCAGTTTCTCTTCTATTTTGAGAAAAAGACGTAATGCTCCCGGTTTATCACCTGTGCGTAATTTAATTCTTCCCCAATAATATAGAGTTTTACACTGGTGACGTAAATCTTTGGGGTAATGTTTATAATATTGCCAAGCCTGGCGGATCAATGAATCGTCAGTAACTTTCATTTGTTTTTTTTCCAAAGCTTCGGAATAGAGCAATGCATATCTGGCCTGTTCAGCGGTTGCCTTCTGGTTTGAGTTTTTGTAGTATTGCTAATGCACTATCCGGGTTGTTCTGCATTAGCTTTTCAGCCTCACTAAGGCGAGGGGTCTGTTCCCTGTTATAACAACCTGTAAAATAGAGAATAGCTGATAGTCCAATTATAATTTTATATTTCATATTGCGAATATAATAATGTGTTTTATTTTTTGCATGGGCGATTAGGAATATTTTACCAATATAAATTATTCTTTAACTTATATGATTATCGCTCGCTATTTATATATATTTTTTATTGGGCCTAACAATATATAATTGCTTATTAGCATATTATATAATATGTATAATCGTAATAGTACAAAATAGCAGTAAGTTATTGCTATTCAGAGTAAAAGTATCAGTTCACTCGTTGTTGTTAAAAAATAAACTTGACTACCCTAAAGGTGTAAGTGTAAGTGCTTTTTTGAATTTTATCAAGGGTGTTAGATATGTGTTAGATTATTAATTGAACCATTTTTGCAAACTACTGATTATAAGTAAAATAAAAATCAATGTATTAGATTTATTCTTTTGTCCTACAACTAAAAAGCTCTGCAATCTTTTTACTTTTGCATTCGAAAAAAATAAAACAATAGATTATGAAGAAAATTGCTATTTTATTAGTTTTTACTTTGGGAACATTTATTGTAAATGCCCAATCAGTTGTAGAAGGAACAAAGTTTATGGACAATTGGTCTGTAGGAGTGAATGCAGGAGCAGTTACCCCTCTCACTCACGCCTCTTTCTTTAAAGGGATGCGTCCCGGTTTCGGAGTTGGAATATCCAAACAATTAACTCCTAGTTTTCGGTTTGGAATTTCAGGGAATGGGATATATCAATACAACTCCGAGTAAAACAGCTTTTGATGTTTTAGATGTCAGCTTGTTAAGTAAAATTAACTTAATAAATCTATTTGCAAGCTATCGGGGCAAACCTCGTTTGTTTGAGATAGAAGCTATTGCCGGAATGGGGTGGTTGCATTATTATGTAAATGGTAAAGGAGATGACAATTCATGGTCTACCCGTCTCGGATTGAATCTTAATTTCAACCTCGGTGAAACAAAAGCATGGACATTGGGAATTAAGCCCGCTATCGTATATGATATGCAAGGTGATTTTAATCAGGCAAAGAGTTGTTTCAATGCAAACAATGCAACATTTGAACTGACTGCCGGATTGACTTATCACTTCAAGATGAGTACTGGGAATCATTACTTTACTAAAGTAAAAGTCTAACAATCAGAGCGAAATTGATGATTTGAATGTTGCTATTAATGCACTTCGCGAACAGGTGGCAGTCGTGACAGAGAACTAAACAATGCTAACCAAAGAATTAGCGGTTTGCATAAAGAGTTGGAAGAATGTCGTACAAAGGTCGTTCCCATTGAAACAGTAGTCAAGACTGCCCGCGTTCCGGAATCTATCATTACTTTCAGACAAGGTCGCTCATCAGTGGATGCATCACAGCTACCGAATGTGGAACGTGTAGCCTCCTACATGAAGAAATATCCCGATTCAAAAGTCATTATTAAAGGGTACGCTTCTCCAGAAGGCAATGTTGAGATCAACGCAAAAATTGCTACCGCACGTGCAGAAGCTGTAAAAACAATCCTTGTTAATAAATACAAGATTAATACGTCTCGTATTACTGCCGAAGATCAGGGAGTAGGTGACATGTTTACCGAACCGGATTGGAACCGTGTAAGTGTATGTACTATCGAAGATTGATGTAATAAGAATATTTGGAGTTGTTGAAGGTAAATAAAAAAGGAAGCCCGAAATCTGAGGGCACTGAAAAAGTTCTTTTTCTCCGTTAGCTCCTCTTCTTATGAATTGGCTCCAAAGTTGCATGGCGTATGATAAATTTCATTTGCATGCAACTTTTCCTTATATTGGTAGTGAGTAATCGTCTATTGGTATACATGCACGCTGGCAACGACACTCTCAAAGGAGACTTTGAAAGAATGCAACTTCAGTCCGCTTTTCCCATCTGCTCCGACTACGGCTCGGAGGCTATCGTCCTTCTGATCTTTGACCAAAAGAACTTCTTGGTCTTTGATTTTTTTGCTCATATTACTATGTATTTAATGACGTCAGTAGCGGTTTACAGACAAAAGTAAACAAAAAAAAGTGAGTGCTAGAGATTGTAAATAAGTGAGTATTTGTAGCTTTGATATGATTAGGAGTAGCATATTGAAAGTTATAAATTTCATTTGCTGAATTACCATAAATGGGGAATGGTAAGTAAAAAAATCATCATTTTAAGGTATTGCAACCGAAAAAATATGTGACTAATTTTGCGTTATAAAATAAAGAATTATGTTCTGACCTATGCAAACAACGAAGGATTATATACGTAAGCTATTGCTGGAAACAGCGCAGAAAGCTTTTTTCGAAAAGGGCTTCAAGTCGGTGTCTATGCGTGAGATTTCTAAGTTGTCGGGCATTGGTCTGAGCAATATATACAATTACTATCCCTGTAAGGACGATTTACTGGTTGATGTGTTGCGTCCTCTTTTGGCTGCTATGTACAGGATGCTGGAAGATCACAACCGACCGGAGAATTTCTCCCTTGACATATTTATCTCAGATGAATATCATCGTGCATCTTTGCAGGAGCTTATGGGCATTATAACTCGTTACCGAAGTGAATTAAATTTGCTGTTTTTCTCTACGCAGCATTCTCACCTCAAAGATTATTTGGAAGAGTGGATTGAGAAGAGTGCCACAATAGGGATGGAATATATGGAAAAGATGAGAAGACTCCATCCGGAACTACATACCGATATTTCTCCGTTCTTCATGCACTTCACCTGCTCTTGGTGGATTAATATGATGAAAGAGGTGGTGCAACATAAGGAACTTTCCTGCGAAGAGATAGAGTGTTTCATCAGTGAGTATATTCGCTTTAGCACGGAGGATGGAAGAAACTCATGAATGTAAAGAATGAAAGATGAAGGCAGAACTATTGAAACATCCTGTCTGTCAAGAGATAACTAATCAAAACATCCGTTTCTCGTCTTGTCTGCAATGCAAGCCTTGCGGAAATGATTGTACGATTGTAAACAATCGAATCTCTTTTGTATTTGATTCCGAGACAATAGGCATCAGCTACCTTCTGCTCGACTCCACACCTATAGCCTGCATGGACAGATGCTGCAATCTTGTCAGGCAGCGTTTCGTTTGATGCAGGAGTTGGAACGCCGAGTCATTCCAGAAGAATCACTAAATAATAATCAGCATATGAGTATCATCAACATCATCAGCAACGACGAATTAACACTCGTACAAGGAGTCAACGGGCTTTTCTTCTGCGAGGAGTCATGGGTTACGCAAAGCAGGGCAGTCTCCCGTATCGGAAAGGTTTTGCCCAAAGAAATTATTGGGACGAAAGATCAAAGTACCAACATCGTACATCCGCAGACTGACCGAACTAAACTTAGTTGCCAAAAGCATGAAACGTCTTATTTCTAAATCTAACTGTTTCTCCTACCGAGCGAGCCGCCTGCAAAGAGCGGCTCGCTTTGCTTCTGAACAAAACAAACTTTTGTTCTCTTTTGACGCACTAACTTCCAATCCATCATAGCCATGTCTCAACCAGTACTTATAGCATTTTTCCTAACATCGTTTGCCGGTATATCCACAGGGATAGGCAGTGCGATTGCATTTTTTGCTAAGCGCACCAATACTTCATTCCTTTCTCTTTCATTGGGATTTTCAACAGCAGTAATGATTTATATGTCTTTCGCCAATCTGTTTGCCTCTTCTTTGCAGACTCTTGCCAATATACATGGCAAGGACGACGGAACTCTTCATTCCACACTTTCTTTTTTCGGGGGAATCGTATTGATTCTACTTATTGATAAGCTAATTCCTCACTACGAAAATCCACACGAAATGCATCGGGTGGAAGAAATGAGCTTAAAGGAAGAACGAAAGACTGAAATAAAGCCTCAATTATTACGCGTCGATGTAGTGACAGCCTTGGTGCTGGCAATACACAATTTCCCGGAAGGTATGGTTACGTTTCTTGCAGCATTGAAGGATATAAACATTGCTATACCTATTGCCTGTGCCATCGCCATACATAATATACCCGAAGGCATTTCCGTCTCCGTTCCGATCTATTATGCTACAGGTAATCGTAAACGGGCCCTTTGGCTTTCATTTCTATCGGGATTGGCCGAGCCGGTAGGAGCCGTCATCGGCTATCTTATCTTGGCACCATTCCTCAATGACCATGTTTTCGGCGTTATTTTCGGGATGATTGCCGGTATCATGGTATTTATCTCGCTTGATGAGTTACTACCCGCTGCCGAAGAATACGGTAAGCACCATCATACTATCTATGGTTTGGTAGCAGGCATGGCGGTTATGGCACTCAACCTGCTGATGTTGTGTTAGCAAGACTAAGTAATATAAAAAACATAAGTAAAAAAAAGAAAGAATATGAACACTTCTCACTCCTGCCGTTGTCACGTGCATGATGCCCACAAAGAGCATTCTTGTGTCCACGCACATTGTCACCATTATCATATGTAGCCCCAAAGTGGAAAGCTATTTCTCGTCACGCTGCTGAATGTGTTGAAATGAATGAACTTACCAATAACAAACGATATGAAAATAGAAAGAATCAATGACTGGTTTGCCCGTCAGGGCAGATGGATGGTACAAAAACGATGGCTTGTACTAAGCTTGTTTATCCTCTCTTCGCCATAGGATTTACAGGGTTAAGATATTTCAAGGTGAGTGCTTCGTGGGAAAACTACTTCCTCGAAGACGACCCGATGCTTGTCAAGACCAAAGAATTCAAGGATATATTCGGCAATGACAATTTTGCCGCCGTACTGACCCAATGCGACAATTCGTTTATGAAAGAGAACTTAGAGCTCATCCGCGAACTCACGAACGAAATGATGGATAGCATTTCATACGCCGACAAAATCACTTCGCTCACTGACATCGAATTTATGGTAGGGAATGAAGAAGGAATGACTATCGAGCAGATAGTGCCTGACCTTATTCCCACTGATGCGGCAAGTCTGGAAACGATACGTCGCAAAGCCTATATGAAGCCACATATTGCCGAGCGGCTTGTCTCCAAAGATGGTACGCTCTCGTGGATTATTCTCAAGTTGCGTACCTTTCCTAAAGATTCAGTGTGGAATAAAGGTAAGAATGCCGTTTCTCCTGAAGTGCTAACGGGGAATGAGCTGGAGCATATCATCACTAAAGACAAATACCAAAAGCTCCATCCCAAAGGCACAGGCTTGCCCTACGTTACCGCCATGAAGATGAAATGGATTGGCAAAGAGATGCCCCGTGTGATGGGCATTGCCGCACTCGTTTCCATTCTTATTTTGTTACTCATAACACGCTCTACGGGGCGTTGTCGTTCCACTTATCACGGCGGCAGGCTCAATTGTGATTGTGTATGGACTGTTGGGATATGTCGGCATGACGATAGACAGCGGTATGATGATGATACCTATGCTGTTGGCGTTTGCCGTCTCGATAGCCTATAACATACATATCTTTTCCTATTTCAAACGGCAATTCCTTCTACACGGAGAACGTCGACGAGCCGTAGAAGAGACCGTGGGTGAAATGGGCTGGCCTGTGTTGTTCAGTGCACTCACCACCTTTGCCGCCCTGCTGTCGTTTCTCGCTATTCCGATGCAGCCCATGCGGTTCATTGGTATCGCTACCTCCTCGTGCGTGATGCTGGCTTTCTTCATTGCCATTACACTGATGCCCGTGCTGTTGAGTTTTGGCAAGAACGGCAAACCTCATCCCAAAGTGCAGGAAACCGGCGGACGGTGGCTCGACCATCAACTGGGGCGTTTGGGAGAAAGCGTACTCCGGCATGGCACATTGATCCTATGGATTGCAGGGCTGCTTACCGCAGCACTCATTTATCAATTCACCAAGATAGAGACCGCCTTTGACATAGAACGCACCATGGGACGTAAAATAGCCTATGTAAACAATCTGCTGGAAGTAGGTGAAAGCGAACTGGGATCCATCTACACCTACGACGTCATGATAGACCTGCCCGAAGACGGCTTGACAAAATCGCCGGCAATGCTTGTACGCTTAGACTCTCTGGCACAAAAGGCCGAAGGCTATAAGCTAACCAAGCGAACGACTACAGTGCTGAATATCCTAAAAGACCTGAATCAAACCCTGCACGAAGGAGATGCGGCTTATTATCGTATTCCGACGAATCCGGAAGAGGTGGCACAACTGCTGCTCCTTTACGAGAATGCAGGCGGTAGCGAAGCGGAATATTGGATCGATTACGACTATCGACGTTTGCGCCTGATGGTGGAGATCAGCAGTTTTGACTCCGGCGAGGTAGAACGAGAGTTGAACGATATTGCAGCCAATGCCGCCAGGCTCTTCCCCGAAGCTTCTGTCACTACAGTGGGTAGTATTCCGCAATTTACCGTGATGATGCAGTACGTGGCTCGCGGGCAGATGGTTTCATTTGCCATCTCTCTCCTTATTATCGGCATCCTAATGATGTTGGTCTTTGGCAGTGTACGCATCGGGCTTATCGGTTTGATACCCAATATCACTCCGGCTTTGGTGGTCGGCGGACTGATGGGATGGCTGGGCTACCCGTTGGATATGATGACCGCAACCATTATGCCGATGATCCTCGGTTTGGCTGTCGACGACACCATTCACTTCATCAACCACGGGCATTTGGAGTTCGACCGTCGAGGTAATTATCGGGATGCCATTCTCCGCTCGTTCCGTACGATCGGGACACCAATCATTCTGACCAGTGTCGTGATATGTGCGAACTTCGCTATTTACATGACTTCCGAAGGCCTCTCTTTTATACACATGGGTCTGCTCTCCGTAGCGGGTATCGTATCGGCACTCGTGGCCGACCTCTGCGTTACACCCGTGTTATTCCAAAAGTTCCGGTTATTCGGGAAAGAGATAGAAACCAATGAAACAATCAATTAATATGAATACATTAAAGAAACTTCAATTTTACATGGGCAAACGCAAGGTGCTTATGCCCATAGCCCTGACACTGTCGGGATTAAGCGGTCTGCTCTCGCTTATGCCATTCATCTTCATTTGGCTTATCGTACGCTCGCTACTATTGACTGGCAGCGTTGCCTCAGGAATCCCTATCAACGTCTATGCATGGTGGGCGGTAGGCACAGCCGTTGCCGGCCTTGTCATTTACTTTGCCGGGCTGATGCTTTTGCACTTAGCGGCGTTCCGGGTAGAAACCAATATGCGACGTACGGCTATGAGAAAAATCATGCAGATGCCGCTTGGCTTCTTCGACCGGAATACCAGCGGACAGATGCGTAAGATTATTGATGAAAATGCTTCTGAAACCCACACGTTTGTCGCACATCTCTTGCCCGACCTGGCGGGGAGTTTTATAGCCCCGCTGTCGGTTATAATATTGATCTTCGTCTTCAACTGGCAACTTGGTCTGGCGTGCCTGATCCCCCTCACGGCGGCTGTCTTCATCATGACACGGATGAATACAACTGCTCAGAAGGCGTTCCAAAATGAATACCTCGGAGCACAAGAGCATATGAGCAGCGAAGCGGTGGAATACGTACGTGGTATTTCGGTGGTGAAAGTGTTCCAGCAAACGATATTCTCTTTCAAACGTTTTTACGACAGCATCATCGCCTACCGGGATTTAGTTACCAAATACACGCTGGGTTGGCAAAAGCCGATGTCACTCTACACGGTGGCCATCAATAGCTTTGCTTTCCTACTTGTCCCCGTAGTCATATTGCTTATCGGCAACAAAAGCGAAAACATTGCCCCCATCATCACCGATATGTTCCTGTATGTGCTGATTACTCCGGTGATAGCAACCAATGTGATGAAAGTGATGTATCTGCAACAAGATATGTTTCTGGCAGATCAAGCCATAAGCCGGGTGGAAAACCTGACGAGTAGCGAACCACTCCCAATAGCCGAAAATCCGGAGAAAATCACCGCTTGCGATGTGACATTCGAGAACGTTTCGTTTGCCTATCCCAATGCCGGTCAAAATGCCGTAGACGGTATCAGCTTCCACCTCCCGAAGGGAAGACTTTTGCCCTTGTGGGGCAATCGGGAGGAGGGAAGACCACCATTGCCCAACTCATTCCCCGCTTTTGGGACGTATCAGCAGGTAGTGTGACGATTGGCGGAATAAATGTGAAAAACATTGCCAAAGACAACCTGATGAACCACATCGCTTTCGTCTTCCAGAATACAAAACTCTTCAAGACCTCTTTGCTGGAGAACATCAAATACGGTAATCCGGCAGCGAGTGATGAAGCCGTGCAACGTGCCATAGACCTTTCCCAAAGTCGGGAGATCATCGACCGGCTACCCAACGGATTGAACACGAAGATAGGAGTAGATGGAACATTCCTTTCGGGAGGGGAACAGCAACGCATTGTCTTGGCCCGGGCCATCTTGAAAGATGCGCCGATTGTTGTCCTGGACGAAGCAACAGCTTTTGCCGACCCCGAAAACGAACACCTGATACAAAAAGCCCTGCACGAGCTGAGAAAAGGAAAGACAGTGTTGATGATCGCCCATCATCTGACTAGCGTACAGGATGCCGACAAGATACTGGTGATAGCACAAGGCAAGATTGCCGAAGAAGGCACACACAGCGAGTTGATAGCCCGAAACGGCATCTATAACAGCATGTGGAATGAATATCAACGAACCGTGACATGGACGGTATAAACCTCAGGAGACAACATTATGAATATTAGTAAATATTTTCAACACAGATTCACCTTATCGGAAGACGGGGCAAAGACCTTTATAAAAGGGGTTATAGCTTCTCTTTTTCTCAACCTGGCACTGATGCTGCCGGTAATCTTCATCTTTCTGTTCATCACCGATTACCTGCACCCTGTTATCCAAGCCGGGAACAGCACGACGCACGGGCTCTGGTACTACGTGCTGACGGCTCTCTGTTTTATGACGGTACTCTTTGTGATTGCGATGATACAGTACAAGAGCACCTACACGAAAATCTATACCGAGAGTGCCAACCGTCGTATTGGCATTGCCGAGAAGCTGCGTAAATTGCCTTTGGCTTTCTTCGGAGAAAAGATCTTTCGGTATCTCACCGCTACGATGATGGAGGATTGTAACATGTTGGAAACCCTCTTCTCTCACACAGTTCCACAACTCTTCGCCTCTGTCATCAGCATTATCTTGATTGCCACCGGGATGTTCTTCTACAACTGGCAACTGGCCCTTGCTCTCTTTGGGGTCGTACCGGTAGCGACAACGGTCATCTTCTTAGGAAAAAGGCTTATGGATAAAGCTAATAAGGAGTACTATCACGTAAGGCGTGATACGACCGAGCAGATACAGGAAGGGCTTGAAGCGGCGCAGGAGATTAAATCGTACAACGGAGAGGCAGCCTATTGCGACCGTTTAGACAAACAGCTCGAGATATATGAAGCCACTCTGCAGCGAGGCGAATTTCTCGGAGCGGGGCTTGTGGGCAGTGCACAGTCTATCCTGAAACTTGGTTTGGCAAGCGTTATCATTGCGGGAGCTTATTTACTTGGTTTGGGCAGCATCGACATGTTCACTTACTTGGTCTTCCTGCTCGTTGTAGCCAGCATCTACAACCCCATCATGGACGTGTTCAACCATATGGCGACACTGATACTACTCGATGTGCGTATCGACCGCATACGTGAGATGAACGACATGCCCGCACAGCAAGGCGATGAGGATTGCACGGTAGAGGGTTACGACATCTGTTTTGACAAGGTCGATTTTGCTTACGAGACAAGCAAGCAGGTGCTGCGCAACGTCTCTTTCACTGCCAAGCAAGGCAAAGTAACGGCACTTGTGGGACCTTCGGGGGGAGGCAAAAGCACTTCGGCAAAATTAGCTGCCCGCTTTTGGGATATTCATGGCGGAAAGATCACACTTGGCGGACGGGACATCTCAAAAATAGATCCCGAAATGCTCTTGAAAAACTATGCCGTAGTCTTTCAGGACGTGTTGCTTTTCAACGCTTCCGTCATGGACAACATCAAAATCGGGAAGAAAGACGCTACCGAGGAAGAGGTGAAAGCGGTAGCACGTCTTGCCCGTTGCGATGAGTTCATCGCCCGGCTGCCCAACGGTTACGACACCTTGATAGGCGAAAACGGAGAATCGCTATCGGGAGGCGAACGCCAACGCATATCCATTGCCCGTGCGCTTCTCAAAGATGCTCCTGTCATCCTCTTGGACGAAGCAACGGCAAGTCTGGACGTAGAGAACGAAACGTTGATACAGGCCGGTATATCGGAGTTGATCAAGAACAAGACCGTCGTCATCATCGCACACCGTATGCGCACCGTTGCCAACGCTCATCATATCGTGGTGCTGAAAGACGGAACCGTCGCAGAACAAGGAGCACCCGACGAACTGCTTGCCCGAAACGGCGAATTTGCCGCATGGTAGCACGGCAGAAGGAGACCGGAATATAAATCGAATCAATCAGAATCAATTATAAAGAAAAAGGACAAATGAAGAGATCAATCGCAGTAGTAGCCATGCTTGTGGTGGGGTTCGCTGCCACAACATGCGCACAAACGGGCAGAGAGATTGCCCAAAAGGTAAAAGACCGTCCCGACGGCGATACCCGTCGGTCTGAAATGGTTATGACGTTAATCAACAAACGCGGAGCGGTGCGCGAACGCAAGCTCATTTCCTACTCCATCGATGTGGGCAAAGAAAAGAAAGACCGCAAGAGCATCATGTTCTTCCAATATCCCGGCGATGTAAAGGGGACGGGCTTCTTGACGTGGGATTATGATGAGCTAAACAAGGACGATGACAAATGGCTCTATCTGCCCGCCATAAAGAAAACGCGCCGTATCAGCGGTTCGTCTGCCAAGCAAGACTACTTTATGGGTAGCGACTTTACCTACGACGACATGGGCAGCCGCAACGTGGACGAGGATACGCACACGCTCCTGGGCGAAGAAACCGTCGACGGACAGAAGTGCTGGAAACTGGAATCCTTGCCTAAGGACAAGCGTGATATTTACTCCAGGAAAACGGCCCTGATACGTCAGGACTGTCTGATACCTGTCAGGGTGGAATATTACGACAAGATGGGCAAGCTGCACCGTCGTCTCGAGATGTCGGATATTGCCAAGGTAGAGGGCTTCTGGGTAGCCCGGAAGATGCACATGACCAACGTGCAAACCGAGCATCAGACGGTTCTCGAAATCAAGAATCCGACGTACAACATTCCCATGGAGGAGAGCAAGTTTAACGTGACCACGTTAGAGAAAGGCAGGTTCTGATGAAAGCGTTCAATCGTCTTTCCGCGGGGCTTTGCCTCTCGGTCTTTCTGTTTTGCCCCGTGCATGGAGTTTGGGGACAAGGAGCGGGCGAATCGTCGTGGCAGCTCAAAGGCCTTGTCGACACCTACCACGCCTTCCGCTCCGAAAAGCCGAACGATTGGATGTCTTCCCGTACCCGACTCAGGGGCGAGGTCGGCAAAAACTTCGCAGGCTCTTCGCTCTTCGTCTCGTTCAACGCTACCTACAACGCCTTGCTGAAAGAGCGCACCGGCTTTGAACTGCGGGAAGCATACCTTGACCATCGGCAGGAGCACTGGGGCTTTCGTCTCGGGCGACAACTTGTCATCTGGGGTGCGGCCGACGGCGTACGTATCACCGACCTCGTCTCACCCATGGATATGACCGAGTTCTTGGCGCAAGACTACGACGACATCCGCATGCCCGTCAATGCCCTGCGGTTCTTCGTCTTCAACGACAAGATAAAGCTCGAACTGCTTGCCGTTCCCACTTTCGAAGGATACAAGCTGCCCACCGATGCCGCCAATCCGTGGAGCGTGTTGCCTAAAGAAACACCCCGGTCCCTTGTCTGGGACGCGGAGGGAAGCCGCCCCGAGCTACGCCTCTCCAACGTAGAATACGGGGGCAGGCTCTCTTTCGCCCTGCCGGGGGTAGACTTCTCGCTTGCCGCGCTGCATACGTGGAACAAGATGCCCGTCATCGAGTACAAACCATCGGGCTCCCAACTTACGGTTTCGCCCCGATACTACCGCATGGGATTCGTCGGAGGCGATGTCTCAAAGCCCTTGGGACAGTTCGTGCTGCGCGGCGAAGCGGCCTTCAACCTCGGGAAGCATTTCAGCTACATACAGCAAGCCGCCTCCACCCCTCAAAAGGATTCAACACCATCAATTGGTTGGTGGGGGCCGACTGGTATGCCCCTCATGAATGGACAGTGATGGCTCAGTTCTCTTCCGAGAGTATTTTCAAGTACGAAAGCTACGTCGCACAGCCCCGCCATAATTCGCTCCTTACGCTCTGCGTGTCGAAGAAGTTACTGGACAGCAACTTACAGCTTTCCGACTTCACCTATTTCGACCTCAACCACAAGGCTGGTTCAGCCGTTTCACGGCTGACTATGCCCTGAACGACCACATCCACCTCTTGGCAGGCTACGACTGGTTCGGAGGAAGCGAGGGTATGTTCGGCCCGTATAAGCACAATTCGGAAGTATGGGCAAAGGCTAAATACTGCTTTTGAGATCCACACCATTTTAATAACCATAAACAAAATTTGAAAAGATTATGAAGAAGACATACGACAGCAGTTAAAGAGAATGCGGACTTAAGCAATCGGAATCGTTTAAGTTAAACGGTGAAAGACGTTCCAATGGAGCGATCAAAGCCGTTTACTGAAGCTGTTTAAGTAGAACAGCAAAATTATTCAAAGTATAACCATCAAAAACATCAAAAGTCATGTTACTATACAACGTAAAAAAAGAAGAGATGCGCATCGGTAAACACAAAGGCAAAACCATGTATTACGCCTCTCCCATTGCACAAGACAAGATTACCACCAAGCAGCTAGAGGATCGGATTGTCAATGCCACAGCCCTGAGCCGTGCCGACGTGCGGTCAGCCATCACCGCCTTGGCGAAAATCGTACGTGAAGAGATGCTCAGCGGCAGAACCGTTGACCTGGCCAACCTCGGGTCATTTAAGGTTGTATCCAACGGGAAACGCGTGGAAACGGAAAAAGCCGTTACCGCCGAAACTCTCAAAACACCACGCATTCAGTTTTTTCCCAAACTCGAAATGCGCAATCAGGCAAAAAACGTACAGCATGTGGTGATACGTGAAAGCGAGGCCGGATCGGCTAAACCGAGTCCGAATCCCGGAGATTTGCCCGAAGCACCCGATTCTGCTCTTTAATATTCATAACAAGAAACAATGAAGCAGCAAGTATTATTTTTCTTTTTCACGCTGATGCTCACAGGTATCAGCGTGTCCGCCCAAACAGGTGGAGGACGGATTGCAGGCGTGGTCATCGACAATGCAGGCGAAGAACCACTGCCCGGCGCAACCATCTTCATCGAAGAGCTGAAAAAGGGCATTGTGACAGACGGGCATGGCGAGTTCTTACTTTCCGATGTTCCCGCAGCCACTTATACGCTTACTGTAAGGTTTATAGGCTACCACACGCAAACCCGCAAGCTCACGGTGGGTAAAGAGAGAGGGAAAAAAATCATCATCCGCCTGAAAGCCGAAGCAAAATCGTTGGACGAGGTGGTAGTGATGGGTAAGAGCGAAGCCCGTAAGTTACGGGAGCAGGCCATGCCCATATCCGTTATCAGCATGAACCAGATACAAGGAACGGTTAACAATGTACAAGACATTCTGGCAAAAACTGCCGGAATCACCGTGCGTGCCACGGGTGGAACGGGCAGTACCTCTCGCATATCGGTGCGCGGACTGGAAGGCAAACGCATCGGGCTTTTCATTGACGGGAATCCGATGAACGACAATTCCGATTTTATCGACATCAATGATATTCCGGTCGAAATGATCGACCGCATCGAGATATACAAAGGAGTTGTCCCTGCCAAGTTCGGAGGTTCTGCCGTAGGTGGTGCGGTCAATATTGTCATCAAAGAGTATCCGCCTAAATATTTGGACGTGAACTATTCTTACGGCAGTTTCAATACGCACAATGCATCCGTTGTGAGCAAGATGAACATTGCCCCAAAAGGAATCGAGTTCGGGCTGGGAGGTTTTTATACCTATGCCGACAACGACTACAAGATGAAGTCTCCTTTTCAAGAGGGGCTTACTATAACCCGCGATCACGACAAGTTTAAAAAAACAGTCATCGGCGGTAGCTTTAAGGCACGGAAGTGGTGGTTTGACTTGGTGGAGTTTGAACCCGTTTTCATACATACTTACAAAGATATACAGGGGATAGAATCGAACATCCGGCATGCACACAGCCATTCCAACGCCTTTATTTTCGCCAATAAGATGGAGAAAGAAAACTTCCTCTTAGACGGCCTGGACTTGGACTGGCAGCTGGGGTATATCTATACCGACTATCATTTTGCCGATACCGCCTCGCACCGCACACATTGGGATGGAACGCATTATCCGGCAGTTTCCGAATTCGGCGGCGAAATCGGCAAATGGGCTTCATTATTGACGAATGAAAAGCATCAATTGCAGCACAAATTGAATCTCAACTATCTTGTCAATGAGAACCATTCGGTAAACTTCAACTCTTTGCTGAAATACGCTCATGCCAACCCTCGTGATGGATGAAGGACAAGGTCATAGGTTATCGTACCGACTTTCCAAGCAATATGTTCAGTTGGGTGGCAGGCTTGAATTACGACTATCGCACCTCGAACGATAAGTTCCTTAACTCTTTCAACGTCAAGTATTACTACTACTCGATGAAAACGCGGATGGCAAGTGTCCTGGTAAAGACAGCAGAGGATATAGACACACACAAGAATGATTTCGGCATCAGCAATGCACTTCGCTACCGCATCACACCCAGTCTGATGGCAAAAGCTTCGTTCGGATATGATGTAAGGCTTCCATCGGAAGAGGAACTGTTGGGTGATGGATACGTGATAGCTCCTGCCGGCAATCTCACTCCCGAACGCAATATAAGTGTCAACATAGGAATGTTATTCGATTTAACTGGAAAAGCCTCCTCTAACTTACAGATTGAACTGAACGGATACTATATGCATCTCAAAGACATGATTCGCTTTACGGGCGGATTCTTGCAGTCGCAGTATCAGAACTTCGGCGAGATGCGGACTCTTGGTATGGAAGCAGAGGTGAAAGCCGACATGACACGGTGCTCTATGGCTATGTGAACGCCACTTACCAAGATCTGCGAGATGTGCGTAAGTATGAACAAAATACAACTGTTGCCAACCCTACCAAAGGTAGCCGTATGCCCAATATACCCTATCTGATGGCAAACGCAGGATTGGAGTTTCACAAAGAAAATCTGTTCGGAGGCAGCGGGATGAATACGCGCATATTCACCGATGCTTCATTTGTGGAAGAATATCTGTACGACTTCGAACAAAGCCAATTCCAGCAGCATCGCATACCTCGAGCCCTCTCGTGCAATATAGGCTTTGAGCAAAGCTTTGGCAATGGGCGCTACTTCATTATGGGAAAAATAAACAACCTGACCGATACAAAAATGATCAGCGAGTTTAACCGTCCTTTACCCGGACGTAGCTTCACTATCAGATTCAGATACGTATTTAAGTAACAAATTAACAATCATTAAACAAAAAAAGAAATGAAAAAGAATGTATTTTTTGTAGCAGCGATATTCGCTGCATTGTGCCTTAACTCATGTGACAAGAATGATCCGGACAATCCTATTGCAGGAGGTTCGGGAAAGATTCTCCTAACAACAGCCCTACCCAATGCAACAGGTATGGATGGAACGGTTTATATGCAACTCATTGATGAGCCTGTATTAGGCAAGACGATGGCTACCAATAACAACAATGGTATAAATGTTCCCTTTGGCAGTTCTTATCCTATGATAATAGGTCAGGAAGTCTATGTCTTCCCAAGCTATCATTTGACAATGGACAAAAACGAACTGATTAAATACCGTCGCACGAATGGAATTTTACAAAGAGAGGGAAGCTTGCAATTGCCTGCCAATAACAGTGCCAACAATCTTGTCAAACTATCTTCCACAAAAGCCTATCTATCGCTTGCCGGACTAGGACTGATTTACATATTTAATCCCGAAACGATGCAGAAGACAGGAGAGATCAACCTGACCTCTTTGGGTATTCAAGATAATAATCCGGACATCGGAATCATGATTGAGCGTGACGGATATGTGTTTGCTGGTCTAAGCAGATGGTGGGAGGTTGGACAAGCCTGAGAATTACAAACAAGCAGATGTAGCCGTCATTGACACCAAGACGGACAAGTTGGTCAAGATGATTTCAGAGAAAACCAGTGGTTTTTCTCAAGCCACACGTCCGATCGACCCCAAGTCTTTATTCATGGATGAAAAAGGCGATATATACATTTCTTGTCTCGGGAACTTCGGAATGGTGGCAGGTCATAAGGCCGGCATACTTCGGATTAAGAAAGGAGAAACAGACTTTGATCCAACATACCATTGGACGATAACCGGAGCTTCTATCGAAGGAGAAGAGAAGTAGCTGGTTTTGCCGCTCAATTTGTTATGCAGCCAATGGCAAAGCCTACGGATACATTGATATTCCCGGTTATTACAAACCAGGAGAAACGGGACATGGCGCTATAGCGAGCCGAGCTGTAGTCTTTGATTTATACAATCAGAAGATGAAGAAAATAGAAGGATTGGATTTGTCCAATGGCTATGGCGTGTTAGTGTCTAAATATAAAGACGGTTTGGCAATCGCCAATGCTTCAACGACAACAAAAGGCATCTATTATCTCAATCCTCAGACAGATAAGATTAATCCTATTCCTATGATAACCACCATAGGAAATCCCATGGCTATAGAGTGGTTCGGCAACTAAACTTATAACGCGAGTTCGGGATAGCCTCCTTCCAAAAATAAAGAGGGTGTCCGACTGATGAAGTGACCCCAAAAATTTGGACTGGTTAAACACTATCCAGTTATAGAAAGAGTTCGGTATTGTACTGGACTCTTTCCTTTTAACCGGGACTTAATTCTTTTATTATTATAATAATCTATATATCCTTCCAAAGCCTTTGTGAAGTCTTCCGGAGACTCGAACTTTTCAGCGTATAGAAGTTCAGATTTCATAATTCTGAAAAAATTCTCCATCATAGAGTTGTCCAGACAGTTTCCCTTTCTCGACATACTTTTGAATTATATGATGCTCTTCAAGCCTTTTCCGATATCCGAAGTGTTGGTATTGCTAACCTTGATCAGAATGAAGTACGAGTCCGTCAAGGTTATCACACTTATCAAATGCTTTATCGAGCATGTCATATACTTGTTCAAGATGAAGTGCACCCTCTTACATTTTATTTTTTTAGGAATATCCCCAAATAACTTGATGTCTGCTTTAACGATAGAACCTGTTAGGTGTTTGCAGCGGACATCACCATAACCCATTGCCATTACCACTACTTCTTGCAGTTGTTGTGAGCCCTCTCTTAAGTTGATGAAAAACTTCCGCTAATTGTTTACCGGAACTTCTTGTGTTTGATAACCAATGAATGAAATGACCAAGGTTTCTTCGGAAGATACATTGGCTAATGCAGTCGGTGATACAACCATTGCTTGTACCTTTTACGAAGACTGACGCACCGGTAACCAGACCGAAATCATCATTCACGGTACCGGAAATGCTTAGCTAGAAATAGCTTGTGAGCTGATTCTATTTTAAAATATAAATGTTAGTTTTATGTTAGATAATTCCGGATACTTTAATCTTAAGAATTTGATTATAATACATATATAAATTTATTTGTTAGTATTTAAAAGTTTTTTTTTTATAACTGTAAAATACAGATTTAGCCTTATATTTACAATATGATATTATTGATTTTATCTAGTAAAAAGCTTTTGCATTATAAGGACATTCAATTCTTCTTCCAGAATTGTAGTATATGTTTTATAATCATACCAATAAGATAAAAAAGATAATGGTCAAAATAAAGCTCTCAAAACAAAATACTTGTTGTTCAATTATCTTATAATAGTAAAAATGAATTTGTTGATTCCGCAAAAGAGTTTGTATCAGATGTTGAGGTTTCAACAATATTAAATATTACTTTTATTTATAGTAACTAATTTGCATTAATATGAGAAAGGTATTTATTCTTTTGTTTATTTCTTTAGCATTGTTATCCTGTCAAAAAGAGGAAAACAATAGAAAAACAGAGTATCAAGTATTAACAAGTAAGGACGCATCCAAACCGTTTAGCTGTCTTGGAGAGAAACGTATTATTACGATTACGATTATAAAAAAAACATTAATAGATGATGTTTTAAGTTCAGAGGTTCCGATTATTCCCAAGGATGTTTCGATAGAATTTGATAAAACTCTTTTTTCTGATATAGAAACAAAAGTGGAGGGCGATCAGGTAGTATTAAATATAACCTCAAATATTAATAAAGAAGATAAAATTTTGAATGCTGATTTACAGATTTCTTACTCTACTATTAATGGCATAAAAGTAGAAAAAATTCCACTAATTAATAGAATAAAGGAAAGTTG
>ENA-OQJX01000332-OQJX01000332.1-human-gut-metagenome-genome-assembly--contig:-NODE-332-length-27890-cov-2.389583_pt1 | contig 27890 bp, 34 predicted proteins | sample MGYA00242615_ERZ504782 | MGnify/ENA primary metagenome ERZ504782 (study PRJEB26092, sample SAMD00036354) | human gut metagenome | host: Homo sapiens | study: EMG produced TPA metagenomics assembly of... | reverse complement strand
TCGGCGCAGGAAGCTGCTGGTGGCTCTTGGCAGAGGATGACCCATGCCCTGCGCTCGGAGATGTCCCGGAAGCTGAGGCCGCCTGCCCGCCGGTACACTGGCAGAGCAGAACCCCGGCGAGGTGGCCGCCCGCTTTTCGGGCGATGTGGACACAGTGGAAGCCCTGTTTACTTCCGGCATCATCAGCATGGCGGCAGATGCCTGCCGCATCGTCTCCATCATGGGGGTCATTGCGGTGAAAAACACCGGCCTTGCGCTGATCCTGCTGCTGGTGCTGCCGCTGTTTGCCGTGTTTACCCGTTACGTCCAGAAGCGGATGCTAGCCGCGCAGCTGGACAACCGCCGCGCGGTCGCCGCAGTCTCCGGGCAGGTGCCCGAGACTCTGCACAACATCCGCACCATCCGGGCGCTGGGGCTGGAGGATTACATGGAGCGCCGGTATGACCGGTGCATCGGTGACAGCTATGCCGCCATGGAGCGCACCAATTTTTATGATGCCGTCTATTCGCCGGTGGTGCTGCTGCTGAATGCCGTTGTGGTCGGCATCGTGATGCTGCTCTCCGCTTCGGGGAACGCACAGCTTCTGACCCTGTTCGGCATGTCGGTGGGCACCTCGGTGGCTGTCATCAACTACATCTCCCGCATCTTCACCCCCATTGAGAGCCTGGGCATGGACGATCCAGACCATCCAGTCGGCCATGGCGGGTGTCAATCGCATCGATGCTTTCTCGCTCAGCCGGAGGCGCACGATCCCTGCCGAGCGCCGGACCGCTGCGCGCGGGGATGTGGAGCTTGCGCATGTGACCTTCGGCTATGGCGAAAAGCCCGTCCTGAGTGATTTCTCCATGACGGTAAAGCAGGGCGGGCAGGTCACGCTGGTGGGCCGCACCGGTGCGGGCAAGAGCACGGTGTTCAAGCTTCTGCTGGGCCTGTACCAGCCGCAGGCGGGCACTGTTACCATTGGCGGCGTGGATGTGGCACGCATCACCGACCGCGAGCGCCGCACCTGCATCGGCTGCGTGGAGCAGCATTTCTCCCGTGTGCCGGGCACCGTGCTGGAGCAGATCACGCTGGGCGATCCGCAGATCACTGCAGAGATGGCACGGAATGCGGCAAAGCTTGCGGGCATTGACGAAGCCATTCAGGCCCTGCCGGAAGGCTGCGACACCGTTTGCAGCGATGGCATGTTTTCGCAGGGCGAGTGGCAGCTGCTGTCCATTGCCCGCGCTGCGGCGGCGGACCCGGCTGTGCTTTTGCTGGACGAGGTCACGGCAAATCTGGACGCTGAAACGGAAGCCCGTGTGCTGGAAGCACTGCGCCGCGCCTCTGCAGGCCGCACGGTGCTCTCAGTCTCCCACCGCATTTACGAAAACCTGGGCGGCAGAACGGTGAAGATCGAGCCGCAGAGCATGTGAACCGAAACATTTTTCGCAATGCACGAAAAACGTTTCATCTCTTGACAGAACAGGCGCTGTGCTGTAAAGCAAGGCGCGAAAGCTGGGCAAAGCTCGTCTCGTTCTTTCAGGAGTGGTAAGGAAGATCAAAAATCTGTTTTTCATGTCAGACATGAAGATACTTCTTGTTCTTTCGCAGAGAAAGGAATATAATGAGAGAGATAAGATCACCAGCATGCACATGATAAAACTTGGAGTGCGCGCAAGGTCAGGAGGAAGATGATTTCTTTCCCGGCAGGACTGTGCTATACTGGCAAAAAGATCTCCGGGTGCAGCGCAAAAGCTGCTGCAGGGAAGCTGAAACTTACAGAAATGAGGAACACACACGGCAATGGCACAGCACGAACGCGGCACGGCATATTATCATCTTCCGGGACTGTTTGAATTTTATGAACTGTACCGTGTGTTTCTGCCGCTGTTCCGTGAACACAGGGAATATTTTTACGACTGGTGCGAGATCGGTTCGGTCTACGGTGCACCGGCCGACTGCATCTGGGGCGGGGGCCGCACTGGCTTTGGCGATGCACAGCCGCACCGGGTGCTTGCACTGATGCAGGAATATGGCATATCGGCCCGGCTCACCTTCAGCAATTCGCTGCTCCGGAAAGAGCACCTTGCAGACCGGAAATGCAATGCCCTCTGTGCGCTGTTTGAAAAAGAAAACCGTGTGCAGAATGGTGTCATCGTCCATTCGGACCTGCTGCTGGACTACCTGAAAAGGCAGTATCCGGCCTTTATTTCGTGTCCTCCACAACAAAGGTCCTTACAGATTTTCAGCAGCTCCGCAGGGAGACGGAACGGGAAGAGTTCCGCTATGTTGTGCCGGATTTCCGCCTGAACAAGTCGTTTGCAGAGCTGGATACCCTGCCGCAGGATCAGAAGGACAAGGTGGAATTTCTGTGCAACGAATGCTGCTGGTACGGCTGCCGGGACAGAAAGCACTGCTACGAGAATGTCAGCCGCAAAAATCTGGGCGAGGACTGCCCGGACCACCGCTGCACAGCGCCAGGCGCACAGCAGGGCTATCGTTTTTCAAAGGCAATGGAAAACCCCGGCTTCATCGGGACCGGGGATATCCGCAAAATTTATCTGCCCGGCGGCTTTTCCAACTTCAAGATCGAGGGGCGGGGCCTGGGCAGCGCGTTGATACTGGAATTTCTGCTTTACTACATGACAAAGCCTGAGTATCAGCTGCGCGTCCGGGAAGAAATTTATCTGGACAACATGCTGGATCTGTTCTGATGGCCCTGAGCCGCGTTCATATTTGCTTCCGTGATGCATCCTGCCGTCTTCGGGCGGCTTTTGTTTTAGGATGTACGGATTGACACCCTCAAAAGCATCCTGCAGGGAGGTGCAGCCTGCATTGTTCTCGGAACGCTATGTGGACCGTATGATCTCTTACCATGCAGGAATTTTCCGTTCCCTGATCGCAGGCGGCGAAATTCGGGATGAGGACCCGGATACATTGGCATGGATGTACGTTTCCCCGGTCATCACCCTGCTCAGCGTCTGCGACCGCCAGCCGGAACGAGAAGCCAAAAGCCTTGAAAAGCTGGACGCTCATGTAAAGCTGTTCTTCCGTACCTTTAACATTGAACGAGGTGAAAAATGAAATCATCCGATGGATCAATACGAAGGGTGGTGTGAAATAATGGCTTCCAGCAAAGAATATCTTCATTTTATTTTGGAACAGCTATCAGATTTGGATGATATCTCGTATCGGTCTATGATGGGAGAATATATCCTTTATTATCGCGGTAAAATCGTCGGCGGAGTCTATGATGACAGATTGCTTGTAAAGAAAACAAGATCTGCTTTGAAATGTATGCCTGCGGCGGCATCATGGAGCCGGTGGCCGTCTGGGTGCGCAAGGGCGGCGAATGGGCCATCATCCACCGCTGCAAACGCTGCGGAAAGCTCAGCTCCAACCGGGTGGCGGCAGACGACAATCCCATGAAGCTCATGAGCATTGCCATGAGGCCCCTGTGCTCTCCGCCGTTTCCGCTGGACTATCTTGAGGAAATGACCGCTTGATGGGCGGCGATGGACGGATGCGGTAAGCCGCAGCCAAAAACAAAAAGGTCGCTGTGTCGGAGAAGCGCTCTGCGGCACAGCGGCTTTTTACAACTTACTGCACTCATCATGGAACAATCGGGCGTTCTGTGCTATATTCTTTAAAGAGCCTTGAGTGGAGGAGATCCAAAGCATTGCTGCCGGGCAGATCACCGTCAACGGCACGGCAGACGGGAAAATGGAAGAAACTGTGCCGGAAAAGGCATAAGGATATAGGGGGACGCTTCGATGGAGTATATCCGAATCACAAAAGAAAACATCGACAAGGAACACATCTGTTGTGCCATGTCCGGCAAACAGAGCCTTGCCAAGAAGGAATGGCTTAAGCAGCGATTTGAGGAGGGGCTTGTTTTTTACCGCAGTGCGGAGCGCGGCAAATGCTTTATCGAGTACATCCCGGCAGAAAACGCATGGGTGCCCATTGAAGCGGCAGGCTGGCTTTATATCAACTGTCTGTGGGTCTCCGGCTCCTTGAAAGGGCACGGCTATTCCAGCGAGCTGCTGGAAGAATGCCTTCGGGATGCCAAGGCGCAGGGCAAAAACGGCGTTTGTATTCTGTGTGCAGAGGGGCGCAAACGAGAATTCCTTGCTGACCCAAAGTTTTTGAACCATAAGGGCTTTAAGGTTTCGGACATCTCCGATTGCGGCATCAACCTCATGTATCTGCCCCTTGCAGAGAATGCCCAGCCGCCAAAATTCAAGGCCTGCGCCAAGCATCCCAAGGTGGAGGAAAACGGCTTTGTCCTCTACTATACCGACCAGTGCCCCTACACCTATTATTGGGTGCCAAAGGTGCAGGAGGTTGCAAGGGAACACGGGATTCCGTTCAATGCCATCCACATCACCGAGAAAGAGACGGCACAGAATGTGCCCGCACCCGTCACAACATACGCGTTGTTCCGGGATGGGAAGTTTGTGACCCAGAGCATCCAGTCGGACAAGAAATTTTTGAAATTGGCGGCAGAATAATTCCATCAAGCAAAACGCCAGACGCTCAGACGCAGTGCAGCCCATAGAATTGGGGTGCGCTGCGTTTTTTATTTTGGAAGATAAAGAATAGGAGACCCTGCAATGAAAAAAATAAGGACGGCTTCGCTTCTCCTGCTTATGGTTCTGGGAACCGGGCTGGTGCTGATGGCTCCAAGGTGAAGGAAAAGCGGTTCCGTTATAGCTGCCATTATAATGTACGGCATCCGGGTCAATGCGATGGACAGTCCGGCTACGGTGTAACAAAACTGGACGCAATCGTAGAGAGTATCGTATGCACCAAGTTTTCGGAGATTTTAGAGTGTTCCAAAAGCAAGCTGCTTCAGGATATGCTTCGCAGGGACATGGAAGTAGCGCAGAAAGAAGTATCACGTGCAAAGAGTGAACTCGACCTCAAGGGCGACGAACGGAATGCATGCACTTTTTATATTTGGCATCAAGTTATAGATTGACAAGAGTACGCATACACGATAAACTTTATATAGTACCATGTGGATTAAAAGGAGACTCAACCATGAGTGTCAAGTATACTACCCCTGCTCAGCACAAGAGCAACCTCCGCAATGTGTATGGAACCTTTGCCATTGAGGGCATGACCATCAGCAAAGATACACGCAGCAACCTTGACCGCATTGGCAGCGGTCAGGCCAGCTATCAGCAGGTCGTGAATGAACTGCGCGCAAAGTACGCGAAGAAGGGCTGATTATGTTCTCAAAGTATGATGTCTACACCACAGTGCAGTCCATGTACTGCTACCCGGATACGGATGTTCTGATCAACAAGTTGAACATTCATGATAAAGCCGAACTCAAACAGGCCGAAGAAGAATTTACGGCTGTAAAACAGATGGCTCTGTTACAGGAGCCAATCAAGGGACGTTTTACCAAAACTCACCTATTTCGGATTCACCGCTTCCTTTTTGAAGATGTGTACCCGTTTGCAGGGCACATCCGCAAGGAGCAAATCAGCAAGGGCGACACGATGTTCTACCCGCCAGACCTGATTGACCGAGAATTAGAGCGGGTGTTCAAAACTATTCACTCCAAGAAGCTGCTTGCCGAACAGGATAAAGAAAAGCAGATTCAAAATCTGTCGCAGACGATGGCCGAACTGAACATCATCCATCCATTCCGTGAGGGAAATGGCCGTAGCACCCGTGAATTGATTCGCTGCATGGCGTTGGAATATGGTCTACATATTAACTGGGGCGAACACTGATCGAGAGACTTTGATCAACGCTGCAATCGCTGCTGTAGATGATGATATGGCGTTCTGTGATGTTCTAAGACAGTGCGTTGAAACGGAAAACTAGCGAAAAACGCCCTGCCGAGATACGGCAGGACGTTTTGTTTTTTATGGACCTAGAGGGATTCGAACCCTTGACCTCTCGGATGCGAACCGAACGCTCTCCCAACTGAGCTATAGGCCCATGTGATGACCCTGTAAGTGTAACTCTGTTCGGGAAATTTGTCAAGTATTTTGGGCAGGGCCAAAAAGCATCGCTCAGCGGTTGCCTAGCTGCCAGAAAGCAACAGCGCTGGCAGCGGCAACGTTCAGGGAATCCACACCGTGGGACATAGGGATTTTTACGGTGTAGTCACAGGCGGCAATGGTGCTGTGGGCAAGGCCGTCACCCTCTGTGCCCAGCACGATGGCGAGCTTCGGCTCGGCGGAAAGAGCGCTGTCGTCAATGCTTACGGAGCGGTCGCTCAGAGCCATGGCAGCAGTCTTGAAGCCAAGACTGTGCAGCTGAGCAATGCCGTTTTCCGGCCAGTCGGCAGGGCAGGTGCCGATCTGCGCCCAGGGCACCTGAAACACGGTGCCCATGCTCACACGCACGGCACGGCGGCACAGCGGGTCGCAGCAGGAAGGAGTAACGAGCACAGCATCCATGTTCAGTGCAGCGGCGCTGCGGAAGATCGCTCCCACATTGGTGGAGTCCACAATGCCCTCCAGAACGGCCACCCGGCGGGCATTGCGGCAGACCTCTTCCACGCTGCGCGGCAGCGGGCGGCGGAAGGCGCACAGCACGCCGCGGGTCAGCTCGAAGCCTGTCAGGCTGGCAAGGGTCTCGCGGTCGGCTGTGTACACCGGGGCATCACCGCAACGGGTCAGGATATCGGCAGCCGGGCCGGTGATCTGTTTGCGCTCCATGAGCAGGGAGAGCGGTGTGTATTCGGCATCCAGCGCGCGGGCGATCACCTTGGGGCTTTCGGCAATAAAGATGCCTTTTTCCGGTTCCAGACGATTGCGCAGCTGCGCCTGCGTCAGGCGGGCATAGACAGCCAGCTCCGGTGCGGAAAGGTCTGTGATCTCGACAATATTCGGCATAAGGAAGTTCTCCTTTGGAAAAGCTTTTTTCTTATTCTAACACAACCTGTGAGGGAATGCAAAGTGCGGGCTGTATTTTTGGCGCTGGCAGAGCGCAAGGATACACATGCCGGATATGTAAACTGATATGGACCAAGCTGTAAAATATATTATAATAGGGTACGAAAAGAGGGGAAAAGGTAATATGAAAACAAAACATCATGGGCAGATGTCAGAGTCCTTCCTGACGGCGGTGTTCCTTTCGCTTTCGGGCGGGCTGCAGGATGCCTATACGTATCTGTTTCGCGGTAAGGTGTTTGCAAATGCACAGACCGGCAACATCGTGCTGCTGAGTTCCAACATCATGGATGGTCAGTGGGATCGGGTGCTGCACTATCTGGTTCCTCTGTGTGCTTTTGCGCTGGGCGTACTGGTGGCAGAAAAGATGCGGGAGAGCTTTTGCAACATGCAGCGGCTTCACTGGCGGCAGCTGGTGGTGCTGGGCGAAGTGCTTCTGCTGTTCATTGTTGGCTTTCTGCCACAGGAGCAAAACCTGCTGGCAAACGCCATCGTTTCCTTCTCCTGCGCAATGCAGGTGCAGGCGTTCCGCAAGGTGAACGGCTATGCATTTGCCAGCACCATGTGCATTGGTGACCTGCGCAGCGGTGTGGAAGCATTCTGCATCTGGAGCAAGACCCATGAACCGAAAGTTAAGGACCGGATGATGCGTTATTTTGGCATCATTCTGTTGTTCGCGGTGGGTGCCGGTATTGGAAGCATGGGCGCAGCGCGGCTGGCAGGAAAGACCATCTGGATCTCCTGCGGGCTGCTGCTGGTAAGCTTTGCGCTCATGTTCATCCGGGAAGAAATCGAAGAAAACCCTGCAATCGAAAAGGATCTGGCTGAGATCCGGCAGGAGACACGGGAGATCGACCGGACTCTCAAGCAGGAACTGAAGGAAGAGCGCGAGGAACTGCATGAGGAATTACACGAGAAATTGAGATAAAGCACCGGACATCAAAAAAGGAGCCGCTGCGTGATGCAGCGACTCCTTTTGCTTGTCGAGAAAGAAAATTACTCAGAACGCAGGGCGGTGACGGGGTTGCACTTGGCTGCGCTGCGGGCGGGAATCAGACCGCCAAGGATCGTGAGCAGGGTAGCCAGAACGATCAGGACCAGTGCAGCCTTGGGCGGCAGCACAGCGGTGACGCTGGTGGTTCCTGCAATGGAGTGGATGAGCATGTTGCCAGGGATCAGCAGCAGCAGGCACAGGCCCACGCCGATCACGCCGGAGCACATTCCGATAATGAAGGTCTCGGCATTGAACACCTCGGAGACATTGTGCTTGGATGCACCGATGGCACGCAGAATACCGATCTCCTTGCGGCGTTCCAGCACGCTGATATAGGTGATGACACCGATCATGATGGAAGAAACCGCCAGCGAGATGGCAACAAAGGCCACCAGCACATTGCTGACCATATCCACGATCTTGGTCACGGCGCTCATCAGGGTGCCGACCGTATCCGAGAATACGATCACCTTGTCCTCTTCGCCCTGCGCACGCATGGCGGCGTTGTAGGCGTTCAGGCTGTCCACGATGCGGTTCTTGGCCTCAAAGCTCTTGGGGTAGATCCAGATGCTGCCGGGCTTTGCATAATCCGAATAGCCCAGTGCACCAAGAACACTGCTGTAGGAGGTGGTGCTGGACTGCAGGTTCATCTTGACCAGATCCACAAGGTCGTCGGTGCTCATGTTCACCTGCACGGCACTCTGGAACACGGTGGGGTCGATCTTCAGGGCATCTTCCACCTGACTGCTGAGCTGAGCGATGTTGTTCTGGATGGCGGACTGGATCTGCTGGCTGAACTGAGTGGTCAGCTGGGTCATCAGCTGCTGCATCACGGTGCTCATCTGGGTCTGAATGGCAGCGGTGAGTTTGGTCTGCAGAGCTTCGCCCAGCTTCTGGCTCAGCTGTTCCGAGTAGCTTTGCAGATAGCTCGTCATGATGCCCTGCAGGTTCTGCTGCAGCGAAGCGGTGAACTGCTCCTGCAGGCCGGTGGTGTCCAGCAGGTCGCCCATGGATTCGGACAGAAGCTGCTTGAACTGGTCGCTCTCCATATAGGAAGAGAAACCGATCTTATCCAGATTCAAGATGCCGTTGCCGATGATATAGCGCTTATAGCCATTCATGATCTTCTTCATCAGGCTCTGCAGCGCATCCTCCGAGACGGACAGGTCCATATCGGCAAACAACTGGCTCAGATCCAGCGCGTCCATGTCCGGCAGCTCCACATCGCTCATGTCGATGTCGCTCAGGTCCAGATCGCTCAGATCCAGCTGGAATGCGGACGGATCAAGGATGGAGGAAAAGTCAAAGCTGCCATCCTGCAGATCAAATGCACCGCTCAGGTCGAACTGCAGCTTGCTTGCATCGAACTGGAAGGCATCCTTCAGCATATCGGTATCCACCGAGAACAGGGAAGAAATGTCAAGATCGGTTTCGCGCTGGTCGGCATCAAAGCGCTCGCCGGTCAGCACGTTCACTTCCGGGTCGGCAAGCTGCTGCTTTACCACTTCACTTTCGGCTGCATGGTCGATGGCGTAGTAGGTGAGTGCATGGGTATAGGCAACGCCTATGGGCAGAATGGTGGAGCTGGCATCTGCGCGGGGCTGCACCACGCCCACGATGGTCAGATCCGGACTGTTTTCCACAAGCTGCTCCACATACGCTTCATCGTCGGAGCGGTTGCGCCAGATCTGGCGTTCTTCGTCATAAACGTAATAGTCCGAGCTGGTAACGATCTTATATTTCAGGCCCACAAAGGTATCGTAGGGGTAGGTGCCGTAGCCGGTGGGAGCCTGTGTGTTCTTGTTTTTTGCGTACTCCTGCAGAAAACGCATCATCACGCTGTCGTCCTCAATGCCCAGAATATAAAGAGCGTAATCGCTGATGCTGCCATCCGAATTCAGCACAAGAACGGCCTCGTTGTAGCTTTCCGGCCAGCGGCCTGCCTTGACATCGTACTGATCTTCGTACAGCGAAGGCTCTTCGGCCATCTCGGTAAACACGCTCTGATTGGTCATGGAAGAGACGATGCCGGCGGCAGAGGTGGTGTTGTTCAGCGCAGAAAGGCTGCTGTCCGGGAAGATCTGGCGCACGGTGCCGTCCTTGTTCTGGCGGTAGATCAGCGGTGCGATGCCGTAGGAATACTCGATGGAAGCAGCATCCTCCGAGATGGTGCACTCGTCGCTGTCCAGATATTTTTTCAGGGAGGCAAGGTCATTGACGGAGGAATTATCCTCGGTCAGCTGGCTCAGCAGTTCACGCACTGTGACCATGCCTCCGGGGTGGAAGAAGCGCTGGTGGCGCCCACATTGGTGTTGTTGGCAACGGCGCTGGTGTAGCTTCCCGGGTCCAGCAGGGCGGCAAGGTCTACGCCGGTGGTCGAGATCTGCAGCGGATATTCCGAAAGGGTGGAGCGTTCCATCTCCTGGATATAATTGCTCACACCGGCCGAGAGCGAAAGGATGAGCGCAATGCCGATGATGCCGATGGAACCCGCAAATGCGGTGAGCAGGGTGCGGGTCTTTTTGGTGAGCAGGTTGTTGAAGCTCAGCGCGAGAGCGGTGAGCGGCGACATGGAAGAATGGCCCAGATTTTTGTGCACCGGCGGCACCTGAGCGGAATCATCCGGCGCAAACGGTGCGGTGTCCGATTGGATCACGCCGTCCCGCAGGCGGACGATGCGGGTAGCATACTGCTCTGCAAGCTCCGGGTTATGGGTGACCATGACCACAAGGCGGTCTTTGGCCACCTCCTTCAGCAGCTCCATCACCTGAATGCTGGTGTCGCTGTCCAGTGCGCCGGTCGGCTCGTCGGCCAGCAGGATGTCGGGGTTGTTGACCAGTGCGCGGGCGATGGCCACACGCTGCATCTGGCCGCCGGACATTTCGCTGGGGTGCTTGTGCAGCTGGTCGCCCAGACCTACCTGCTCCAGCGCCTTGGTGGCCCGGCTGCGGCGCTCGGCACCGGAAATGCCGGAGATGGTCAGCGCCAGCTCCACATTGGAAAGCACTGTCTGGTGTGGGATGAGGTTATAGCTCTGGAACACAAAGCCAATGGTGTGGTTGCGGTAAGAGTCCCAGTCGCGGTCGGTATATTTTTTGGTGGAGATGCCGTTGATGATCAGATCACCGCTGTCGTAGCGGTCCAGACCGCCAATGACGTTCAGCAGGGTGGTCTTACCGGAACCGCTGGGGCCGAGAATGGCGACGAATTCGTTGTCCCGCAGGTTCAGGCTGACATCATCCAGTGCTTTCTGCACCAGATCGCCGGTTTTGTATTCTTTCTTGATGTGGTTGAGTTGGAGCATGTGTGAGCCTTTCCGGCGCATCCTCGCAGGAACGCTGCCGCTGTACATTATAATAAACTGCCCGGATACAGGACCCGCAGCAAGGCGTTATACACTTCTATTTTACCGAAATAATATGAAAAAACTGTGTATATTTCAACGTAAATTTTGACCGGACCGGTATTTTTGGCTTTTGAGGCAGAAAAACAGGAAAATAAAGGAAAAATTGACGTGGAGGTTGAATTTGCGTCGCCGTCGTGCTATTTTAATAGCGGAAGATCCTGATAAAACAGAAAAGCATCGCGAAAGCAGAATTACACTGCCAATACGACGCAAAAAATCTGCGATGAACCGTAAGCACAAAATAAAATGCGTCGCAGAACAGAAAAACACGACAAAAAAACGCAACGAATGTGATTTTGACATTTTTAGACGCTTTTTCAGGATTGAACCAGCCCTCTCTGCTCTTTAAAATAAGATAAGAAAAACAAGGAATGCCTTGAAAACGTCGCAGGACCTTGTAGCAAGGGAGGAAAAATTATGGAACGTACATTTTCACCTATGATCCGTCAGTTTTCGGCAATCGACGGGTTGCAGAAAGCATATACGCTGGTATACTCAATGGATACAGGCAACGAAAACGGCTGCTGCCTGACGCTTTGCCGTACCGGGAACCGGCAGTACATGCAAAGCTGCTACATTGCAGCTGCACCAGAGTTCTGCTACCGGATCCTGCGCTATCTGTGTGAGAATGGCGTCCAGCCGGAGATCTGGCAGGATGTGGTAGAAGAACTGACCGATACAGAACAGCTCAGGCAGAAAGGCGGCGCGTTGCGTGGAGAGTGAGCACACAGCAAAAACGCTGCAGATCGCCCTTGGAAGCTACGACCGCAAGGAGCTGCGGGTGGAAAAGAACTACCTGCAGGAGCAAAGCCCTGCGTTGGAGTGCACCTGCTTCCAGAACGGCGGCCGTCTGCTGGAACAGCTGCGTCAGGGCCGTCAGTTTGATGTTGTGATCCTCTGCAGCCAGCTGGAAGATATGAGCGGGCTGGAGTTTTTAATGAATATCCGCAGCATGGATCCCAAACCGAATGTTGTTCTGTTTGATGAGGCAGGCGGCAGAATACGAGTGCCATTTGTCTGGAATCGGGCGATGGATCTGCTATGTGGCCATGCCGAACTGAAGAACCTGCTGTGGGAGCTGTACCGCCTGCCGGGACGGCAGAGCCAGCGCATGGAACGCAAGTGTCAGGAACTGTACGAGGGCTGGGGCATCCAGCTGCCGGACGTGAACTGCAACTATCTTCCTGTGCGGTGGGCGTGGTGTACGGCACCAGCCAGAAGCTGGCCATCCGCAAGGAAATCCTGCAGGCGGTGAGCGAGCAGTACGATGTGTCGGTCTCTGCTGTGGACAGCGGCATCCGGCGTATGATCGACCAGCTGGAAGCAAAGCCCTCGGCCAAGTGGCTGCGCTTCAAGGACGAAAGCGGATTTGCGGACGAGAAACCTACCACTGGTAAACTGATCTACACTGTCAAGAATTATCTTCAGCGTCAGAAGGACGACTGAGCATAAAACACAGGAGGCGCAAGGGTATGGAGCAGATGCGGCAGAACGAGGCGGGTGCACTGACCGCGCAGGCGATCCCGCAGAAGGATGTGGAACAGGCATGCTTCCATGCACTGGGCCTGATCGGACGCAATTGCGAATATCTGGACCAGCACCTTGCGCATGTGGGTGCCGACCAGCAGACCCGGCAGGCGGTGAACGATATCAGCGCTGCGTCGGCAAGGCTGGACCGCACTGTGAACGAAGTAATGTCGCTGCTGGATTTTCTGCGCACCGAGGAAGACCCGCGGCTCTATCCGCTGGACCTGTGCCAGCTGCTGCAGCAGGTCGCCGCACAGGCCGATATGGTGCAGGCGCAGCTTGGGGTGGAACTGACGCTGGACTATGGCGGCTGGACAGCCTGCCGGGTCATGGCGGACCGCAATGATGCAGAACTGCTGTGCCTGCATCTGCTCTCGAATGCCTTGCGGGCCTGCAGTGCGGGCGGCAAAGTGCGGCTGATGCTGCGCCGCAGCGAAAGCTTCTGGCAGCTGACGGTGATGGATAATGGCTGCGGCCTGCCGGAAGCAGGCGAGGATGCATGGCTGGAGAACCGGCGCTGCTTTCTGGGCGGCGCAAAGCTGGGCCTGCTGCTCTGCCGCGAGTGCTGCCGCCGTATGGGCTGGGGCCTGCGGGTGGAGCGCGCACCGGAAAAGGGCACACAGGCAGTGGTGACCATTCCGCTGTGCACCGACCGCATAACGGAGCCGACGGTAGAGCTGCATACGGGCGGCGATACGGCACAGGCACAGCAGCATCAGTACCAGCTGCGCAATATGCTGGTGCGGGAGCTGCGTACCATGCCGGAGCGCGGCGACCCGGACGAGCTGTGATGCATGCTGCATGATTGCATTATAATAATGAATAAGGACTGCTGCGGGGGAGATGCTCCTGTGCGGCAGTCCTTTTTTGTTGGCAAAGGTTAAAAACCTTTGCCGAGACACCGGTGCAGCCGCATAAAAAGCGACAAGTTCACAAAATGTTTAACTTTTTGAGCGGAAAATACTATTTTTTCTGTGTAAAATAAAGGACGCTGATTGATTGTGCCGCAAAATTGGATTATAATACATTTGTATGCGAATTGACAAAATGATTCGTTAACAAACTAATTTTTGGCAAAGAAATTGATTTTGCCGTCCACCGGGGGCTTTGCCTCCGGCATTTGTCCTTAGGAGGAAAAACAACGTGAGAGTAGGTCTTGACATCGGCAGTACCACCATCAAGTGTGTGGTGCTGGATGAACATGATGCGCTGCTGTATTCTACATACGAACGGCATTACAGCCATATTCTGGAAAAGGCGCAGGAGCTGCTGCGCCGCATCGATGCCGAGCAGCTGCACGGTCAGAAGGCGCTGCTGAGCATTTCCGGTTCGGCGGGCATGGGTCTGGCCGACAGCTGCGGTGTGCCCTTTGTGCAGGAGGTGTTCTCCACCCGCGTAGCGGTCAAGCGCTTTGTGCCTGCCACCGACTGCGTGATCGAGCTGGGCGGTGAGGATGCCAAGATCCTGTTTCTGACCAACGGTACCGAGGTGCGCATGAACGGCAGCTGTGCCGGCGGCACCGGTGCCTTCATCGACCAGATGGCCACCCTGCTGAAAATGGGTGCCGACGAGATGAACAAGGCAGCAGAGAACGCACAGCGCACCTACACCATTGCGTCCCGCTGCGGCGTGTTTGCCAAGAGCGACGTGCAGCCCCTGATCAATCAGGGTGCCCGCACCGAGGACATTGCTGCCAGCATTTATAAGGCCGTGGTCAACCAGACCATTGCAGGCCTTGCACAGGGCCGTCCCATCAAGGGCAATATCCTGTATCTGGCGGCCCGCTCACCTTCAGCAGCGTGCTGCGCAAGAGCTTTGACGAAGCGCTGAACGTGACCGGCACCTGCCCGGAGAACAGCCTGCTGTATGTGGCACTGGGCGCTGCCCTCTATGCCGACAAGGCTTTCGTTCTGTCCGAGGTGGCGGATGCGCTGGACCAGTATGCTGCCACTGCCACCTACGCCAGCGAGCCGCCGCTGTTCGCCAGCAAGGAGGAGTATGAGGCGTTCCACGCCCGCCACATGTCCCACAGTGTGCCGCGTGTGCCGTTCAGCGCGCAGTGCGGCCCGGTGCATATCGGCATCGACTCCGGCTCCACCACCGTCAAGCTGGTGGTGGTGGACGAGAAGAGCCAGATCCTTTACACCAACTATCAACCGAACCTCGGCAACCCGCTGCCCTCATCCGGGAACAGCTGCTGAAAATTTACAAGGAGCACCCGGGCCTGCAGGTGGTCAGCGTGACCACCACCGGCTACGGCGAAGAGCTGGTGAAGAACGCATTCCGCTGCGATTACGGTCTGGTGGAAACGGTGGCGCACTTTACCGCTGCAAAATACTTTATGCCGGATGTGGATTTCATCATCGACATCGGCGGGCAGGACATGAAGTGCTTCAAGATCGAGGATGGAGCCATCAGCAACATCTTCCTGAATGAAGCCTGCTCCTCCGGCTGTGGCAGCTTTTTGCAGACCTTTGCACAGGCACTGGGCTACGATGTGAAGAAATTTGCCAGCCTTGGCCTGTTTGCAGACCGCCCGGTGGATTTGGGCAGCCGCTGCACCGTGTTCATGAACAGCTCGGTCAAGCAGGCCCAGAAGGACGGTGCAAGCATCGAGAACATCTCGGCTGGTCTGTCCATCAGCGTGGTCAAGAACGCACTGTACAAGGTCATCCGCGCATCCAGCCCGGAAGAGCTGGGCCGCAAGATCGTGGTGCAGGGCGGTACCTTTTATAATGAAGCCGTGCTGCGCGCCTTTGAAAAGGAGATGGGCGTGGAGGTCATCCGCCCGGACATTGCCGGCTTGATGGGCGCTTACGGTGCGGCTCTGTTCGGCCTGCGCCAGAGCCAGAAGGCCCACAAGACTGCTTCTGCCATGATGAACGAGCAGGAGCTGGAAGCCTTTGCGCAGAAGGTGGTCAGCGTCAAGTGCGGCGGCTGCGGCAACCACTGCCAGCTCACCGTCAACACTTTTGCGGATGGCCGCAAGTACATCTCCGGCAACCGCTGCGACAAGCCCGTGACCGGCAAGAGTGCCGACGACAGCCTGAACCTCTACGCCTACAAGCAGCAGCTGCTGGCCGAGTATAAGCCGGTGGCCGGCAAGCGCGGCTCCATCGGCATCCCGCTGTGTCTGGGCTTCTACGAGCTGCTGCCCTTCTGGTGGGCCTTCTGGACAAAGCTTGGCTTTGCCGTGCACACCAGCCCGGTGTCCAGCCGCGGCCTGTACCTCGCCGGTCAGGCTACTATCCCCAGCGATACCGCCTGCTTCCCGGCAAAGCTGACGCCACGGCCACATCAAGCCCTGAGCCAGATGCAGCTGGACGCTATTTTCTACCCCTGCCTGACCTACAATGTGGACGAGGGCCTGGGCGACAACCACTATAACTGCCCGGTGGTGGCCTACTACCCCGAGGTTCTGGCAGGCAACTGCCCGGAGCTGGAGGGCACCAAGTTCATCTATGACTATGTGGGCATCCACCGCCCTAAGGACTTTGTGCACAAGATGGCAAAGAACATCCTGCCCAAGTACTTCGGCGGCATCTCGGAAAAAGAGGTGCAGGCCGCAGCGGATGCCGCCTATGCGGAATACGAGTCCCACATGGCAAAGATCCGCGTGAAGGGCAGCGAGATCATCGATGAAGCCCGCCGTCAGGGCAAGCGCATCATCGTGCTGGCAGGCCGCCCCTACCATGTGGACCCCGAGGTGAACCACGGCATCGACCGCCTCATCACCCGCCACGGTGCTGCCGTTGTTACCGAGGACAGCATTTCCAACCGGGTGCAGAAGTTCCCTACCAGTGTGCTGAACCAGTGGACCTACCACAGCCGCCTGTATGCCGCCGCCAAGTACTGCACCACCCAGAAGGATATGGATCTGGTGCAGCTGGTGTCCTTCGGCTGCGGCGTGGATGCCATCACCACCGACGAGACCCGCGAAATTCTGCAGGAGGGCGGCAAGCTCTACACCCAGCTCAAGATCGACGAGATCACCAATCTGGGTGCCGTGAATATCCGCCTGCGCAGTCTGTTTGCTGCTCTGGACGAGCGGGACGAGGTGGCCGCAGAAAAGGCAGAATAAAATAGAGATAGAGCAAAAAGCTTTTTAAGAAAGCAACATAGGAGGAACCTATGGAATACAATTATCCCAAATTTACCCCGGAGATGAAGAAGACCCACACCATCCTCATCCCCAACATGGCCATTACCCAGTTCCGCCTGCTGGAGTACGCCCTGCGTTACGACGGCTACAAGTGCGAGATCCTGGGCAACTGCGGCAGTGCCGTGGCACAGCTGGGCCTGAAATACGTCCACAACGACACCTGCTACCCGGCTCTGCTGGTCATCGGTCAGTTCCTGGACGCGCTGAACAGCGGCAAGTACGATCTGGATCACACCGCGCTGCTCATCACTCAGACCGGCGGTGGCTGCCGTGCCTCCAACTATATTCATCTGCTGCGCAAGGCACTGGTCAAGGCGGGCTATCCGCAGATTCCGGTGGCCAGCCTGAACTTCTCGGGTCTGGAAAAGGACAGCGGCTTCCAGATGACCCTGCCGCTGGCCCGCCGTGCGCTGGCCTGCATCTTCTACGGCGATATGCTGTGCGCTTTGCGCAATCAGGTGGCACCTTACGAGAACGAGAAGGGGGCTGCCGATAAGATGGTAGACCTGTGGGTGGAACGCTTGGGCCGCGTGCTGCTGGCAGGCAAGGGCTACACCTCCAAGGAGATGAAGCACACCTTCCCCCTCATCGCAAAGGACTTTGCCGCCATCCCCGTTACCCGGGTGCCCAAGGTCAAGGTGGGCGTGGTTGGCGAAATTTACGTCAAGTACAGCCCGCTGGGCAACAACGACCTGCAGAAGTTCCTCGAAAGTCAGGACTGCGAGGTGAACTTCCCGGGCCTGATGGGCTTTGTGCAGTACTGCGCCTTCAACATGGGCGAGGACCATGTGCTGTACGGCGGCAAGCTGGCGGTGAAGATCGGCATTGACCAGTTCCTGAACTGGCTGGACAGCATCGAGCGCGCCATGCTCAAGGCTGAGGCCGACGCAGGCTTCTACGCCCCCGGCCCCTTCAAGGAGCTGGTGGAAAAGCCCAAGGGCATCATTTCGCTGGGTGCCAAGATGGGCGAGGGCTGGCTGCTGACTGCCGAGATGATCGAGCTGGTGCAGGGCGGCTACGGCAACATCGTGTGTGCCCAGCCTTCGGCTGCCTGCCCAACCACATCGTGGGCAAGGGCATGGTGAACAAGATTCGCGCCCTGTACCCCAGTGCCAACATCACCCCCATCGATTACGACCCCAGCGCCACCAAGGTCAATCAGGAGAACCGCATCAAGCTGATGCTGGCAGTGGCCAAGGAGCGCCTGAATGCCCCGGTGGAGGCAAAGCCTCTGACGGCAGAGGAGATTGCAGGCGGCGCGCCCAAAGTCGGCGCAGTGGTCTGATGTTCTAAAGCGGAAAATACCGAAATGCAAAAAGCCCGTCCGGGCGTAAAACTCGGACGGGCTTTCATCATGCCTTGAGAAAAATCAATGCAGGAGAGATCACTTCTGATTCTTCATGTAGATGTGGTGGGGCAGACCGGCAATGGTACAGCGGGGTCAGCTCGGCCTGGATCAGCGGGCGGGCATAAGCCAGGAACTCATCGGTCATCTGGGTGTGGTTGGCGTTCATCCAGCTCAGCGGCACCTTCTTTTCGAGGTTTGCCACCTCGCTGATGGGGTGCAGCTCGGTGGTGCACTGGTACGGGCTGTTGGAGATGCGCTTCAGGGCCACCATCTGGCCGGTAACGCCCTCAAAGGCCGCCTTGGCGGCAGCACCGCCCACCTGATAGGCTTCGGTGATGTCGGTGCGGCTGGTCAGATGGCCTGCGCAGCGCTGCAGGGTGGAAAGCTCGATGCAGCGGGTCTTTGTGTCCAGATTGCGGGCCACCACATTTGCCAGATACCGTGCGGTGCCGGTCAGGGCCTTATGGCCGAAAGCGTCCACTGCGTGCACATCGTCGGCCAGCTCACAGACGTAGCGGCCATCTTCCAGCTTCACGCCTTCGGAAACGGCGATCACGATGCTGGGCTTCTTCTCCTGCATCACGCGCACCTTTTCAATGAAGTGTTCCACATTGAAGGGCACTTCGGGCAGGCAGATCATGTCCACACCCTCGCAGTCGTCACTCTTTGCCAGAGCGGCGGCAGCGGTCAGCCAGCCGGCGTTGCGGCCCATGATCTCCACCACGGTGACGTACTTGGTGCCGTACACGGTGGCATCGCGGATGATCTCCTTCATCACCACGCCGATGTACTTGGCAGCAGAGCCGTAGCCGGGGGTGTGGTCGGTGACCATCAGGTCGTTGTCGATGGTCTTGGGCACGCCCATAAAGCGGATGTCGCTCTGGATGCGCTCGCCGTACTCGGCCAGCTTGCCGATGGTGTCCATGGAGTCGTTGCCGCCGATGTAGAAGAAGTAGCCGATGTTCAGCTTTTCCAGAATGGCGAACAGCTTTTTGTAGACGGTCTCGTCCTCATGCCAGTCCGGCAGCTTGTAGCGGCAGCTGCCGAGGAAGCTGGACGGGGTGCGCTTGAGCAGCTCGATGTCCAGATCGTCCGTCAGCACGGTGGAAAGATCCACCACCCGCTCCTCCAGCAGACCGGCAACGCCATTGCACATACCGTAAACGATCTCTGCGCCGCGGTTCTTGCAGCTCTCAAATACGCCTGCAAGGCTTGCATTGATGACGGAAGTAGGACCGCCAGACTGACCAACGATTGCATTTTTACCCATGATGATTTCTCCTTTTTTGTTTTTCTGTTTCGGCAATATAATATTACGTGCAGGATGCACGAAAACAGACGCGGGAAAAGGGGTTACAGGCGGATGTGGCGCGGGGTGCCGTTGACATAGACGGGCGTTACCTCGTCCAGGATCAGCGGGCGGGCGTACTCCTCAAAGGCAGCAGTCACCTGCATCCCGTCGGGGCTGATCCAGTCCAGCGGCACCTTCTTTTCAAGGTTTGCCACCTGCTGCACATCCACCGACTCGGTGATGCACTGGTAGGGATAAGCGGAAATGCGCTTGAGCGCGATCATGCGGCCGGTCTCGCCCGCAAAGGCGGCGGCTGCTGCGGCACCGCCCACAGCGTAGGCTTCGTTCACATCCGTGCGGCTGGCCAGATGGCTGGCGCAGCGCTGCAGGGTGGAAAACTCGATGGCACGGCTCTTGCAGTTCAGCTTGTCGTGAATGAGGTCGGAGAGATAACGGCTGGTGCCGCTGAGCACGGCCTTGTGGCCAAAGGCATCCAGCTGGCCTGCGGTGGACACCAGATCGCATAGATAGGTGCCGTCGGCGGTCTTTACGCCCTCGCTGGCCGCAATGATCACATTGGACTTGCGGCGCTGCAGCTCGTCCACCTTGGCAAGGAACTTGTCCTGATCGAAGGGCACCTCCGGCAGCAGGATCAGATCCGGGCCTTCGCAGTCGTCGCCGCCCGCAAGGCAGGCCGCACCGGCAAGCCAGCCCGCATGTCGGCCCATGATCTCGGCCACGGTCACGCTGCGGATGTCATACACGGAGGAATCCCGGATGACTTCCTTTAAAATAGTGGCAATGTACTTGGCGGCAGAGCCGTAGCCGGGGGTGTGGTCGGTCAGGCACAGGTCGTTGTCGATGGTTTTGGGCACACCGATGAACCGCACGCTGCTGCCCACGCGCTCACCGTAGCGGGAAAGCTTTGCGATGGTATCCATGGAGTCGTTACCGCCAATGTAGAACACCGCGCAGATGTCGTACTTGTCAAACAGGGTGAACAGTTTGATGAAGGGTGTGGAGTCCACATCCGGGTCCGGCAGCTTGTAACGGCAGCTGCAAGGTAGCTGGAAGGCGTGCGCTTGAGCAGTTCAATGCTCATGCGGTCGTCCAGCAGGACGTTCAGCTCCAGCATTTCTTCCTTGAGCAGACCTTCGATGCCGTATTTCATACCGTACACCTTGTCTGCACCCAGGCTGCAGGCGGCTTTGTACACGCCTGCCAGACTGGAGTTGATCACGGCGGTAGGGCCGCCGCTCTGACCAATGATCACATTCTTGGCCATGAGTACCTCCTTTTGCAAATTTCATTCTTATCATTTGTACATCGCTGCAGGTTCCGGCTTCCGCGCCGCCAGAGTGGGGTTTGGTCTAAAGGCCCTGCACTGCCCGCAGACCGTGCGGCAAACAAACCGGATGCTGCAAGTGATACAAAAAAGTTTGCGGCATGTGCACACCCTTTTGTAAAATGTGCAAAATTACCACATCCTTATTGTACCTGTTTTGCCTGTTGTATGCAAGACCTAATTGGTTGCACAGGCAAAAAAATTATGATAAAATAAAAAACGCACAGCCCCGGGCGGATAAAACCCCCTTCTGTGCGGGAAAAATGGAGAAAGCTGGAAAAACCATGGGCATTTCACATGAGTATCATTCTGCGCCGCGCCGTGCCCGGCGCGGTGCAGTCAGCGGCAAGCTGCGCTTTCTGGGCGCAGTGGTCGCCATTTTGCTGGTATCCTACGCCATCACGGCCATTCTGGAAAAGGGCGCAGAGGCGCGGACGATACCCCGTCCACCAACGCCAGCGGCATTGCCGAGAACATTCTGGCACCGCTGCCCATGCAGGGCGAAGCGGATAGCAGCAGTGCTGCACAGGATGGCAGCACCGGTGGGCAGGCCGTCACACTGGAGAACTTTGGCCCTGCAAAGCAGAGCGCTGGGGCCTACACTGTCAAAGCCTATGATGCCAGCGTCATCCGCCAGCCCAGCTGCGGGCAGGTGGACCTGAGCTACTTTGCGGACGCAGCCTTTCTGGGCGACAGTCTGACGGTGGGCTTCTCGGATTACCAGATCAATCTGGACGGGGCACTCATCTGCGGCTATACCGGCGTTGGCCCGGATGCCATTGTGAACCGCAGCGCAGTCAAAAGCCCCACCGCGGGCAGGAGGTAGCGCTGGATGTGCTGGCCGCTGCCCGGCCCAAGAAGCTGTATATCCTGCTGGGCACTAACACCCTCACCACGCTGGGCGCTTCGGATCGCTTCCTTGCCTACTATGGCCAGATGCTGGATATGCTGCGCGAGGCTTTGGGCGAGGACTGCGTGATCTACGTGCAGTCTATCCCGCCGGTGCGACCCTCGGCAGCTGCTGAAAAGCCCGGCCTTGCATCGGATGTGCTGCGCGGTGTGAACGAGCAGCTGGCTCAGCTGGCCGCCAGCAAGGGATGCGTTTACCTTGACCTGTGGGAGACCCTTGCCGACGGCGAGGGCAACCTGAAGGAGATGCTTGCAGCGCCGGATGGCGTGCATCTCTCTGCAGGCAACGGCTACGGCGCATGGGTCACCTACCTGCGAAACCACGCCAAGTACAGCGCGGATAATTCCTGGACGATGGGCAGCATTTACAGTGCACAGTAAAACGGAGTGAAAAATAAAGAGCCGTTGCACAAAATGGATGTGCAATGGCTCTTTTGTGTATGATGCAGTTTCCCACAGCGACCCTACGGTGAAAAAGTGTTTCAGAAAAGCCCGCAGGCTTTTCTGAAACACAAATATAAAATAAATTTTCCGCTGAAAATGCCCAGAGCGAACGCGGAGGGCATTCCGATCATAAAATTACTCCTGCTGTTCCAACTCCAGCAAATATTGCTTCATCTCCACGCCATAGGCGTAGCCGGTGAGCTTGCCGGTGCTGCCCACCACCCGGTGGCAGGGCTGAAGGATGGCGATGGGGTTGCAGTGGCAGGCACCGCCAACGGCACGGCTGGCCTTGGGTCTGCCAATGGCAGCGGCCAGCTGGCCGTAGGTGCGGGTCTCACCGTAGGGGATCTTGTTCATCTCGGCCCAGGCGGCCTTCTGAAAGGGGGTGCCCTTGGGGGCCAGCGGCAGATCGAATTCCCTGCGCGCCCCGGCAAAATATTCGTTCAGCTGCTCCTCGGCTTCCTGTAAAAGCGGTGTCTCGCACACCTTGCGGGGCAGCGGTTCCAGTTCCGGTACGCCGTCCGGGCAGAGGGTCAGCCCGCAGATGGCATCGTTTTCCTCTTCCAGCCGGAAGGTTCCCAGAATGCTGTTCACATACCAAACGTTCAAAAGTTGCGCTTCCTTTCCTATGAGTTTGTGTTATACTTAAAACTATACTAACACAAATATTTCCGCAGCGAAAGGGGCGTTTTTTGTTATGGTACAGGCATTGGAAGAGATCATTGCCAAAAGCAGCAGCATCGTGTTCTTTGGCGGGGCGGGCGTTTCCACCGAGAGCGGCATCCCGGACTTCCGCAGCGTGGACGGACTTTATCATCAGAAGTACGCCTACCCGCCGGAAACCATCCTGAGCCATACCTTCTGGGAGGAGAATCCGGAGGAGTTTTACCGTTTTTACCGCGATAAGCTCATCGTGAAGGGGGCAAAGCCCAACGCGGCCCACCTGCGGCTGGCAAAGCTGGAACGGAGGGCAGGCTGAAAGCGGTCGTCACCCAGAACATCGACGGCCTGCATCAGGCGGCGGGCAGCCGCACGGTGTACGAGCTGCACGGCAGCACCTTGCGCAACTACTGCACCCGATGCGGCAAATTCTACGATGTGGACTTTATTGCCAACAGCACCGGTGTGCCCCGCTGCACCGAGTGCGGCGGAATTGTCAAGCCGGATGTGGTGCTGTATGAAGAAGGGCTGGACGAGGAGGTGCTGTCCGGCGCGGTGAACGCCATCCGCCATGCGGATACCCTGATCATCGGCGGCACAAGCTTGTGGTGTACCCGGCGGCAGGACTGATCCGGTACTTCCGGGGCGACCATCTGGTGGTCATCAATATGCAGCCCACCGGGGCAGATGCGGAAGCCGACCTGTGCATTGCAAAGCCCATTGGTCAGGTGCTGAGCGAGGATGTAACGCTGGATCTGTAAAACAAAAAGAGCGGCCCTGTTTCGCGCCGATTCTCGCCCCCGGTCCGGTATGCTGGATGCATACTGAAAAAGAATGGGGGAAACCAAATGATCCAGGTTTGTGAGCCGCCGCGCACGCGGCAGGTAAGGCGGCTTTCGGCGGAGGAATTCTGCCGGCTGGCGCAGAGCGAAGTGAGCAGTGTGTACCGTCCGCGCAGCGAGGTGATGCGGATGCTGACGGTAGGCGAGGTGTGGGGCGTGTACAGTACACGCGGTGTGCCGGGAGCCGGGTGCATCCTGCTGCCCATGGATGCCGATGTGGCAGCGGCGGCTGCGCTGCGCCGCTTTCTGGGCTGGAACCGCACGTCAGGCGGATATTTTTTGACCCCGGCAGCCGGGCCGGACGGCCATGCCGCCGAGACCCTTGCACCGCTGCTGGCTGCGGCTGCTGCCCGGCAGGAGTTTCTTGCCCGGCAGCGGGCACGGTGGGCCGTGGTGGAATGTGCGGCAGAAGAGCTGATCCCGCTGTATCTGCGTCAGGGTTTGCTTTGCGGGCGTATCCGCCCGCTGGACAGTCTGGCACCGTGTTTTCTGCTGCAGGCCGGGTGCCTTGCGCAGAATGTGCCGCCGGTATGGCTCCCGCTGGCCGACCGGGTGCACATTGCCATCCTGCTGGCTCGAGGCTATGCCGCGCTGGAAAGCCGCGAAAGCCCGCAGGGCACGGTGCTGGCACTGTATCCCGTATGATGTGAAAGTGAGGAAGTTGAAATGAAAGCAGTTGTTCTGGAAGATTATGCCATACAGCAGGGAGATCTGGACTGGTCGGGTGTGAAGGCGCTTGTGCCGGACATCACCCGCTATGGGCGCACCGCGCAGGAAGAGGTGGTGCCGCGCATCGGGGATGCGGAGATCGTGTTCCTGAATAAGTGCCGCATCGACGAAGCCGTTCTGGCCCAGTGCCCGAAGCTCAGGTGGGTGGGCATCATTGCCACCGGCACGGATAACCTTGATCTGAAGGCCTGCCGCCGCCATGGCGTGCCGGTAGCCAACGTGCCGGGCTATTCTACTTACAGTGTGGCACAGATGACCTTCAGCCTGCTGCTGGCCATCTGCCAGTGCGCCGACCGTTACCATCGCCTTGTGCAGGACGGCCAATGGCGCACCGAGGAGCCTGCGGCCTACGGTCTGCTGCCGCAGGTGGAACTGCTGGGCAAGACCTTTGGCATCTATGGCTACGGCAGCATTGGCCGGCAGACCGCCCGCATTGCCAAGGCCTTTGGCATGGAGGTGTTGGTGTGCACCCGCACCGTTCGGCCGGAGTACAAAGCCGACGGTGTGGAGTTCGTGGATCTTGACACCCTGCTTGCCCGCAGCGATGTGCTCAGCCTGCACTGCCCGGCAACACCTGCAACACGGGGCTGATCAACGCGGCCACCCTTGCCAAGGCAAAGCCCGGCATGATCTTGCTGAATACTGCGCGCGGTGCACTGGTGGACGAGCAGGCCGTGGCCGATGCGCTGAAAAACGGGAAGCTTGGCTTTTACGGTGCCGATGCCTTTGGCACTGAACCGCTGCCGCAGGCAAGCCCTTTGCGCGGCCTGCCGAATGCCCTGCTGACACCGCACATCGCGTGGGCCACCAACGAAGCCCTGCAGCGGCTGATGGATATTACTGCCAACAACCTGCGCACATGGCTGGATGGCGCGGGAGAGAATATTGTGAACGCATAAAAAACGGGAACGCCGCATGGACGTTCCCGTTTTTTTTAGTTCAGGATACCGCTTGCCTTGATGGACTGCACTGCCTCGGCAATGCGCTCTGGCGGCAGGGTGAGGGCAAAGCGCACGTAGCCTTCGCCCAGCGGGCCAAAGCTGGAACCCGGCGTGCACAGCACACCGCTCTTTTCCACAAGGTCAAGACAGAAGTCCATGCTCTTTGCGTACTTTGCCGGGATGGGTGCCCACACGAACATGCTGCCGTGACTGTCCGGCACATTCCAGCCAATGGAACGCAGGCCGCCGCACAGAGCGTCGCGGCGCTGCTGGTACAGGCCGCACTGCGTTTTTACCATGTCCAGCGGGCCGGTCAGGGCGGCGATGGCCGCTTTCTGCACCGGCAGGAACATGCCGAAATCGATCTGGCCGCGCAGTTTCTTGAAGGCAGCCACCACGTCCCTCCGGCCCACAAGAAAGCTGATGCGGGCACCGGTGACGTTGAAGCTTTTGGACAGGCTGAAGAACTCCACGCCCACATCCATGGCACCCGGCGTATTGAAGAAGCTGTTGCCCACGGCCCCGTCAAAGATAATGTCGCTGTAGGCGTTGTCGTGGATGATGAGAATGTCATACTTTTTGGCAAAGGCCACCAGTTCGGCGTACAGCTCCGGGGAGCCGACGCTGCCCACTGGGTTTGCGGGCAGGGAGACGATCATATACTTTGCCTTGCGGGCCACATCCTCCGGGATGTCCTTCACATAAGGCAGGAAGCCGTGCTCCTTGGTCAGCGGGTAATACCACGGCTTTGCGCCGCCCAGCAGACTGCCCGCAATGAACACCGGGTAGCAGGGAGTGGGCAGCAGCACGGTGTCGCCCTCGTCGCACAGCACCATACCAATGTGGCCCACGCCCTCCTGACTGCCCGCACAGCTGGCCACCTGATCCGGCGTGATCTCTATGCCGAAGCGGCGCTTGTAGTAGCCGCACACAGCATCCAGCAGCTCAGGCAGGTCGCGCAGGCTGTACTTCCAGTTCTGCGGGTCGGCAGCGGCATCCATCATGGCCTTGCGGATGTGCTCGGCAGGCGCGAAGTCCGGCGTGCCGACGCTCAGATTATAAATGGTGCGGCCCTGTGCTTCCAGAGCTACCTTGCGTTCGTTCAGTGCGGCGAAGATCTCGTCGCCGAACAAGTCCAGTCGTTTGGAAAATTCCATGATACAATACCCCTCAAATCCTCTTGTTTTCAACATGAACCATTTTAATAATAGAGCTATTTTAGCACGTTTTTCCAAACCGCGCAACGAAAAGGGCAGATGCGGGAGAAAGTTTCAACTTTCGGTGATGGGAAGCGAAGGATGTTTCACGGGGGAACTCCTTCAGTCAAACCCTTTGGGTTTGCCAGCTCCCTCAATGAGGGAGCCTCTGGCGAAGAAGAAAAGCTTGCGGTTTTGCCAAAGGCCCCATCTCCGAGGGGGCTGGCACCGAAGGTGACTGGGGGAGTTTCTGCTAATCAATCGTCGTTTTTGTCCGTCCCACGCCGATGACGGCGGTGCTGATCTTTTTCCAGCTGCTGCAGCCGCACACACCGTCCACACGCAGGCTCGTGCGCCGCTGGAAGCCTTTCAGCGCTTCCTCCGTCCGGGCACCAAAGATGCCGTCGATGCGGCTTCCGGCTGGTAGCCCAGCGTGGAAAGCGCGTCCTGCAGAATCATCACATAGCAGCCGCGGCTTCCCCGCCTCAGGTGGGGTAGCCTGCTGTGGTGCCGCTGCAGGCGGGCGTGCCGTAGCGGCGGTCCATGTGCACCCATGTGGGGGTCTGGCTCAGCGGCTCCACATAGCCCCATGCCCCGGTGCCCCGGGCTGCGTTGTAGATGGCCGTGCGGGCGGTCTGGGTCAGGCTTTGGCCCACGTCAAAGGATACGCCCGCGTAGTGCTGGCTGCGGGTGCCGTGGCCGCCCTCCCAGATGCGGCGGAAGGCATATCCCACCGGGATGCCCTTGCCGTACTTGCGGCGGGTCAGGTTCCACGCTTCCATGGCCGCAATGGTGGTCCACAGGGTGGGGCTGGCAGATTTTCCCCGGAACTCCCGCACCCGCAGGGTGGTGCCGGTGCTGTAGGGCATGGGGTCGTTCTCGTTCAGGTTTGCATAGGTGTATACCTTGTTCTCGTAGGCATCGTAGATCAGAAGTCGTGCCATCGCTCATTCCTCCTTGCTGCAGTGTGGGCAGCTCTGGGCCTGCGCGCGGCCCATGTTCCGCGGTCCACGGTGCCGGTCACCAGCAGCCCGGCCCGCTGCTGTGCCAGCCGGACGGCGGCAGTCTCTTCCGGGCCGAAGCAGCGGTTCTCGGTCACATAGCCCTCGGTGCAGTACAGGCAGGAACGTCCGTTCAGCCATGTCTCCACCTGCGCCACGTCCGGCCCCACGCTGCCCGCGCCGATGGCCCGGC
>ENA-OQJX01000331-OQJX01000331.1-human-gut-metagenome-genome-assembly--contig:-NODE-331-length-27913-cov-3.250666_pt1 | contig 27913 bp, 24 predicted proteins | sample MGYA00242615_ERZ504782 | MGnify/ENA primary metagenome ERZ504782 (study PRJEB26092, sample SAMD00036354) | human gut metagenome | host: Homo sapiens | study: EMG produced TPA metagenomics assembly of... | reverse complement strand
TAAATAAATAAGATATCTTGCTTTCATAATCATATCGTTTTTAAATTATCCTACTACCGGAACAGACATATACGATCCATCTTCATCCTGCACCGGATTTCCCTCATCTTCTTTTTTATGAGATAGTACTTGAACTGGCGAGCCAAAGACCATCTTTCAGATTCTGACAGCTCCGTCAGATCTCCCACTCCTGTAACTTCCATGAAAAGCCTGAACTTAGTTTCTGTATATTTTCCTAATAAGCTTTCTGTTACAACATCATCCCACCAAAGAGGTTGAGATATTAAAGAGCTAAAACGAACGACTTTACGAGTATATATATTTTGTCCGGGTTTTAAAACATCATTCTCCACAATGTCAATCACAAGCCGGACTTCTTTTGTATCCAACAATGCCGTTTTCTTCAACAAAAAATACCCAGTTTCTTCCAAAACATCTTTCCGAAAAACCATCTCATTCTCCAATTCATACGAATCCGGTTCAGCTGTTGTCAGTTCCTTATTAACCCTCAGACTAACATAAGCATCATTTGCCAACGGTAATCCTATCAATCGCATATTGAGAGGTACCTTTATTTCCTCTTGTGTCCCATAGAAGAAAAAAGAATAAGTCAAGGAATCTTTATACTCTTCCACAAACTGCACATAGTTACCGGAATCCCATATCCGGATTTCGTCCTTTTCACAAGCAACCAACAAAAAGAAGGTTGCTATCAATAATGAATATATCTTTTCATTTTGTTTATCTCCATAAATTAATAGATTATCTCACTTTCCGGTATCGGCATTACATATCTGCCATCCATTTGTATTACTTGTGTTCCCGTGGTGACAGGCATATTCCAGCGTTTAAAGAAATAAAACATCTGTCCCTCCGCCAAGAATTCTTTCTTGTATTCTGCTACCAACTCATTATAATAGTCTTTCGATGCTGTGCCTGAAATATCTCGTTTCGCTCCACGTGCTTTTCTAACTACCGACAAATAAGAGAGAGCCTCCGACAGGCTTGTCTTAGAACTAGCCTCACTCAAGATATAATACATTTCACTTAACCGAATCATCGGTATCAGCTTATACTGAATGGTGACACTCTGGTTCGTTGAATTCGTATTTATCCATTTCATTGATGTTTTACCAGTTTTACCGTCAGAGGTCGCTAAAGAAGTACGATAGTCGTCCGCATCCAGTTCAAACAAAGCATCGTAATTCTTCAGAGTCATTAATAAACTATTATTAGCAGATTTAAAATTATCAATACGCTCCAATAACTCCCGGTCGTAAAAAGCCAGGAATGTGTCTTCATACAATTTGACATATTTATATTTATCCGTAGCTTTCGCATAATCGTAAGGATCTGTAAAATAAAACCATTTTCGACGAGTTACGAAATCATCTATTACATGCTTGGCATACTTAGCAGCATTGTTCCAATCATTATCATACAAATATACACGAGCTAAAAGCGCATTAATAGCCACATAATTCATACGAATTCCTCTTTGACCAAAAAAGTCACCACCTGTAGCCTTATTCGTACCTCCCATCCGGTAATCCGGCATTGCCATTGTTGACGTATTGACAATCGTATCATGCTTTGCAACCAGCTGACGAGCCTCAAGTAAATCTTCTTCTACTTTCTTCAGTATTTCCTTTGTTGAAAGATTCGGTTCATATTTAGATGGATATACAGTAAAGTATGGAATCCGCTTGCTTTCATCACCGGACTCTACCGAAGGAGCAAATAAACGTAAAATGTCAAAATGCATCATGGCTCGCAATGCTTTAGCCTCCCCGATAATCAGATTCCTTTCAAGTGCTCCCTCACGAAAAGCAGTCGAATCTTTTGCTTCTGCTTCTGATATCAACTTATTGCAATTAGCAATTACATTATATCCTTTTGACCAAACTGATTCCAGCACCGCTTTGATCTCCGTTTCTCCGTATTCATATTCCATAGCGCTACCATATGCTTTAGATTTGGCGATATCGTTATCTGCATATGTTTGAGAAAGAACACTGGTAAGCCCCCAAGACAACTCGCGCCCATACAGTTCGGAAGACGACATAGCAATATAAATTCCGTTTAACGCATTTCTGAATCCATCTCCACTTTCAAACAATTTCTCGCTTGATACCTGATCAGAAGGATCAATATCCAGCCAATCATTACAAGCGCTTAATGACAGCAACAAGGTAACACCTATTATAGCAAAATTATATTTTTTCATATCCGTTGTTTTTAGAAACCTAAATTTAAAGAGAAAGTAAATGTACGTGCATAAGGATAAGAGAGACCTCTTTCTTGATGAATAGAAGAAATACGAGCAATATTATTCATATTAAATTGTACACGCAACATACTGAGATTGATAGGAGCAAGCAACTTATTGCTAAACTCATAGGCCAAAGTAAATGAATTAAATTCGAGTGTATTATTATCCTGCACGAAACGAGAAGTCGGTCGTGTCGTTTGGTAACGGTCTTTTATTGATTTCAGCATAGTTACATCTCCCGGCTGTTTCCATCTGTCAGTCAATACCCGTTTATCTGCATTGACTTCGTAAATATTCACATTTTCGACCTTGTTTACCAACGTGCTATTATACAGCTGCCCGCCACATTCGTATTTGAAAGTAGCATACATAGTGAATTGCTTATAACGTAGATTTACACCAAAAGCTCCTTGTGCAGTAGGTTCCGTATCGCCTATGATCACCTGATCCGATGAATTCCAATCGGAAGTAATTGTTCCATCTTTCTTCAGAAAAGTCTCTTGACCATCCGAAGGATTAATACCTAATGACTGCATTCCCCAAATGGAAGTCAACGAACCGCCCTCTGTATATTTCATAAAAGGTTTACTATACTTAGAATCCTGCATGGTACCTATATTCTTATCATAATCGGCAAAGTATGTGTCTACACGATCATTATAAGCTTTAATGATTCTGAGATCTTTAATATTTTATTCTTATTATGTGCCAGGTTACCAAACAAAGTTACTGTCCAATCTCTATTTTTGAATACATCGGCTCTGATATCCAACTCAATACCACGATTCTGTACCTCTCCGAGATTATCACGATATACGGTGAAACCTGTTGATGAAGGAAGAGTAACATCCGTAATCAAATCGACCGTTTTCTTGTTATACCAAGAGAATCTGAATAAAACCGCATCGTTGAGCAATGATATATCCGTACCGATATCAAAAGTGTTAGTACGTTCCCATTTCAAGTTTTCATTCCCCATGTAATAAAGTAATACACCGGCTCCGGTTCCATATTTATCCGATAAGATCTGATAAGTGTTCTTTGCTGCATAAGCCGGAAAATTGACTTTACCAATCTGACCATAAGAACCGCGAATCTTGAATTGGCTAAATAATGTCTGCTGTTTCATAAACGGATAATTATGAATATTCAATCCGGCTCCAAACGACCAGAAAGGAGCGAATTTCTTTTTCGAGCCAAATTCCGAAGAACCATCCATACGGAAAGAGGCATCCATCAGATAAATGTTATCATACGTATAGTTGGTAGAAAGGAATGTACCCATTAATCGGGTATGATTATCCGAAAACGAAGGCTTGGTAGCGATTTCATCCGCATAATTCGGAGAGTCCAGCTTACCGGAAGGAAATCCACGATACAGCGCACTCTCCGATTCATCCTTGGTTTCACGTATATTCAAACCTAAAGAAAAATTCATGTGATTACGGTTTACTGTCTGTACATAATTTGCCAATAAGTTAGCATTCCAATAAATACTTTGCGAACGGCCGGACAATAATTCTCCTTTAGGATCACTATCCGCATAATTGACATATTTACCGCTTCCCGGATCTGTAAATTGCCTGGATTCATCATCACGTTTTGTTACGGAGAACTGTGCTTTCAACTGAAAGACATCCGCCAGATGATAATTTAGGCTTAGGTTGTTAGTCAAGTCCGTATAAGACGAACGATCATAACTGCTCAACATGGTAGCATCATACAAAGGATTACGGAGATTCGAAGTTCCCGTATGCCAAGTAGTCAGATATTCCACGTAATTACCTTCTTCATCTTTAAATGAGTCATAGGGTTGCCTGGAAGTATAATCAGAAAAAGTCCCATACGGAGAATTCTCCGACTTTACAGAGTTGAATGTCACATAATTCTTGATTTGCAGATTGTTAATACGATAATCGATGTAAAATCCTCCTCCCGCACGCTTTCGATATGAACCTTTCATTACTCCATTCTGAATGTCATAGTTCATCTCAGCACCGAAACGGATATCATTAACGCCTCCCTCTATATAAAGACTGTGTTTGTGATTAAAACCGTTTCGTAACGGCTGTGCAATCCAATCGGTATCAATACCCTTTAATATATTATTCTGTTTTGCCAGATACTCTTTCTGTAAGTTCAGGCTGTACTGGGCGAGTCGCTTTCATAAAGTCCAGCCAGACGTTCAGCTCAAGTTTCTCACTGGCATTCATCAGATTATAGTCAGATATGTCCGGAGCTGTGAGTTCTGCAGAGAAATTATAGTTCACACGCAATCTGCCGGGAACCGGTGCTTTCGTTTCAATCACAATCACCCCATTTGCCGCACGTGAACCATATATGGCAGTAGCGGCCGCATCTTTTAAAATCGTAATCCGTTCTATACGGTTAGGGTCAAAGTCATACACTTTCGACACAGATACCTCAAAACCATCCATAATAAAAATAGGAGTGTTCGGATTATTTGAAAGAGCGGATTGGGAAACTGCATCCTTATCCAATTCCATGACTCCGACACCGGAACGTCCACGGATATAAAACTCCGGCAAACTATTGGGATCTGACCCCATTTCATTATTAACCGCTATCCGTAAAGAAGGATCGTACACTTGCAATACATCAATCATATTACGTGTAGACACTTTCAATAAGTCATCTTTTGTGACGGTTACCGCATTTCCGGTAAAACTTGTACGTTTCACACTCGAATAACCATTCACGACCACTTCATTCAAACTATTCGAGTTTTCTTCCAAAAAGATCTGTAAAGGTTTATTAGCAACGACCTTTACAGATTTGTTCTTGTAGCCTATATATGATGCAACAACCTCCTTTGTATCTGCCGGAACTTCCAATGAGAAATCTCCATCCAAAGTAGCCGCTGTCCCCACCGTGCGCTTATCATTCTTCATAATAAAAACGGTAGCTCCTGCTAACGGAGATCCATCTTTACTATCCATTACTTTTCCTGTAAGTTTGATCTTCTTCTCCTTTTTTCTCAGATGGATAACAAATACTCCGTTTTGTTTTTGGGCAACCAAGTTAGTACCACTTAAACAAGCAGTTAATGCAACTTCCGGTGTCACATTATCCACGTTTACCGTAATATCAGTTACTGACTTCACATCTTCATCACTATACATGAGATTCAGATTTGATTGCCGTTTAATCTCATTAATGGCCTCAAGCAAGGATACATGATTCAAATGTAAACTAACAGAGTGTTCCTGCGCCAAAATTGGAAAGGTCGTAAACAGCAACCAGCATGCAAATGCCATTCTTAACGCTATCGCCTGTATAACTGCCAGACTATAGCCTGTTTTAGAAAGCTCTTTCATCATTAAAAATTAAAGTTAGTATTTATATTTATGAAGTTTAATCGATATAAACAGTACGCCCTTTGACAGAGAAACTCACTTTTTCTGTAAGTTCTATCATACGTACAAAGTCTACAAAATCTTTAGAACGCGGCAACTCTCCGCTGAACAGTGTATGCCTTCTTTCTTCTGAAACCCATACTATCCGGATGTCATACCAGCGTGCTGCTTCTTCCATAATCTGTTCCAAAGTAGAACTGCGGAAAACAAACATATCATCCTTCCAGGATACGACTTCCTGTACATTGGCAGTTACTACATCTATCTCTTGATTGTCTGTAACAACAGCAGTCTCACCCGGATGAAGCTCTATAATATCCTCTGTTTCATGGGATGAAACCAACACTTTTCCCTGTACCAGTGTGGTTACCAACTTCTTTTCTTCCCGGTAACTCCTCAGATTAAAAGAAGTACCTTTTACCTCCACCCGGCCATAATCGGTTTCAATAATAAACGGCCAACTATCGTGATGCGACACCTCAAAATACATTTCTCCGCTTGCTTTCACAATTCGTTGATCAGAAGCAAAAGCAGATGGATAGTATAACTCCGAATCAGAATTTACCCAAACTTTAGTTCCATCGCAAAGAGTTATGTCATACTTACCATTTCTTGGAACAAACAGTTTATTTTTCCTCTTTGTATCTGTTCCTTTTTTATTGTCAAGAATATGAATACCTGCTTCATCTCTAATAGCATAATTTTCTCCTACCAATGCCAGACGTATACGGGAGTTCAAATAATATTCGCTCCCATCAACCAAAGATAGTATAGCTTTGGAGTCTCCCGCTCTAATAGCGGTCAGATCATCTTGATACTCGAATTGATGAACATCAGATTGAATAATCCAAAGAGCACCTGCAGACAATAGCAAGGCAAAAACGGCAGCACAAGAAACGACCTTTACTAATAATGCCCGTTTCTTCTTTTTGGCAATGCCAGTCTTAATACTTTTCCAGATTCTTTCCGAGCTTTCATATTCTTTTTCTTTCACGATAGACCGTGCTCTAAAATACTCAGCATCCTGATATTTCTGATATAATCTCCGGTTTCTGTCTGAAGCATTACGCCATACATCTAATTCATTGCGTTCCTCTTCAGATTCTTTTCCTTTAATAGATTTTACGATTAGCGCAGCAATGCGATAAATGTCATTATATCCCATAATCTTGTCGTTATTTACTTAAAGACACACGAGCTGGAGAAATTAGTCGCTTCGTGGTTACTTTTTTTTCAAGAAATTATTCTTTTGTCAGTTACCCGGCCCAAAAGTTATGATTTAGATAAGAACAACCAGACTGTATGCCCGACATGAAAGTTTCTTTTTCAAGCTACTCTTAGCTCGTTTCTTGTACGCATTTACCGCATTCCGAGTAACTCCCATTATTTGCGCTATTTCATCTGCATGTTTGCCCTCCAGACTAAGTTCGATCACTTTACGATAAGATTCCGGGAGTTCTGTTATCGCTTTACTCAACTCAATAAAAACTTCTTCATCCAGCATGACTTCTTCAAAAGCCTCATCCGTGATTTTCTCAATGCAGCGCTGCTCCATTGCCTGCGAACGAATATAATTAAAGCAGCCATACTTTACTGCTGAATAAAGATAATCTTTCACTGATTCAATCTTATCCAACTCCTTCCGCTTCTCCCATAATTTTAGAAACACATCTTGAATAATGTCTTCAGCAGCTGTACGAGGAACAAAATGACTAGCTACAACTAAGAGGGAAAGATGGTATCTTTCAAAAAGAAGTTCGAAGTTTTCTTCATTCTTCTTATTTTTTCCCCACTCAATTGGTTGGATAATCATAGGCTTATAATAAAACGAAGGAATAGTAATTAGTTCCAAATATATCTTATGGCTGGACAAAGTTATACTATTTTTCCAATAAAACATATATTTTTTGTTTTCTTCGGGCAAAAACCGTATTTTTGTAACCGATTCACTGGTAGGGGTGCCTTAACATGACGGGCTGAGAACATACCCATAGAATCTGATCCGGGTAATGCCGGCGTAGAGAACTAATTAGTAAGCAAGATGAAAAAAATTGTATGGATGGCCATCGCCTTATCGGGCGTAGGCATCACTGTTCATGCACAGACGAGTGTAAAGGATAGTATGAGAGTAGTAAACCTGCAAGAAGTGCAGGTAGTATCCACGCGTGCCACCGCCAAAACTCCCGTGGCATTCACCAATATAGGCAAAGCGGAATTGAAGAAGGTTAACTTCGGACAGGACATCCCTTATCTGTTAAGCATGACTCCTTCTACACTGACCACATCGGATGCAGGAGCAGGTATCGGCTACACGACTCTTCGCGTGCGCGGAACCGACGGTACACGTATCAACATCACGGTAAACGGCATACCGATGAACGATGCTGAAAGCCATAATCTGTTCTGGGTAAATATGCCCGACTTTTCTTCCTCCGTAAAAGATATGCAAGTGCAACGCGGCGCAGGTACGTCTACCAATGGGGCAGGTGCCTTCGGAGCCAGCGTTAATATGCAGACTGAAGGTGCATCCATGAAGCCGTATGCCGAATTCAACGGTTCATACGGTTCATTCAACACGCACAAGGAAACGGTGAAAGTGGGAACTGGTTTGCTCAATAATCATTGGACGTTTGACGCCCGTCTTTCCAACATCGGTACGGACGGATACATAGACCGCGCTTCGGTAGACCTGAATTCTTACTACCTGCAAGGAGGCTACTTTGCAGAAAACACATCTGTGAAGCTGATTGCATTTGCCGGAAAAGAAAAGACATATCACGCCTGGGGATACGCAACCAAAAAGGAAATGGAGGATTTCGGCAGACGCTACAACCCCTGTGGCGAGATGTACACCGATGCCAACGGCAACAAGCATTTTTATGACGACCAAACGGATAATTATCTGCAAAAGAATTATCAACTTCTCTTCAATCACACTTTCTCAACGGCTTGGAACCTAAACGTTGCCTTACATTATACCAAAGGTGACGGCTATTACGAAGAGTACAAAGACGGCAGATCCCTTATAGAATATGGCCTGAAACCATTCACAATTGATGGAACCGAAATAACCAAAAGTGATTTAGTCCGTCAGAAGAAAATGGACAACAAATTCGGCGGCGGCGTTTTTTCTCTCAATTATACAGTCAACAGGCTGAATGCGTCTCTAGGAGGTGGTTTGAATCAATACCGGGGCAATAACTTCGGAAGAGTTCCTTGGGTGAAGAATTATGTGGGCACTCTATCTCCCGACCATGAATATTACCGCAATAAATCCAAAAAGACCGATGGCAATATTTATCTGAAAGCAAACTACGATCTTACCAGAGGATTAAGCGCGTATGCCGATCTTCAGTATCGACACATCGACTATACCATTGACGGCAACAATGATAAATATGACTGGAGCAAAAATGCCCTGCGTCCACTGGCAGTAGACAAGAAGTTCGATTTCTTTAACCCGAAAGTCGGATTAAACTGGAACATCACGTCCAACCATCGCGTTTATGCCTCTTTCTCGGTTGCTCAAAAGGAACCGACCAGAAACAATTATACGGATGGCGATCCGGATTCGTATCCCAAAGCAGAAAAATTACTCGACTATGAAGCGGGATATACTTTCGCCAACCAATGGCTGACAGCAGGTGCAAACTTCTACTACATGGATTATACCGACCAACTGGTTCTGACCGGAGCTTTAAATGACATCGGTGAAGCACTGACCGAAAACGTGCCGGACAGTTATCGTATGGGAGTCGAGCTAATGCTGGGAATCAAACCGTGTAAATGGTTTCAATGGGATATAAACGCTACATGGAGCAAAAACCGCATCCAGGATTTTGTAGAAAGCCTGCCGGGCTACCATTATAATGAAAACGGCAGTTCTACTTCCCTCCCGACTGTTCAGATCAAGCATAAAGACACTCACATCGCTTTCTCACCTGACTTTCTATTTAATAACCGTTTCTCATTCAATTATAAGGGATTCGAAGCGGCTCTGCAATCGCAGTTCGTAAGCAAGCAGTATATGACAAATGCGGAAGTAGAAGAATTGACTCTTGATAAATATTTTGTCAGTAACCTCAATCTGGCGTACTCCTTCCGTCCCAAGAAGGTGTTGAAAGAAGTCACGGTAGGGTTCACTGTGTACAATCTGTTTAATGAAAAATATGAAAACAACGGTTGGGCCTCGAGCGACTACACCGATACGGTGGAGAATCGGGGAAACTATGCCGGATATGCAGCGCAGGCAGGAACAAACGTTATGGGACATGTTTCTTTCCGCTTTTAATACCACAGGGCTATGGAATTGAATTTTCTGGAAATATTCGGTACGATTGTCGGGCTAGTCTACCTTTGGTTGGAGTACCGGGCAAGTATCTACCTTTGGATAGCAGGTATCGTGATGCCTGCCATCTATATCTTCGTATATTACAAAGCAGGACTGTATGCCGATTTCGGTATCAATATCTACTATCTGATAGCTGCCATCTATGGTTGGTTCTTCTGGATGTGGGGACACAGAAAGAAAAAAAGTCAGCAGTCAGCAGATGCTTCAATCGGTGACAAACCCAAAGACCTTCCTATCGTGCATACTCCATGGAAATGTTACTTACCTCTTTTTCTGGTATTTATTGTTGCATTTATCGGCATTGCGTGGATACTGATCGAATATACGGACAGCAACGTGCCCTGGCTGGATAGTTTTACTACGGCATTGAGCATTGTCGGCATGTGGATGCTGGCGCGTAAATACGTCGAGCAATGGTTTGCCTGGATTCTTGTGGATATTGTCTGCTGCGGACTTTATATCTATAAAGACCTTTATTTTACTTCTGCTTTATACGGACTTTACTCCATTATAGCTATCTTTGGCTACTTTAAATGGAAAAAATTAATGAGCGTACAATGATAAGTGAACACTATACTCCCGAAGCCGTCATACTTGCCAACGGCGAATATCCTACGCATGTGCTTCCCCTGAAAATACTGGAAGAGGCTAAATTCGTGGTTTGTTGCGATGGAGCAGCCAACGAATATATCTTACGTGGACATACTCCCGATATTATTATTGGCGACGGAGACTCTCTTTCGCCGGAAAACAAAACACGCTTTTCGGACATTATTCACCATATTGCCGATCAGGAAACAAACGACCAAACCAAGGCTGTCCACTTCCTGCAAGAAAAAGGCTACCAGAGAATAGCCATCGTCGGTGCTACCGGAAAACGGGAAGACCACACATTAGGAAATATCAGTTTGCTGCTGGATTATATGAAAAGCGGTATGGAAGTACGAACCGTTACGGATTACGGAGTATTTATTCCGGCAAGCGGCACGCAGACTTTCGTTTCTCACACAGGCCAGCAAATTTCCATTATCAATTTCGGAGCGAAAGGATTGAAAGGGGAAGGATTGGTTTATCCGCTTAGCGACTTTACGAATTGGTGGCAAGGAACTCTTAATGAAGCTACAAGCAATCGTTTTACCATTCAATGCACGGGAGAGTATTTAGTGTTTCTAGCTTCTATGTAAACCGATATTAATTCTCAAACATTCTCATCACTATGAGAAAAAATTCTCACTGCGACGAGAAAAAATACTCATAGTAATGAGAACTTTTTCTCATTGCGGTTGAGAATCTTTCTTTCATTTCAATAGACTGTCAACGCCTCATAGATCACTGTATAACAACCTATTAAGACCGACTACAATGAAAGTAAATAGCTCTTGAAATCTGCAAATTCTTTCGTCATTTGCAAACTCTTCTTCTCGCCTTTCATAAATTCCTGCAATTTGGCAGGTATCTCTACTGATTCACCGATAATGCTTTCCACTGTTTCAAGGAACTTGGCCGGATGAGCCGTTTCAAGGAATACACCCGTTTCGCCTTCTTTCAAGCCTTCTACCAATGCACGGTATCCGCAAGCTCCGTGAGGATCGAGGAGATAATGATGTTCTTTCCAAGTTTCTTTCACCGTTTCACGGATCTGTTCGTCGGTATAAGTTGTTCCTGAAATTTCGGCAGAGATAGCAGCGTGCGAACCATTATACAAATCAAGTACACGGGCAAAGTTGCTAGGATCTCCACGTCCATAGCGTTAGCAATTGTTGCAATAGACGGACGGGGATTGTATTTACCTGTTTGCAGATATTGATAGAAAATATCGTTGCGGTTGTTGGCAGCAATGAAACGCTTCACGGGCAATCCCATTTTCTTTCCGAACAGTCCTGCGGTGATATTTCCGAAGTTTCCGCTAGGTACACAGATGACGGCGTTATCCGCTTTTCCGACACGCTTCAGTTGAGCGTATGCATAGAAATAATAAAATGCTTGCGGCAGGAAACGGGCTACATTGATGGAATTGGCAGAAGTCAATGATAGATGTTCATTCAGCTCCTTATCCATGAAAGCAGCTTTTACCAATGCCTGGCAATCATCAAACGTTCCGTCCACTTCGAGCGCAGTGATGTTCTGTCCCAGTGTAGTGAATTGTTTCTCCTGTATTTCGCTGACTTTTCCTTTCGGATAGAGCACATATACATGAATACCGTCCACACCCAAAAAGCCGTTAGCCACAGCACTTCCCGTATCACCGGAAGTGGCTACCAGTACATTCACATTCTTCTGACCTTCCTTCTTAATAAAGTATCCCAGCAGACGCGCCATGAAACGACCGCCTACATCTTTGAAGGCCAGTGTCGGTCCGTGGAAAAGTTCGAGCGAGTAGATGTTATCCGCTACTTTCACCAAAGGTACATCAAAACTTAAGGTATCATATACAATCTGTTTCAGGGTGTCGGCAGGAATATCCTCACCGAAAAAAGCATCGGCTACACGATAAGCTATTTCCTGAAAAGACAACGTATCAATCGTATCGTAAAACTCTTGTGGAAGAGGCTTGATAGACATAGGCATAAACAACCCTTTATCGGCTGCAAGACCTTTTACAACTGCTTCCTGTAGAGAAGCCACCGGCGCTTGTTTATTCGTACTATAATATTTCATGGGATGATATTTTTAGTGCTCACCACAGATTACACAGATTTACACAGATATTTTCTCTATTATTACATAATACAAAAGTCTCTTATCACTTTAAATCTGTGCGAATCTGTGTAATCTGCGGTGAACATTATTTCATAAATTCTTTAATAAACTCGTCTTCTTTCAACACACCGTAACTACCATTGCAGGCAGATACTTCGTCGTAAGTTTGCACCTCGTCCGGCTCAATTCCCGGATACCAAATAAGGAACGGGATAGGATCGGAAGTGTGCGTGCGAAGTTCGCAGGGAGTAGGATGGTCAGGCAATACGGCTATTGCTACCGGTTCATCCCAATCTTTCACTGCTTCGTAGATAGGTCCTACGGCACGTTTATCCAGATTCTCGATAGTGAGAAGTTTCAAGTCGATGTCTCCTTCGTGTCCGGCCTCATCGCTGGCTTCGATATGAAGATAGACAAAGTCATCGGTTTTCAAGGCTTCCAATGCAGCAGCCACTTTATTTTCATAATTCGTATTATACAGGCCGGTTGCCCCTTCTACCACAATACGACGTAATCCGGCATAATAACCGATTCCATTTATCAGATCGACAGCCGAAATCACCGCACCTTTTTTCACTTGCGGGAAAGTTTCGGAGAAAGTAGTCATCTGCGGACGATAACCGGGGCTCCAGGGCCAAATACTATTGGCGGGGTCTTTGCCTTCAGCTATGCGTTTCAGGTTCAACGGATGATTCTTCAACAGTTCCTGTGATTTTAGAATCAGGTCGTTAATCAGGTCTGCCGTTTCTTGTGCTTCCGGGGTCAATGGTTTCACCATCAATGGGCGGAAAGGTTTCAAAGGAACATCGTGCGGAGGAGTACAGTCCAGTTCTTTATTTCCTCCCTTGATAACCAATAGATGACGGTACTGGACTCCTGTGTGGAACCGTACGCGGTCATTGCCCAGTTTCTCTTGCAGGTATTGAATCAATACGTCCGCTTCTTCTGTAGATATGTGTCCGGAGGAGTGATTCTTCAGAATTTCTCCTTCCACACAAATCAGATTACAACGCATTGCCATCTCGCCCGGTTTCAAATCCACGCCGATACTGGCAGCTTCCAGCGGTCCACGACCTTCGTACACTTTCGGAAGATTATATCCCAACACTGACATGTTGGCTACTTCACTACCCGGATGGAAACCTTCCGCCACGGTAATCAGGCGGCCGTTACGCCCCATTCGGGCTAACTGATCCATATATGGCGTCTTCGCATATTGCAGGAGCGTCTTGTCCCCTAATGACTTCACTGGCCAGTCGGCCATTCCGTCTCCCAATATAATGATATGCTTCATTTCTTTTGAAAATTAAGAATGAAGAATGATGAATGAAGAATTGGCTGCACCATTACGCTGCATAGTAATTCTTCATTCTTCATTTTTAGTTCTTCATTTAATTAAACGTTTGCGATGCTCATGATGTCGGCAAATACTCCGGCAGCGGTAACTCCGGCGCCGGCACCGTATCCCTGAATCATCATCGGATATTCTTTATAGCGTTCTGTAGTAAGCAGGATAATGTTGTTGCTGCCTTCCAAGCCGTAGAACGGGTGGTTGGCGCCTACTTCCTGTAAGCCGACAGAGGCTTTTCCGTTCTCCAGTTTGGCAACGAAACGCCAGTGTTTATTTTCTTTCTCCAATACCTGACGGCGGGCTTCAAAGTCTGCGTCGAGACTTGGAACACGTTTCCAGAAATCTTCCAGAGAACCTTCAAAGAAGTCATTGGGGACAAAGAGGTTCTTTTCAACATCTTCCTGTTCCAGACGGTATCCGGCTTCACGTGCCAGAATCACCAATTTACGGATGACGTCTTTTCCACTCAAGTCGATACGCGGGTCCGGTTCGGAGTAGCGTTCTTCCTGTGCCATTTTGATGGTACGGCTGAAAGGAATATCGGCGCTGATCTTATTAAAGATGTAGTTCAGTGTGCCTGAAAGCACTGCTTCAATCTTCAGAATCTTGTCGCCGCTATGAATCAGGTCGTTGATCGTGTTAATAATCGGAAGACCTGCACCTACGTTTGTTTCGAACAGATATTTCACACCACGTTGGCGGGCAATTGTTTTCAGTTCACGATAGTTTTCGTAAGCGGAAGAAGCGGCAATCTTGTTGGCTGCTACCACAGAGATATTGTGTTGCAGGAAATCTTTGTAAAGCGATGCGATATCGGCGCTGGCCGTACAGTCTACAAAAACGGAGTTAAAGATGTTCATTCCGATAATCTCGTCGCGGATGGTTTGCAGACTACTGTCTTTACCCTTTTCCAACAGTTCCTGACGGAAATTAGAAAGGTCGAAACCTTCACGGCTGAACATTGCTTTGGCAGCATCAATGATACCTACCACATGGAGTTTCAATCCGTTTTCCATCATGAGTTTCTGCTGTTGGCAACGAATCTGTTCTACGAGGCTGCCGCCTACTGTACCGACACCGCAGATAAAGAGGTTCAGTACCTGATATTCGGAGAGGAAGAAAGAGTCGTGAATGACATTCAGGGATTTACGCAAAGATTTGGAATCGACCACAAAAGAGATGTTTGTTTCCGAAGCTCCCTGTGCACAGGCAATTACGTTAATACCGTTGCGTCCCAGCGTACCGAAAAGTTTACCGGCGATACCCGGGGTATGTTTCATATTCTCGCCTACGATAGCAACAGTAGCTAAATCTCTTTCCGCAAGAATCGGAGAAATCTCGCCCATCTCTATTTCTTTCGCAAATTCCTCGTTCAGCACTTCACAAGCCAGGTCGGCATCGGCATTACGCACACCGATAGAAGTACTGTTTTCCGATGAAGCCTGCGACACGAGGAATACGCTGATTCCGTTCTTAGCCAATGCTTTAAAGATGCGGTAGTTTACACCGATCACCCCCACCATACCGAGTCCCTGAACAGTTATCAGGCTGGTGTCGTTGATGGAGGAAATACCTTTGATAGCCTTGCTCTGCGGGTTGGAAACTTCTTGTTTGATAACCGTTCCCACTCCGTCCGGATTGAAGGTATTCTTTATTATAATAGGAATATTCTTGTGACATACGGGATAGATAGTCGGCGGATAAACCACCTTTGCACCGAAGTTACAAAGTTCGGTCGCTTCTACATAACTCAATTCCGTAATGGTATAAGCAGTTGAAATGACACGCGGGTCAGCCGTCATAAATCCGTCTACATCGGTCCAGATTTCCAGACTTGCCGCATCCAGAGCCGCAGCAATAATGGCAGCCGTATAGTCCGAGCCACCACGTCCGAGGTTCGTCACATCTCCTGTCGTTTTATCCGAAGAGATGAATCCCGGCACCAGTGACACTTTAGGGATAGACTGGAAAGCCTCTTTCACCAACTTATTAGTCAGGTCAGTATCCAACGTGTGTTTACTATGTTTTCTTTCGGTCTTGATAAAAGTGCGCGAATCGAACCATTTTGCTCCGTCAATCAGTTCGGTAACGATGATGGATGAAAGGCGTTCACCATAGCTGACGATTGTATCCGAAGTCTTCGCGGAAAGGTCTCTAATCAGATAAATTCCCTGGAAGATGTCCTTCAACTCGTTCAGCAGTTCGCCAATCTGACGTTGCAACGACACTTGCTTTTCTCCGGCAGGAATCACCTCCTTAATCATCTCCACATGACGGTAAACGATTTCGCGGAACTCGCCCTCGTATGCTGAATCTCCTGCTGCCGCCATCTTTGATGTATTTATCAATTTGTCAGTGATGCCTCCCAATGCGGAAACAACTACAATTACCGGCTCACTTGCCGACTCTACAATTCTCTTTACGCTTAAAATGCTGTTCACGGAACCTACGGACGTCCCGCCGAATTTCATTACTTTCATGAAGATACTTATTTAAATGCAATGTCCTGCAGTTTACTTTTTACAGAACGATTGGTTGTTTACGAATAAAATTGAAATTGAATTTTGCCTGCTTATACAAGCGTGAATCACGTAGATACACAAAAACTATCCATTAACCCCTAAGGGTCATGGTACACATGGATGTGACTGTATGTGGATAGTACTTCATCATAGTCCTTGTTTCTACTCTTGTTTTTGATAAGTGTCGCAAAAGTAATAATAAAAACGTTCAATCTATCACTTTTTTCGGTTTTTTTCTGATAAAAAGAATCTTCCGTCTTCTATTCGTCCTGTCATCCGCCTTTACTTTTATGACATTTTGCTACTTATATATCAAATATATTATTATATTTGCGAAAACAATCGCACAAAATCAGCTTATGAATCCATTAAATACTTCCGTATTGCTAATATACACCGGTGGAACAATTGGCATGATCGAGAATGCCGCGACAGGTGCTCTGGAGAACTTTAACTTCGAGCAACTGCAAAAGTATATCCCCGAACTGCAAAAGTTCAACTTCCCGATTGACACCTATCAGTTTGATCCTCCAATGGATTCGTCGGACATGGAACCGGATATGTGGCGGAAGCTGGTACGCATCATTCATGAAAATTACGACCGCTACCACGGCTTCGTCATCCTGCACGGAACGGATACGATGGCTTACACTGCTTCTGCATTAAGTTTTATGCTCGAAGGGCTCGATAAACCTGTTATCCTCACAGGTTCACAACTTCCCATAGGTGTACTCCGCACGGACGGAAAGGAAAATCTGATGACCAGCATCGAGATTGCCGTCGCACAAAACAAGGAAGGGAGAGCGCTCGTACCGGAAGTGTGCATCTTCTTTGAAAATCATCTGATGCGGGGAAACCGCACAACCAAGATGAATGCGGAAAACTTCAACGCGTTCCGTTCTTTCAATTACCCGGTATTGGCGGAAGCCGGAATCCATATCAAATATAATAATGTGCAGATTCACGTAAATGGTGAAGAGCGGGAATTGAAGCCTCATTATCTCCTAGATACCAATGTTGTGGTACTGAAACTCTTCCCGGGCATCCAGGAAAATGTGATTGCCGCCATTCTGGGGATTGACGGATTGAAGGCTGTCGTGCTCGAAACATACGGTTCGGGAAATGCTCCCCGGAAGGAATGGTTCATACGTCGGCTTTGTCAGGCCAGCGAACGTGGAATTGTGATTGTCAACGTGACGCAATGCAGCGCAGGAATGGTAGAGATGGAACGTTATGAAACGGGCTACCAGTTGTTGCAGGCAGGTGTTGTCTCCGGATATGACAGTACGACGGAATCTGCTGTGACGAAATTAATGTTCTTATTGGGACATGGATATACAGCGGACGAGGTGCGCGACCGGATGAACCGTTCGATGGCAGGAGAGATAACTCTGTAAATTCCCTGTTTGTTTTACGCATTGAACAGATTTTATCTGAATTTGTTTTGCGCGTTGAACAAATTATGTCTATTTTTGTATTCCATAGAAAACAAATAAAGATATGGATACACTAATCAGAAGATACAAAAGGTTATTAACAGCTACCTCCACAACCTATATCAGAAGCCTGATGAATACAATCAATTGGGATAACCGTCTGATTGCTATCCGGGGAGCTCGCGGAGTTGGGAAAACAACTTTAATGCTTCAATACTTAAAACTTCATTATGCCAATGATAGCCAAAGTGCCTTATATACAAGTTTAGATAGTCTGTATTTCACACAGCATTCTCTTAGCGAACTCGCCGAACAGTTTTACCTGAAAGGAGGTAAATGCCTGTTTTTGGATGAAGTGCACAAATATCCGTCATGGAGCAAGGAAATTAAAAATATATATGATGAGTTTCCTGAACTGAAAATAGTATTCACCGGGTCATCCTTACTCCAACTGCTGAATGCGGAGGCCGACTTGTCTCGTCGATGTATATCATATAATATGCAAGGGCTATCCTACCGTGAATATCTGAATTTATACCATCAGATTGACATCCGCCCTTACACGCTGGAAGAGATATTGGACAATAGTGATGGAATTTGTAATGAAGTGAATTCCCAATGCCGTCCCCTCGCCTATTTTGAAGACTATTTGAAACATGGATACTATCCTTTTTATTTGGAAGGAAATGCGGAATACTACACACGTATCGAAAATATAGCCAACCTGATACTCGAAATCGAACTTCCCCAGCAATGCGGAGTGGACATCAGTAACGTGCGAAAACTAAAAAGTCTGCTGGGAATCCTCTCCTCCGAAGTGCCTTTTATGGTGGACATCACTAAACTCTCTGCTATGGCAGAACTTTCACGTACTACTATTTTGGCCTATTTACAGTATCTGGACAGAGCTAAATTAATCCACCTTCTTTATTCGGATAATGACTCTATCAAAAAGTTACAAAAACCGGATAAGATTTATATGGAAAATACCAACCTGCTTTATGCATTGACCTTTAAAGATGTAAACAAAGGAACATTGAGAGAGGTGTTCATGGTAAACCAACTCGCCTATCAACATCGTGTGGAATATTGCACGCGTAGCGCAGACTATACGATAGACAGTAAATATACGATAGAAGTTGGCGGGAAAAGCAAAGACGGGAAACAGATAGCTAACAGTAAACAAGCATTTATTGCCGCAGATGATATTGAATATTCGGCCGGAAATAAGATTCCACTCTGGGCATTCGGATTTTTATATTAAAGAAAGAGAATATGGCAAAAGAGAAAACCGTATATGTATGCAGTAATTGCGGACAGGATTCACCGAAATGGTGGGTAAATGTCCGTCGTGTGGAGAATGGAATACGTATGTTGAGGAAATCGTACGGAAAGAACCTACCAACCGCCGTCCGGTGTCGGGCATTGAGACACAGAAACCCAAACCACTGGCACTTAGCGATATTGAAGCGGACGACGAGCCACGCATCAATATGCACGATGATGAATTGAATCGCGTATTGGGTGGCGGACTTGTGCCGGGTTCTCTTGTCCTGATAGGCGGTGAGCCGGGAATCGGTAAATCCACGCTCGTCATGCAGACCGTACTGCACATGCCGGAAAAGAAAATCCTTTATGTGTCCGGTGAAGAAAGTGCACGGCAGCTTAAACTCCGTGCCGACCGTCTCTCTGATACTTCCAGCGATTGCCTGATTGTTTGTGAGACTTCGCTCGAACAAATTTATGTGCATATCAAGAATACGAATCCCGATTTAGTGATTATTGACTCTATACAGACTATTTCCACCGAGAGTATCGAATCATCTCCTGGAAGTATTGCGCAAGTCAGAGAGTGTTCGGCATCTATTCTTCGTTTCGCGAAAGAAACGCATACTCCTGTGTTGCTGATCGGTCATATCAATAAGGAAGGAAGTATTGCAGGACCTAAAGTGCTGGAACATATCGTAGATACCGTTCTTCAATTTGAAGGCGATCAGCATTATATGTATCGTATTCTGCGCAGTATCAAGAATCGTTTCGGCAGTACGGCAGAGTTAGGTATTTATGAAATGCGTCAGGATGGGTTGCGCCAGGTGAATAATCCTTCCGAGCTTTTGCTTAGTCAGGATCATGAGGGAATGAGTGGAGTAGCTATTGCTTCCGCTATCGAAGGGATCCGCCCGTTCTTGATCGAGACACAGGCTTTAGTCAGTTCTGCTGTTTATGGAAATCCTCAACGTTCGGCAACCGGTTTTGATTTAAGAAGAATGAATATGCTGCTGGCTGTTCTCGAAAAGCGTGTCGGATTTAAGCTGGCACAGAAAGATGTGTTCCTGAATATTGCCGGAGGACTGAAGGTGAATGACCCGGCTATCGACTTGCCGGTTATCAGTGCCATCCTTTCTTCCAATATGGACGCAGCCATTGAACCGGAAGTTTGCATGGCGGGAGAAATCGGATTGTCGGGAGAGATACGTCCTGTGAATCGAATAGAACAACGTATCGGTGAAGCCGAGAAATTGGGTTTTAAACGGTTCTTGTTGCCAAAATACAATCTGCAAGGTATTGACACTACGAAACTGAAGATCGAATTAGTGCCGGTAAGAAAGGTAGAGGAAGCATTCAGAGCTCTATTCGGATAGGGCACTGATAAATAGTCACTGATAAATAAATGATCCGCTTTATCAATTTTATAGTCAAAAATAATATCAACAATAACTAAATGATACAAGAATACCAACTCCGCATCCTTCCCGAAATCGCAGCAAACGAACAGAAACTAAAGGAATATCTTTCTAAAGAAAAAGGTTTGAACCTGCGTGACATCACCGCTACCCGAATCTTGAAACGAAGCATCGATGCACGGCAGCGGACTATCTTCGTCAATCTGAAGGTACGAGCATATATCCGTGAGATGCCTAAAGATGATGAATACGAGCATACTATATATAATAAGGTAGAGGGAAAGCCGCAAGTGATTGTCGTGGGCGCAGGTCCCGGCGGACTATTTGCAGCCCTGCGTCTCATCGAACTGGGGTTACGTCCCGTTGTTATCGAACGCGGAAAAGACGTGCGTGAGCGAAAAAAAAGATTTAGCACAAATCAGCAGGGAACACACGGTTGACCCGGAATCGAATTACAGTTTTGGCGAAGGGGGTGCAGGAGCTTATTCGGATGGAAAACTCTACACCCGGAGCAAAAAGAGAGGGAATATAGATAAGATATTGAATGTATTCTGCCAGCATGGGGCTTCTACGGCGATATTAGTAGATGCGCATCCGCATATCGGGACAGACAAGTTGCCACGTGTCATTGAAAATATGCGGAATACCATCATCGAGTGTGGCGGAGAAGTACATTTCCAAACACGAATGGAGGCACTGATTATCGAGAATGACGAAGTAAAAGGTATCGAAACAAATACAGGAAAGATTTTTCTCGGACCCGTGATACTGGCAACCGGACATTCGGCAAGAGATGTATATCGTTGGCTGGCTGCGAATCATGTGGCGATTGAAGCGAAAGGCATTGCAGTCGGTGTCCGTTTGGAGCATCCGGCAATGTTGATCGATCAGATACAATATCATAACAAGGAGGGACGAGGCAAGTATCTGCCTGCCGCAGAATATAGCTTCGTCACGCAGGTTGAAGGCAGAGGAGTGTATAGCTTCTGTATGTGCCCCGGCGGTTTCATTGTTCCTGCTGCCAGCGGACCGGAGCAAGTGGTAGTGAACGGAATGTCTCCTTCTAATCGTGGCTCGCGATGGAGCAATTCGGGCATGGTGGTGGAAGTGCAACCGGAAGATTTAATAAGTGGAGAGTGGAGAGTGGAGAATGGAGAGTTAGCTGCGCAACGAAATGAACAGCTACTGGCTCTTAACCCATCTCTAAACAACTCTCAACTCTCAACTCTCAATTCTCAACTTCTTCCCCTTTACTTTCAGGAAGAACAGGAACGTCAATGCTGGTTGCAAGGAGGCAGAAGGCAGACAGCACCGGCACAGCGTATGCAGGACTTTACCCGCAAGAAGTTGAGTTACGACTTACCCGAATCTTCTTACAGCCCGGGATTGATTTCTTCTCCGCTTCATTTCTGGATGCCGGAGTTTATCAGCAAAAGATTATCTCTCGGTTTCCAGCAATTCGGACGTTACAGTCATGGCTTCCTCACTAATGAAGCGGTGATGATCGGCGTAGAGACACGTACTTCTTCGCCTGTCCGCATCGTACGCGATAAAGAGACATTGCAACATACAACCGTTCGCGGATTATTTCCTTGCGGAGAAGGTGCAGGCTATGCCGGAGGGATTGTTTCTGCCGGAGTGGATGGAGAACGGTGTGCGGAAGCGGTAGCCAATTATTTCAATCGTTAACTAAAACTACATGAAAATGAATCATCAACCCGAAATAGCTATCATTGAATCCAACACCCTTACTTGCCTTGGCCTGAAAGGAATCCTGGAGGAAATGATTCCTATGGCAACCATACGCACCTTCCATCAATTCAGTGAACTGATGGACGATACGCCGGATATGTATGCCCATTATTTCATTTCCGCACAGATTTATGTGGAGCACAATGCTTTCTTTCTCCCCCGGAAACGAAAAACAATTGTATTGGCAAGCGATAGTCCGCAATTCCAACTGTCCGGCGTGCCTGTACTCAACATCCATGAATCCGAGGAAGAGTTGGTGAAAAATATATTGAAACTCCATCAACACGCCCACCACAACGGTTATCCGGTGAAAGACATGCCATCCATGCCTCCGGCGCAGCTCATCAGGAGATTCTATCTTCCCGTGAAATAGAAGTGCTCGTACTGATAACCAAAGGATTAATCAACAAAGAGATAGCAGATAAACTGAATATCAGCCTGACCACCGTTATCACTCACCGGAAAAATATCACAGAGAAATTAGGCATCAAGTCCGTCTCCGGACTGACTATTTATGCGGTAATGAACGGGTATATAGAAGCGGACCGAATCTGATTCACCACAGAGGACACAGAGGATAAAAAGGATAAAGAAGGTAAAGAGAAAAACTTTCCACACTTTTTCCCAAAAACACTCAAACAGTCTGTATCAGAGAATGAGTGAAGATGTTACCTTCACTATACCCTCTGTGTCCTCTGTGGTGAAAACTGTGGTGAAACAAATCCTAATAAATGAGGATTGACCGTCATCTATATTTGCCGTTACTTTGCACCAGATAAATGAACAGCAGATGAAGAGAAAGAATTTTATGATTGCCCTCACGCTCCTGACGACAGGTACAGCATGGGCAGAAGATTTCCCGAAAGACTCACTAAAAATAGTAGACATCGAAGAAGTGGTAGTGATTGCCACTCCGAAAGAGAATCGTAAGTTGCGTGAATTACCGGTGGCAGCCACTGTTTTATCGCAAGATAATATGCGCGCCAATCAGGTGAACTCTGTGAAAAACCTGACAGGCATCGTCCCTAATCTGTTTATCCCCGATTATGGTTCCAAACTGACCACTTCCATTTATATCCGCGGAATCGGCTCACGTATCAACACTCCGTCCGTAGGACTTTATGTAGACAACATCCCTTATATCGACAAATCCGCTTTCGACTTCAACTATGCTGATATCGAACGTATTGATATTCTCCGCGGACCACAAGGCACTCTCTACGGGCGTAACACGATGGGAGGACTTATCAAAGTGCACACAAAATCGCCTTTCACTTATCAAGTACTGATATCCGCATGGGAGCAGCGACCTACAATAATTATAATGTGTCACTCACCCACTATCATCGGACATCCGACCGCTTCGCCTTTTCTACCGGAGGTTCTACGAACACACAGGTGGCTTCTTTGAAAATTCGGCAAGAAACAACGAAAAGGTAGACAAGAGCAATGCCGGTGGCGGACGTTTCCGTGGTATTTACCTGCCTAGTTCGAACCTGAAAATAGATATGGCTCTTAGCTATGAATATAGCGATCAGGCGGATATCCGTATTACTATACCGGGATTACCCCCAGTGCAATAGCTAAAGCGAAAGAAAAAGGTAAAGAAATGACAGAAGACCGGGCAGATTATATCGGTAAGATTTCATATAACGACCGCAGCAGTTACCGCCGTGGATTGCTCAACTCCGGTGTTAACATCGAATATCAAGCCAACAACTTTATATTAAGTGCCGTGACAGGTTATCAGAACCTGAACGACCGTATGTTTCTCGATCAGGATTTCACAGAAAGAGATATTTTCAATATTGAGCAAAAGCAACGTGCAAACACCATTTCCGAAGAGATTGTGTTGAAAGCCAAACCCGGAAAAAGATGGCAGTGGGCTACGGGAGCTTTCGGATTCTATCAATGGCTGCATACTACGGGACCTGTTTTGTTTAAAGAAGAAGGAGTGAAGTCGGTCATTGAAAACAACGCCAATGCAGCTTTTGAAGAAGTATCTGCCAAACCCGGAGCTCCCACCATGGGAATGACTGTGCACAACCCGACCTTAAGCGTAGGAGGAACTTTCGACACCCCGACTCTTAGCGGTGCACTTTATCATCAGTCTACTTTCAACAACTTGTTCATAGAAGGACTGTCCGTTACAGCCGGCCTCCGGCTCGATTACGAGAAAATCAGTATGAAGTATAATTCTCTTAGCACTCCTATTGATTTTGGTTTTGATTTTCACTTAGCTATGGGACCCAACCAAATAAACTTGTCTGATCAGAATATGAAAGCCCCTGCCTCTTTCGTTGGCAAGCTCTCTACTGATTATGTACAGCTCCTACCCAAATTTGCTATTCAATATGAATGGAAGAATCAAAATAACGTTTATGCCACCGTCACCCGGGGATATCGTTCGGGAGGATATAACATCCAGATGTTCTCTGACTTATCACAAACAGAATTGAAAAATTCGATGATGAATGCCATCAAAGAAAGTCCGACAATAGGGCAAGATGCCACCTGGGGAAAAACCATCATTAATATGATGAACCAAATGGTACCTACAAAAGAGATTGATGTAAAAGCATCCACCACTTACAAACCGAATATTCGTGGAACTACGAAGCAGGTAGCCACCTTACTTTATGGGAAGGCAGACTTTGGGCCGACGTCGCAGCATTCTATATGGATACCCGCGACCAACAACTCTCCCAATTTGCAGAAAGTGGTCTGGGACGTATCACGATCAATGCAGGAAAAAGTCGCAGTTATGGTGCAGAAGCAGCCCTTCGTGCCAGTGTGACAAAAGAACTTAGCCTGAATGTCAGTTACGGATATACGTATGCCACCTTTACGGATTATGTAATCACCGAAGAGCAAAAAGACGGCACTTTTAAAGTAACTGCAGATTATAATGGCAAATATGTTCCCTTCGTCCCCAAACACACCTTAAATATCGGAGGAGAATACGCCATCACCTGCAGTCCGCGTTCTATCTTCGACCGGGTTGTATTCCAAGCTAATTATAACGCTGCCGGACGCATCTACTGGACTGAACAAAACGATGTCAGCCAATCTTTCTATGGCACACTCAACTGGAGAACGAATCTGGAAATCGGTGACGCAATGGATTAGTTTCTGGGCACGCAACTTCTTGAATAAAGAATATGCCGCTTCTATTTCGAAACAATGAACAAAGGTTTTATGCAGAAAGGACGCCCAATGCAATTTGGGGTAGATCTCCGCTGCCGGTTCTAATCATTTTCACTCATAGAGATATTATTTAGTCATTTTATTGTCAGCTAAAGATTTCATCCATATAGAACAATGATTATCAAGTCATTGACACCTGACAATAAGTGCTGACAATAACCCAAAAACAGGCTGACAATAAAAGATTCGAACTTTTATTGTCAGCCTGTCTCTTATAGATTGATGGCATGGAATACGTGATAGAAGAACGTATGCCTCTATGAAGTATGCATTATAAAGTCGTTATACTTAATTAATCCAATAGGCATTGTTCTCTTAACCCTACGCTATCTTTACCTTTCCATGGCTGTGGTAGCTTCTCTTCACGGCCGTGGAGAGATCTCGTCACGGCTGTGAGAAGAAGTCACCACGGCCGTGGGAAGGTAAAGATAGCGGTACCTTCACACAACTATACCGGCATCTTAACGGAACTTTACCGGTACTCTGGCATTACTTTACCTACAGTTTCCTATTGGTTTGCTTATATCTAAGATTATCTTGTCTACATCTAATACACTTCAACTACACTCCACCACGATTAAGCAAGTTTCTCTGTTCCATCAGACACACGCGTCATTTGATAAGCGATACGCTCTGTACCGTTCTTTACATAAATGATACCACAACGTTGAAAGCCATACTTCGTCAATATATGCTGCATGACTTTATTGTCCCGATGAGTATCTACCCGGAGATTGGGCCAACGTTCGAAACACCAGTTCAAGCAGGTTTCCGATACCCCCTTCTGTTTTCCGTTCGTTGCCAGCCGATGAATCACTCCATAAGGTTCATTATTGAGCCATGTTCCTTCATAAATCTGTTGATAAGTAGGGTCGTCGCCCAAGATAAAACAAAAAGTCCCCAAGATTTCTCCCTGTTCATCTATGCAGACAAAGCTATGTCCATCTTCAATTTCCTGACGAATCAATACTTCAGAAGGATAACCGTCAATCCATTGAGTAGTATTTCCGGTTGCACGCATAAAGGCACGGGCATAGTCATAAATCTCCATCACTAAAGGGAGATCTTTTATTTCGGTAGATCTGATTTCCATCATTTGAAAAGTTATTCAAGAATAAAACAGATAATAAAATTACTCATTGATAGCTCCACAATGGGGGCATACACCTTTTTGCTTCAACTTTTCCCCACAACGCCCACAACGATACTTATACCCAATGTTCCGATGGACTTTCTTCGCAAAAACCAGCATAAAAAAGGCAAGGAACAGATAACCGATATAAATATGTGTCATCAGGATAAAGAAGAAATAGCAGAAAATACAGCAAGACATCAACCCAGCAGATAAAAGATAGCTGCAGCGGGAGTCAACTGTCGGAACAAATCATCCAGCACCGCCAAAGCGACTATCAAAAACAGCCAAATACTCAACAAGAAGACAGAGAGAATAAAAGGAACTTTGAACGGCGACAAAGTAGGATTGAAATAAAAATGCTCCCACGTTTCCGGCACAAAGACCTGCATCGATTCGTAAATCGTTGCACTGAAAGCCATCAACAAACAGAGAAATAACGGATAAACACTATCTATATCATTAAAATAGACCATCTGCAACTGCTTTCGACGAAAAGCGCGAAACAGATATACACCGACGAATAAAGCGAAGATGATAATGAAATAAGAAGCATGCGTATCACTGAAAAGATGAATGGCCTGCGAAATACTATCAGTCGGCACAAATGACTTCTTGAGTTCTTTTTCACGTATCCAGCCCTGTTCATCCTGTGTGTGAGCCAGCTTCACCCAAACACTGTCTACACTATCGGCAGGGTGAACCGCAAACTCTGCCACCACTACCCTATCCCCTTTATTCAACTGAATAAAAGTATCTTTTATCGGAAGACATTCCAAAGAGATGGAATCATCGACTACTTCCAAGTTTGTATTCCATGTATAATGCCGTTCGTACAAGTAAGTCAACGAGTCTTTCGTCTTCTTCGACAGTTCTTCCGAATCCAAAGCCGGTGCTTTATAATAACAAGATGAGAGCAAAAGTAAACATAGTAGGAGGTTCATCACTGTTTTCATCACTATTTTCACCACAGAGGACGCAGAGGACACAGAAGGATAAAAAGGATAAAGAGGATAAAAGAAGGGTAAAAAGGGGAAAGAAGGTAAAGAAGAAAAACTTTCTAACATCATTTTTCCAAAAACACTTCAAAACAGTCAGTATCAGAAGAATGAGTGAAGATGTTACCTCC